>Ga0210054_1004146_pt1 | contig 10689 bp, 6 predicted proteins | sample CryGeymeta201516_FD_185470 | JGI IMG/M metagenome (GOLD analysis project Ga0210054, IMG submission 185470) | Groundwater microbial communities from Crystal Geyser aquifers in Utah, USA - Crystal Geyser metaG 2015-16 (SPAdes) (version 2) | ecosystem: Environmental > Aquatic > Deep subsurface >...
GCGCTCCCTCTCCCCGCCGGGGAGAGGGTCGGGGTGAGGGGGCTGTCACGCCCTGGGTTTGGCGCGCAGCGAGGCTTTCGCCTCCCACGGGCGCTCGGGCCAGTCGTGGCGGGGATAGCGCCCGCGCATGTCGCGGCGCGCGTCGGCCCAGGCGCCGCGCCAGAAGCCGGGCAGATCGGCGGTGGTGGCGATCGGGCGGCCTGCGGGCGAGAGCAGTTCCAGCGTCACGCCCGGCGCGGGGTGGCGGTCGAGGCCGTAGAACGCCTGCGCGCGCACCGCCGCCGTGGGCTGGGCGCGGGCGTAGTCGATGGCCGCCTGCGTTCCCGCCGGGGTGGCGAGCGCGGCTGGGGCTTCGCGGTCGAGCCGCTGCGCCTGCTCCCATCCCAGCGCGCCGCGCAGGGCGCTCGCCAGATCGAGCCGCGCGAGATCCTCGGCGCGGCGCATGTCCGACAGATGCGGCGTCAGCCAGTCGTCGAGCGCCGCCAGCAGCCCGGCGTCGCTGAAGTCCGGCAGGTCCGCCGCGCCGCGTCCGCGCAGCCACAGCGCGCGGGCGCGCAGGGCCTTCGCCGCCTTGCTCCACGGCAGCGCGGCGATCCCGAGGTCGCGCACGCCGTCGGCCATCGCCTGCGCCAGCTCCCGCGGGTCTGCGTCGGCGAGGGGCCGCGCCTCCAGCGTCAGCGCGCCGAGGCGCCGCTCGATCTGCGCCGTCACCGCGCGGGCGCGGCGCGACCAGGCGACGACGCGCGCGGTCTCGATGCGGTCCGCGAACAGCGCCTCCACGGCGTCGCGGCTCAGCGGCGCCGCCAGCCGGATGCGCGCCTCGCGCGGGTCGCCGTCGAGATCGGCCGCCACCAGCCATGGCGCCCCCGCCAGCGCGTCGGCGGGATCGACACGCGCGCCCTTGCCGCCCGACATGAGATACTGCGGCGCGTCGCCGGGGCGGCGCTGGGCGATGCGGTCGGGGTAGGCCAGCGCCAGCAGACGGCCCGCCGCCGCAGGGTCGATCCGCCCCGGCGCGATCGCTTCTTGCGCGTCGCCGCGCGCCGGGGCGGGCGCGTTCGCCTCACGATCCGCCGCAACATCCGCCGCACGCGCGCGCCGCCCGTCGCGCGCCAGTCTGCGCGCCGTCCCGGCTGTGCGCGCCAGCGCCGCGCGGTCGAGCGGCAGGGCGCGCTCGGCGGCGAAGCGGCGCGGGTCGGCCAGCGCCTCCAGCCGCAGCCCCGCGTCGAGCGGCGCGGCGGCGCCGGGAACGCGCAGCGGGTCGCGCTCGCTGAGCAGCGCCGCCAAAGCGCGGGCGGCGGGCGCATCGGCGGGCGCGCAGGCCAGCGTCATATGCGCCAGCCTCGGGTGCAGCGGCGCCGTCGCCATCGCGCGGCCATGGGCGGTGATCCGCCCGGCGGCGTCGAGCGCGCCCAGATCGGCCAGAAGGGCGCGCGCCTCCGCGTAGGCCGCCGCCGGGGGCTGGTCGATGAAGCGCAGATCCTGCGGCCCGGGCGCGCCCCAGGCGGCGATCTCCAGCGCCAGCGACGCAAGGTCGGCGGTGGCGATCTCGGGCGGGGCGAAGGCCGACATGGCGCCCTCTTCGCCCCTGCTCCACAGCCGCAGGCACAAGCCTGGCGCAGTGCGGCCCGCTCGGCCCCGGCGCTGATCGGCCTCGGCGCGCGACGCCCGCTCGGTCACCAGCCGGGTCATGCCCGAGCCGGGGTCGAAGCGCGCCCGCCGCGCCCGGCCGCCGTCGATCACGATGCGCACGCCCGCAACGGTCAGCGAGGTCTCGGCGATGGCGGAGGCGAGCACCACCTTGCGCCGACCGGGCGCGGCGGGCGCCAGCGCCGCCTGCTGGCGCGCGAACGGCAGAGCGCCGTGGATTTCATGCAGATCGACGGTCGCAGGCAACCGCTCCGCCAGCCGGGCGGCGGTGCGCCCGATCTCGCCCGCGCCGGGCAGGAAGGCCAGCGCGTCGCCCGGCGCGTCCGCCAGCGCGTTCAGGATCGCCTCAGCCATCGCGTCCTCCAGCCGCCGCGCCGCCGTCGCCGTCTCCGCCCAGCGGGTCTCGACCGGCCAGGCGCGGCCCTCGGCGGTCAACACCGGCGCGGCCATCAGCGCCGCCACCGGCGCGGCGTCGAGCGTCGCCGACATCGCCAGCAGCCGCAGGTCGGGGCGCAGCGCCTCCTGCGACTCAAGACACAGCGCCAGCCCCAGATCGGCGTTGATCGAGCGTTCGTGGATCTCGTCGAAGATCACCGCCGCCACGCCCTCAAGCGCCGGGTCCGATTGCAGCATCCGGGTGAGGACGCCTTCGGTCACCACCTCGATGCGGGTGGCGCGGGAGGTGACGCTCTCGCCCCGGATGCGATAGCCGACGCGCGCGCCCACCGCCTCGCCCAGTGTTTCGGCCATGCGCGCCGCCGCCCCGCGCGCGGCGAGGCGGCGCGGCTCCAGCATCACGATGCGGCCTGTCGCCCATGGCTGGTCGAGCAAGGCCAGCGGAACGCGCGTCGTCTTGCCCGCCCCCGGCGGCGCCTGCAACACTGCGTTGCGCCCGTCGCGCAAGGCGGCCAGCAGACCGGGCAGCGCCGCCGCGACCGGCAGGGCGCCCGGAGCGCCCGGCCCCGGCTCTCGCGCTGCGGCGGTCATGCGCGGGCCGGGCCGGGCCGGGCCGCGCGCGCCGTCCCCGCACAGGCGGCGCCCGCGCCCGGCTCGGGACCGGCGCAAGAACGGCGGTGCCGGGCGCAAGCGTGCGCGCGGGTCATTGCGGCGGCAGCCAATAGCGCGCCTCCGCCGCGCCGCGCGCGATCACCGCGAACTGGTTGGCGAGCACGCGCACCGGGTGGCTCCAGGCGCCGTCGGGCCAGCGCACCCGCACCTCGGCGCGCGGCGCCGTTCCCAGGCCGACATGCACCCAGCCCAGGCGCCCCGAGGCGTGGCCGCCGCCGACCTGCACCGTGCGGGTCAGCACCCGGTCGCCGACGCGCACCTGCACCTTCGCGCCCACCGCGTCGCGGTTCGGCGGCGGCTGGCGCAGCTCCAGCGCCAGCCAGTTTCCCATCGGGCCGAAGCCCGCGTCGCGTTCCCAGCCGAGGTTGCGAAACAGGCTGGCGGGCGCGCCCCGGTTGACCACCAGCAGGTCCAGCATCCCGTCGCTGTTGAAGTCGGCCACCGCGCCGCCGCGCCCGCGCGTGGGCAGCGCCAGCCCCGCCGCCTCGCCCGCCTCGCGGAACACGCCGTCCCAGCCGCCCAGCAACAGGTTGTCGGGGTCGAAGGCGGCGAAATCGGGCATCTCCTCGACGTTGCCCTTGGCGATGTAGAGGTCGAGCAGGCTGTCGTTGTCGAAATCGGCGAAGGCGGCGTGCCAGCTTGTCGAAGGGCGGATGTCGCCGCCGGTGTAAGGCCGGTGTGCGGTGGCGCCGCGCTCCAGCGCGATGTCGCGATAGGTCGGGCCGTCGCCCTCGGCCCGCTCGAGCGTCTGCAGCTTGACGTCGCCCATCGAGGTCAGCGCGTATTCCGGCGCGCCGTCGCCGTCGAGGTCGGCTTCGGCGAGGCCCATGCCCCAGATCGCCACCCGCCGCCAGCCGTCGGCGGCGGTGAACGGGCGGGCGGGGCGGCCCGGCTCGACGCGCCACAGCTGCTCCTGCCCGTCGATGTGGTACTGGCGGTCGTTGGAGATGCGCAGGCTGAGCCGCCCGTCGCCCGCCCAGTCGGTGAACAGCATCGACAGCGCGCAATAGCCGGGCGAGAGCGTTTGCGGATCGTCGTAGAGAGGTCCGCCGGAGGCGTCGGGCTGCGGGCGGATCAGCAAGTTGTCGTGACAGGTGCGCCACGGCGCGCCGGGCGCCGTGCGGTCCACATAGCCGCCGAAGGCCAGCGTGGGATGCGCGGCGCCCGCCTCCCACATCGCGGCGAAGGCGGTGGTCCAGTCGGCGCCGCCGTCAAGGCCAAAGGCGCGGTTGGCGAGGCTGAAGGCGCAGTCCGGCCCGCCCTTCAGGACAAGGTTTTCGCCGACGCGCAGCGCCACCAGATCGCGAAAGCCGTCGTCGTCGATGTCGAGCGGATAGGCGCCGATCACGCCCTTGAGCAGCCGCTCGGGAATGTCGAGCGCGCGCGGCTCGAACGCCAGCGCGGCCCCCGGCGCCGATCGGTTGACGAACAGCTGCGCCGGGTTGCTTCCGCCCGCAAGGAACAGGTCGGGGCGGCGGTCGCCGTCGCAGTCGAACGCCGCCGCGCCGCCGCCGACGAAATGCTCCCACGGCCCCTCATAGCGATGAACGATTCCCGCCTCGGCGGCCTGCTCGGCGAAGCGCGGCGCGGGCGGCGCGGCTTGCGCGGGCGCGGCGAGCGCGAGGGCCGCGCAGGCGGCGCGCAGCGCGCGCCACAGGCGACGCGGCGCGGCGGCGGGGCGCGGGCGGGTCATGCGGCGGGCCTGCGCAGAGAGGCCCCGGCGCGGAGGCCGGGGCGGCGAGGGCAGGGGGCCGGGCGGCGGCGCGGCGGCGGGGCGCGGGCGGGTCATGCGGCGCGCCTGCGCGGAGAGGCCCCGGCGCGGAGGCCGGAGCGGCGAGGGCAGGGGGCCGGGCGGCGGGGCGCGGCGGGGCGCGGGCGGGTCATGCGGCGCGCCTGCGCGGAGAGGCCCCGGCGCGGAGGCCGGGGCGGCGAGGCGAGGGCGCCGGGGTGCGGCGGGGCGCCAGTGCGGCCGTAGGCGCGGCGGCGCGCGCGGGGATCATGCGGCGCGCCTGCGGGGCGCGGCCCCGGCGCGGCGAACAGGCGCGCCGTCGCGTCATCGCGGCGCCCTCAGCGCCTTGAGGAACGCGATCACTGCGACCCGCGCGGCGTCGTCGGCGGCGATGTAGGCGTCGCGCGCCGCCCGCCCTTCGCCGCCATGGGCGCGGATCGCGGCGTCGAGCGTGGTCATGTCGCCGCGATGGCCATAGGGCGCGGTGTCGCCCGCGCCCCACAACTCGGCGGTCAGGAACACGTCGCGCTCGACAAACCCCTGGCTGAGCAACTCGCCGCCGAACCCCGCCACCTGCGCATCGACCATCGCGTGACGCTTCAGATCGCCGTAGAGCGGGACCAGCGCGCGGCCTTTGGCGTCGCGCGGCAGGCGCGCGGCCCAGTCCAGCGTCGCCAGATCCAGCGCGATGGGCGCGGCCACGTCGGCGGCGCGCAGGGTTCCGGCGCCCTCGAACGGGCTGGGGTCGGCGAAGGTGAGGCTGTCGAGCGGCAGGGCGGGGATGTGGCAGGCGGCGCAGCCCAGCGCGTCGAACGCCTGCGCGCCGTCAGCCGCCAGCGCCGCCCATTGCGGATCGTCGGGCGGCGCGGCGATCGGCGGCGGCAGGCTGGCCTGAAACGCCACAAGGGCCGAGATGTCGCCGGCGCCCAGCTCATCCGCCACGCCGTCGGCGTCGAAATCGGCGCTTCCCGACCAGCGCGCGCCAAAGCGCTCCGCCGCCTGCATCCCGTGATGCGCGTTGAGCGCGGTCACGGTGAAGCGGCGCAGCGTGCCGACCACGCCCTTCTGACCGAACGGGCGCAGCGTGAGGTCGGCGTCGATCCCCTCGACCGCGCCGGTGTCGAGCGTCCCGTCGGGCAGCGCGGTCAGCGCGCCGAAGCGCACGCCCTTGGTCATGAGCGGCACCGTGACGGCGGCGCCGGTCGCGCGCGCCTCGGCCGCCGCCGCGTCGCGCTGACTGCGCAGGTCGCGGGTCATCTCGCGCGCCAGAAGCTCGATCAACCCGGCGCCGAACAGGTGCGTCGTGCCGCGCTCTGAAGAAAACTGCGGGTCGAGGATGTCGAACGCGGCGTTGCGCGCGCCCTCGGCGGTGAAGGCGTTGGCCGCGAAGCCGCCCGCGCCGCCGATCACCGGCTGGTGGTGGCAGTCGGCGCAGGCGCTGGCGTCGGGGCCGGACAGCCGCTGATGCGCCTGCGCGGCGGGGCGGCGGCGGCGCGTCGGGATGTCGGCCTGCGTGGCCATCGGGCGGCCCGCGCCCTCGGCGTCGGTGAAGCGGGCGACAAACAGCGCGCGGCCCCGCGCGATCAGCGTATCGACGCCGGCGGCCTGCGCGTCGGGATAGCGCCACGGCCGGCCGACCGCGCCTTCCGTCCAGGGGCTCTGCCTCGGGCTCTGCGCCAGCGCGGGGAAGGCGAGCAGCGCCGCCAGCGCGATCCGCTTCATCATTCCGCCGCCCCCCTGCTGGTCGCGCGCGCCGCGACGCCCGCGCTATAGCCCGCGTCCAGCCCCTGAAGCGCATGCAGCGCCGCGCCCTCCAGCGCCAGCGCGATCTCGTCCGGCTCGAGCGTCAGCGACAGCGGCGCCGAGAGCGCGGGCGCCAGCGCGGCCTCAAGCGCGGCGCGCATGGCGGGCCCGATCAGGTCCGCCGCCCGCGCGCCGGGGCCGATCAGCGCCACCCGCACCGGCCCGACCAGCGCGAACAGCCGCCCCAGCCCATAGCCCAGCGCCGCGCCCGCCGCCGCGAAAGCGGCCTGCGCGCGCGCCTCGCCCGCGCGGGCGTCGCGCGCCAGCGCGTCGGCGTCGTCCGAAGGGTCGCGCCCCGCCGCGCGCAGGATGGCGTAGTCGGCGGCGTAGGCCTCGACGCAGCCCAGCCGCCCGCAGGCGCAGGGCGCGCCGCCGGGCAGGTGCGTCATGTGGCCGAACTCCATGGCGGAGGACCGCCGCCCCTCGACCAGCGCCCCGCCCAGCACCAGCCCCATGCCGACGCCGGGGCCGACCAGGATCACCGCGAAATCGGGGCCGAGCGCGGGGTCGCGCCGCGCCAGCGCCGCCGCGCTCATCGCGCAGTCGTTCACCACGGCGACCGGCGCGCCATAGCGCGCGCTCAGCGGCCCGGCGAAATCGACGCCCTGCGCGTCGAGCACCGGCGACCACAGCACCCGGCGCGCCGCCGCGTCGGTCACGCCCTGCACCGCGATGGTCAGCGCGCCCAGCGGCGGCGCCGCGCGCGATCGCGTCCGCAGCGCGTCGATGCGCGCCGCGATCTCGTCCGTCAGCCGCGCGGCGCCGGCGTCGCGCGGCAGCGGCGGCCCCTGATCGCGCGCGATCACGCCGCCCGCATAGTCGGCCAGCGACAGGCTGACCGCGCGCGCCGAGACCACCGCCGCCACCACCGAGGCGCGCGCGGGGCTGAGCCGCAGCGGCGCCTGCGGCCGCCCGCGCGCGGGCTGTTCGGCGGCGGGGTCTGCGGGATCGGCGGGATCGGTCAGCCCCTCCGACAGCATCTGCGCGCCGATGGCCGAGACGGTCGCGCCGCTGAGGCGGGTCTCCGCCGCCAGCGCCGTGCGCGACAGCGCGCCGCCGCGCCTGAGCGCCGCCAGCAGCGCCGCGCGGTTGCGCGCCCGCACCGCGTCGATCCGAGATTTCCCTGCCATCCGAACGTTTCCGACCGATCATTGCGCGCCGGCGCGCGTCTTTGGAGAAACATGTTGACGCGGGAACGCGCTTGAGTCACTCATTTTCTTCGAGGTTCGAAAAAAAGAACCCGCCGCCGCCTGAGTCGCGGCGACCGTGTCGATCCGGCCGCCCGCAGGCGACGGACATTGATCGAGCCGCCAACAGGCGGCCATGGGGAGGAAGCGATGAAAAAATTCATGAGCGCGCTCGCGGGCGCGTCGGCGATCGCGCTGTTCGCCGGTCAGGCCTCGGCGCTGGTGGTCGGCGTGTCGTGGTCGAACTTCCAGGAGGAGCGCTGGAAGACCGACGAGGCCGCCATCGTCGCGCAGCTTGAGAAGATGGGTCACAGCTACATCTCCGCCGACGCGCAGTCCTCCGCCGCCAAGCAGCTGACCGACGTCGAGAGCCTGATCTCGCAGGGCGCCGACGCGCTGATCATCCTGGCGCAGGACAGCGACGCCATCGGCCCGGCGGTGCAGAAGGCCGCCGACGAAGGCATCCCCGTGGTCGGCTACGACCGGCTGATCGAGAACCCCGACGCCTTCTACATCACCTTCGACAACAAGGAGGTGGGCCGGATGCAGGCCCGCGCCGTGTTCGAGGCGCAGCCGACCGGCAATTACGTGTTCATCAAGGGCTCCTCGGCCGATCCGAACGCCGATTTCCTGTTCTCCGGCCAGATCGAGGTGCTCAAGGCCGCCATCGACAGCGGCGCGATCAAGAACGTCGGCGAGGCCTACACCGACGCCTGGCTGCCCGCCAACGCGCAGAAGAACATGGAGCAGTTCCTGACCGCCAACGACAACCAGGTGGATGCGGTGGTCGCCTCCAACGATGGCACCGCCAGCGGCGTGGTCGCGGCGCTGACGGCGCAGGGGCTGGCGGGCGCGGTGCCGGTCTCGGGGCAGGACGGCGACCACGCCGCGCTGAACCGCGTCGCGCTGGGCACCCAGACGGTCAGCGTCTGGAAGGACGCGCGCGTGCTGGGCGCCAAGGCCGCCGAGATCGCGGCGATGATGGCCGAAGGAACCAAGATGGCCGACGTCCCCGGCGCCGTCACGTTCAACGGCGGGCCGAAGGGCATCGAGATGACCTCGTTCTTCCTCGCCCCGGTGCCGGTGACCCGCGCCAACCTCGCCGACGTGATCGAGGCGGGCTGGGTCAGCAAGGAGACCGTCTGCCAGGGTGTGCCGAAGGGGGCCATCGCCGTCTGCGACTGACGCCCGCCAAGGGGACCGGGGGCGTCAGACCCCCGGCCCGCAAAGACGCAAGGGGAGAACGCCGCCATGGCCGACCAGACCGCCGACGCCCCGCCGAGGGGCGCAGCTTCCGTGCAGCTTGGCCCGGTCGCGCAATTCCTGAAAGCCACCGAGATCGACACCCGGATGCTGGGCATGGTCGGCGCGCTGGCGGTGATATGGATCGGGTTCCACCTCGCCTCCGGCGGCACGTTCCTGACCGCGCGCAACCTGTGGAACCTGTCGGTGCAGACCTCCTCCATCGCGGTGATGTCCACCGGCATGGTGCTGATCATCGTCACCCGCAACATCGATCTGTCGGTCGGCTCGATGCTGGGCTTCATCGGCATGATGATGGGGGTGATGCAGGCCGACTGGCTGCCCGCGCTCTGGGGCTATGACCAGCCGGTGACGTGGATCGTCTCGCTTCTGTTCGGCATCGGCGTCGGCGCCGCCATCGGCGCGCTGCACGGCTACATCATCGCCTATCTGGGGGTGCCCGCGTTCATCGTGACGCTGGGCGGCCTGCTGGCGTGGCGCGGCGGGGCGTGGTGGGTGACGTCGGGGCGCACGGTCGCGCCGATGGACGGAACCTTCGCGCTGATCGGCGGCGGCACCCAGGGCGCCATCGGCGCGACCGCAAGCTGGGTGATCGCGCTGGCGGTCTGCGCGGCGATCGTCGCCGGGCTGGTCTCGGGCCGCGCGCGGCGGCGGCGGTTCAACTTCCCGCTGCGTCCGCTGTGGGCGGAGGGCGTGCTCGGCGCGCTCGGCTGCGGCCTGACGCTGGTCGCGGTCGCGGTCGCCAACGCCTATCCGTGGCCGTCGCGGGTCGCGGCGCGCTATGCCGAGGCCAACAACATCCCCGTTCCCGAGGGCGGGCTGCTGATCGCGCACGGCCTCGCGATTCCGGTGCTGGTGGCGCTGGCGGTGGGGCTGGCGATGACCTTCCTCAGCACCCGCACCCGCTTTGGCCGCTATGTGTTCGCCATCGGCGGCAACCCGGAGGCGGCGGAGCTGGCGGGCGTGGACGTGCGCTGGGTCAAGATGAAGATCTTCATGCTGATGGGCGCGCTGGTCGCCATCGGCGCCGCGATCTCGACCGCGCGGCTGAACGCCGCCACCAACGCGCAGGGCACGCTGGACGAGCTCTATGTGATCGCGGCGGCGGTGATCGGCGGCACCTCGCTCGCGGGCGGCGCGGGCACCATCTACGGCGCCATGCTCGGCGCGCTGGTGATGCAGTCGCTGCAGTCGGGCATGGTGCTGATGGGGCTGGACACGCCGCTGCAGAACATCGTCGTCGGCATGGTGCTGGTGCTGGCGGTCTGGGTGGACACGGTCTATCGGGGGAAGACGCTATGAGCCAAAAGGGAACCCCGCTGGTGGAGATGCGCGACGTCTCCATCGCCTTCGGCGGCATCAAGGCCGTGGACGACGTCAGCGTCGATCTCTATCCCGGCGAGGTGGTGGCGCTGCTGGGCCACAATGGCGCCGGGAAATCGACGCTGATCAAGATCCTGTCGGGCGCCTATCCGCGCGACGCCGGAGAGATCCTCGTCAACGGCGAACCCGCCGAGATCAACAACCCGCGCGACGCCAAGAAATACGGCATCGAGACGATCTATCAGTCGCTGGCGCTGGCCGACAACGTGGACGCCGCCGCCAACCTGTTTCTGGGGCGTGAGCTTGTCACCCGCTGGGGCACGCTGGACGACGCGGCGATGGAGTCCGCCTGCCGCGAGGTGATGGGCCGTCTCAACCCCAACTTCCAGCGGTTCAAGGAGCCGGTGAAGGCGCTGTCGGGCGGTCAGCGCCAGTCGGTCGCCATCGCCCGCGCCATCCACTTCAACGCCCGGATCCTGATCATGGACGAGCCGACGGCGGCGCTCGGCCCGCAGGAGACGGCGCAGGTGGGCGAGCTGACCAAGCAGCTCAAGCAGGAGGGTATCGGCATCTTCCTGATCTCCCACGACATCCACGACGTGTTCGACCTCGCCGACCGCGTCAGCGTGATGAAGAACGGCCAGCTGGTCGGCTCGGGCCGGGTCG
>Ga0210054_1004155_pt1 | contig 10677 bp, 12 predicted proteins | sample CryGeymeta201516_FD_185470 | JGI IMG/M metagenome (GOLD analysis project Ga0210054, IMG submission 185470) | Groundwater microbial communities from Crystal Geyser aquifers in Utah, USA - Crystal Geyser metaG 2015-16 (SPAdes) (version 2) | ecosystem: Environmental > Aquatic > Deep subsurface >...
CCCTGGCTTGGGTGGTGATGCCTGAACATTTTCATTGGCTGATTACCCTTCAATCAGGCACCTTGTCGGCGCTCATGCAAAGAGTAAAAGGCCGGAGTGCAATAGCCATCAACCGTAGCATGGGCGAACAAGGCGGGATTTGGCAAAAAGGATTTTACGATCACGCTTTGCGTAGCGATGAAGACTTGCAAGACATTGCCAGATATATCGTGGCGAATCCGTTGCGAGCGTGTTTGGTCGAAAAAATCGGAGATTACCCGCTATGGGACGCTATCTGGGTGGGAGCGTGATGTGCTATCGCTACGACGAGCGGGGGAGCCAGCTTGCTGGCAAAGACCTTCGCGGCTAAAGCCGCTCCTACGACGGGTGGGGAACCTGTTGGAGCCAGCTTGCTGGCGAAGCCTTTCCGCGGATGAACAGCAGGAACAAGGAAAAAGAAATGATGAAGCCCAGTCCTTTTGTAGGAGCCAGCTTGCTGGCGAAGCCCTTCGCGGCTAAAGCCGCTCCTACGGAGGGTGGGGAACCTGTTGGAGCCGGCTTGCTGGCGAAGCCCTTCGCGGCTAAAGCCGCTCCTACGGAGGGTGGGGAACCTGTTGGAGCCAGCTTGCTGGCGAAGCCCTTCGTGGCTAAAGCCGCTCCTACGGAGGGTGGGAAACCTGTTGGAGCCGGCTTGCTGGCGAAGCCCTTCGCGGCTAAAGCCGGTCCTACGGAGGGTGCTGGTACTCATGAAAATAGCATCCGATCCTGCCGGGGTTTCACCCTGATCGAACTCATCGTCGTCATCACCGTTATCGTGATCCTGGCGGGCCTGTTCCTGGTTCGCATCCCGGGCTACCAGGAGCAGGCAGAGAAGGCCGCCATGCAACAGGTGGAAGGGGCGCTGCAAACCGCGCTGGTGTTGCGCTACGGCGCCTTGATGACGCGCGGTGCGGCGAACGAAAAGGAGTTGAGCGCCCTGGCCGCCGACAATCCGATGAACTGGTTGCAGAGGCTGCCGCCCAACTACAGGGGCGAATACTACGATCCCACGCCGCGCACCGTCGCGCCGGGCAACTGGATGTTCGACCTCAAGTCGCGCGATCTGATCTATGTGGTGGATCACGGCGACGCCTTCACCCCGGGCAAGGACGGCAAAAAGTGGATCCGATTTCATGCCCGACTGGGCTATGCGCCGATGCTGGGACAGGCGCAAGCGGGCAAGGAATTGGTCAGCACCCTGTTCGAGCCGACCGAGCCTTACCACTGGCTGGATTGATGCAATTCAACATACCGTTCGTGCTGAGCTTGTCGAAGCACCTTCACCCGTCGACAGGCTAAGGGCGAACGGTTCTTGGAATTAGTAGATGATATGAATCCGCTCATCCAATCCTGGCTGCTGCAGTCAGCGGTCATCTTCCTGCTTCTTGGCAGCCTCGCCGGTCTGCTGGTTGGTGTGCTGCTCGTGTTCCGCCCGCAATATTTTGAGCGTCTCGGCGTGCGGCTCAATCGCTGGATCTCCACGCGCCACCTGGATACCCTGCTCGAACGCAACATTGCCATCGACCCCTGGTTCTACCGTCATCGCATTGTCAGTGGTGCGCTGATCCTGTCGGGTGCCGTGTACGTGCTGGTTTTCTTCATTGTGACGCTGGATCGTGAACCGGCCATTGCCGGGCTCGCCGCCCGCCTGGATTATCCGCCCGCGCTGGTGGGCGGCTTGCTGGATGCCGTGGTGTTGAGCGCGCTGCTGGGCGCGCTGTGCGCGGTCTTGGCAGCGCTGTTCATGCTGTTCCGCCCCAGTCTGTTGCGCGGTTTCGAACAGGATGCCAACCGGTGGTTGTCCCTGCGCAAAGCGCTCAAGCCGATGGAGATTCCGCGCGACACGCTGGACCGCTTCGTCCTGCGCCACGCCCGCCAGACGGGTGTATTCCTCTTGCTGGGCGGGCTTTACACGCTGGTGTTCCTGCTCCTCTGGCTGGGTCGGCAGCCGGTTTGAAACTCGTGCCTCAAGGCGCAGCACGGGTTTTGGACAACTCTATAAATTCATTTTGCAGGCGAATCGCTGCGTTGCGCGGTGCTCGGAATCCTCATGTACATCTGTGTACACTCCGGTTCCTGCGCTCCGTGCGCCTTGCGCTTCATCCCGCAAAAGTGAATTTTTAGAGGTGTCCTTTTGTAGGTCGGGTTTTAACCCGACGAGTGCTTCATTGCCGGAGTTCTGTGTCGGGTTACCCCGCAGGGGTTCTCGCACCCTCTGGGTGAAACCCGGCTTACAAAGCGCTTGCCGTTCGTCGCCAACCCCCTGCCGTTCATGGATTTTTAGTGCCCGCCGGCTTGCTAATCCCATGTTTTATCAATTACATTGATGCCCGCTTGTGTAACGCACTGCTGCGGCAGTGCCCAAAATGAGCGGGTAAGTCAAACTAACGGAGCTGCGGCTCCATAACGCTAGGAGAGTGAACAATGAAGAAACAACAAGGTTTTACCCTGATCGAACTGATCGTGGTGATCGTGATTCTGGGGATTCTGGCGGCGACGGCGTTGCCGAGGTTCTCCAACCTGCAACACGATGCGCGTGTGGCCAAGGTGCGCGCCCTTGAGGGGTCGATGCAGGGCGCGGTTGCCATGGCGCACGGCACGGCACTGATCCGTGCCGGACAAGGGGCATTCAATGGCTGTACGACCAATGCTAACGGGAGCGGAAACTACGCGATCGAGGGCAGTACGGGTGCTCAGCCAAGATGTGTGGCATTGGCCAACTACTATCCGACCGACGCGCTGGCCGGCATCGCCATGGCTGCGTTGACCGTTCCGACAGCGGCTCTGACCGGAGTGCCGACAGTCGCCGAACTGAATGCCCAGGGCTATTCGTGGACAGGCGCCGGCATGCTGGTATCCAACGCTGCCGGCGGGTACACCGCAACCTGCGGCGTACCTTACACTGCGGCGCCTGTCGGGGGTGTTCCGATCATCGGGCCGGCAGTCACCACCGGTTGCTGATCCCGCGCAGGATGGGTTGAGCTTGTGTTGCCCATCGCGATAAACAAGGGGAGGCTGCGGCCTCCCTTGTTTTTTGGCCAGTGCTTTGGGGTTTTTGTTACACTCCGACCCGCGTCATGACACCCTTCAGAAAGCCATCGGCTATGCGACCAAGTGCCCCACAAATCGAAGCGATCAAGCAGGGGGTTGAACCTTTCTGCGGCGCTGAGGCCGGGGTGCGGTGCTTTGGCTCGCGCGTGAAAGGTCAGCGCGGCTTCACCCTGGTGGAGCTGATCACCATTCTGGTCATCGCCGGCATTCTGGCCGTGGCGGCGTTGCCGCGTTTCTTTGACAACAATGCATTTCAGGAACGGGGCACGGCAGACCAGATCGTGGCGGCGTTGCGCTACGGGCAGAAAGTCGCCATCGCGCAACGCCGCACGGCAGGGGTGACCGTGACCATCAGCGCGGCGGCAACGTCGAATTGCGGCACGCTGCTCAACGCCGCAGGCAATGTCGATTGTGTGATCCTGAATAGTGTGGCGGTGGCGCCGGCCTTGCCGCAGGCGTTCGTCTTCGATGCGCTGGGCCGGCCGGTGCCGAATGCGGCGGCTTCCATGATGGTCGGCACGACGACCATCAATATCGAGGCGGAAACCGGTTATGTGCGCTAGGCCGTCATTCCCGTGCGGGCGGGAATCCAGCAGGACACGGTTGCCGCGAAGCGGGCAAGGCCAATGTGTCGTCTCGCGTCGCGGAGGTTTTTCAATTAACCGGATTCCTGCCCGCGCGGAAATAACGAAGCAGCGCGGCATCAGCCTGATCGAGCTGATCATGTTCATCGTCATCATCAGCGTGGCGCTGACTGGTATCCTGCAGGTGATGAATCAGGTGATGCGACACAGCGCCGACCCGCTCATCCGCAAGCAGGCGATGGCCGTGGCGGAATCGCTGCTGGAAGAGATCGAGTTGCAGGATTTCATTTCAGCGGACGGCACGAACACGGCGGTGACGCCGGCGAATCGCGCATCGGCATACCACATCGTTGCCGACTACAACGGATTCACCACAGGGGGGGCGGGAATCTCCGATCTCAACGGTGTCGCCGTGCCCGGGCTGGGCAGTTACAACGCCAGCGTCGTCATCGCCAACGGGGCGTTCAATGGCATTCCGGCAGCCAGCGCGGTGCGCATCACGGTGACCGTGACCGATCCCGAAACCAACCCGATTGTCATCGACGGCTACAGGACAAGATATTGACATGACGGTAGATTGCGCAAATGTAGGTCGGGCTTCAGCCCGACATGTCGGGTTAAAACCCGACCTACAATCTTCAAAGGGGTTCACCCTCGTCGAAATGGTCATCGTGATCGTCATCACCGGCGTCATCGGCGGTATCGTGGCGAGTTTCATCAAGGCGCCGGTGCAGGGCTATGTCGACAGCGCGCGCCGCGCCGAGCTGACCGATATCGCCGATACCGCCATGCGCCGCATGGCGCGCGATGTTCGCACGGCGGTGCCGAACAGCGTGCGCATCGCCGGGTGCGGTGCGACACCCTGTGTGGAATTCCTGCCGACCAAAGACGGCGGACGCTATCGGGCCGACCCGCCGGGCGATGTGCTGAATTTTGGGGTGGCGGATGGCGGCTTCGACATTGTCGGCACGGCGATCAACTTCGCGGCAAATGATTTCATCGTCATCGGCAGCACGCAGTCAAACGGCAATCCGCCCCATGACACCGCAGCGGCAGGTATCTTGCGGGCATATACCGGCGCTTCCGGGGCGCAAACGAGCGTCAATTTCAGCGCGACGGCCTTGCCGGCCTGGGCGGAGCTGCCATCGCAGCGCTTCGACGTGGTGGATGGTGCGCAGCAGGCGGTGACGTATGCGTGCGAAAATCTCGGGGTGGCCAACGGGGATGGAACTGGGCAGCTCACGCGCTATGCCGGATACGGTTTTAATGCAGCACAGGTCAATCCGCCGGTGGGCGGTACGAGCGCGATCCTTGCCGACAGGGTGAGTGGCTGCGCGATCGTCTATGACTTGCCCAGCCAGCGTTTTGGTCTGGTGTCGGTCCGCCTCACGCTGACCCGCGGCGACGAAAGTGTGAGCCTGTACAACGAAATCCATGTGAACAACGCGCCATGAAGAAATATCAGCGCGGCTTCAGCATCGTCACCGCCATTTTTCTGCTGGTGGTGCTGTCCTTTCTCGGTGTGGCGATGGTGACGTTCTCTGCCGCCCAGCACCAAAGTTCGGCGCTGGATGTGATGGGGTCGCGCGCCTATCAGGCGGCGCGCGCCGGGATTGACTGGGCAACATTTCAGGTCGCGACCAGCCCGGTCAGCGCACCCGCCGCCGCAGCGTGCGCCACCAACTTTGCGGCAGGGAGTTTGGGCGGCACGCTGTCGCCTTTTACGGTGACGGTGAATTGCGCGCCGCAGTCATTCGTTGAAGGCGCATCAACCATCTGGATTTACGATGTGACCGCCACTGCCTGTACCGATCCTGTGTGCCCCAATCCCGCACCCGGCCCGAATTACATCGAGCGCATGATTACTGTGAAGTTGGGCAGGTAAGGTCAATATCGGCAACGCTAAAATTCAAAATGCACGGAGCGAAATAATCTGAATCCTGGCTGAAAAATACGAATGACGGGAATTCGGCATAAAGATGCCGGAATTACGGCGGTTAGCTGGAAAAATATCCTTGACAGCAATAGGTTGGTCGATTAAGTTCGCGCGGATTATGCAAATGCCCCAGCTATTTTCCTTGTTTAGCCGCAACCGCCACGAAACCGGTTGGATTTCCGTGTCTTTTGATGGCAAGGGAGTGTATATCGCGCAAGCCAAGTGTGTGGGCGCCCGTCCGCAAGTGACGCGGTGCGCGTTTTATCCTGCCAATGAGATCAATTCCGCCGCCCTGGAAAAGATTCGCAAAGAGGTGCCACTCGAAGGCGGCCGCTATACCACGGTGCTGTCGTCCAATGAATATCAGTTGCTGATGGTGGAGGCGCCCAACGTGCCGGTGGATGAGCTGAAGACGGCGATACGCTGGAAGATCAAGGATTCGCTGAATTACCACGTGGATGACGCCACGATAGATGTGTTGCAGATTCCCGCCGGCAAATACGGCAGTGAGCGTCCGCAATCGCTATACGCGGTGGCTGCTTCCAATGAAACCATCCGCAAACGCATCGCGCTGTTCGAAAAAGCCCGGATTGACCTGGCGGTGATCGACATCGCCGAGACAGCGCAGCGCAATATCGCGGCCCTGTATGAAACGGAAGGGCGCGGTTTGGCGCTGCTGGCATTTGATGCTGAAGGCGGGTTGCTGACCATGACCGGCGGTGGCGAACTGTTCCTGGCGCGGCGCCTCGACATCACTCTCGGCCAGTTGACCGATGCGGATGAGGGGATGCGCCAGCAATATCAGGATCGGGCGGAATTGGAAGTACAGCGTTCGCTGGATTATTTCGACCGCCAGTTCCACCATATCCCGCTGGATCGCCTGCTGGTTTCCGTGCCGGCAGAATCCACGCTGGTGCAATCGCTCTCGGACAATCTGGATCTGCAAGTTGAGGCGCTGGATCTGGCGCAAGGTATGGATATCGTCGGGGTGCCCGAATTGGCTGACCGCGAATTCGCCTGCTATGCCCTGCGTGCGCTGGGTGCCGCGCTGCGCCAGGAGAAGAAGGCGCTATGAGCCAGCAGATCAACCTGTTCAACCCGATTTTTCTCAAGCAGAAGAAATATTTCTCCGTGGCAACGATGCTGCAAATGCTTGGCCTGATCGTGCTGGGATCGATCATGTTCTATGGCTATGCGTGGTATCAGGTGCGGCAAATGGACAAGCAGACACAAGAGATGACCCGGCGCTACGAAGCGGAGCAGAAACGGCTGCTCAACTATGCCGACGAATTTTCGCCCCAGCGCTCAAATCAGTTGTTGAGCGATGAATTAAAGACACTGGAAGCGCAAGCCGTGGCGCAGGGCAGTGTGCTGGAGCTGCTCAAGAGCGGAGCGATCGGCAACACCCGGGGCTATTCGGAATATCTGCGGGCGTTCGCCCGGCAATCGATTGGCGGCCTGTGGCTCACCGGGTTCGAGCTCAAGGGCGGCGGTGCGCAGATCAGTCTGCAAGGCGCGGTGACGAACCCGCAGTTGTTGCCAACGTATATCCGGCGCATGAACAGGGAGGCGGTGATGCGCGGCAAGTCGTTCTCGGCGTTGCAGATGAAGCGCCCCGCAACGGCCGACGGCAAGGATTTAATCCCCGCTTATGTCGAGTTCAGCCTGCAATCGGCCGCAACAGAAGGGGCGGTAAAGTGATGCGCGAACGCTTGCTTCAATTCTTCGGCAAAGTGGACGCCATGTCGTTGCGAGAACGCGCACTGATCTTTGCAGCCACCGTTTTTGCCCTGGTATCGCTGATTAATGCATTCTTTATTGAGCCCCTGTTGGTACAGCAGAAACTCATGTCGTCGCGGGTGGTGCAGCAGCAGGAAAGGATGAAAGAGGTGCAGGCGCAATTGAACGAGCTGCTCGCGGCCAAGCAGGCCGATGAACATTCGCCGCAGCGCGAGCGTGCGCGCCAGCTGCGCGAACAGATTGGCCAGGGCGATGCCTATCTCAAAGAGACGCAGGGCAAGCTGGTGCCGCCGCAGCGGATGGCGGTGGTGCTGGAGCAGGTGCTGAACAGGAATACGCGCCTGCAATTGGTGGCGTTGAACACGCTGCCGGCATCGTTGTTCATCGAGCCTGCCGCAGATGACCCGGCTGGCGAGCCCGCCGCTGAAGGCGCAGTCAAGCCCGCCGGGACCGAAACACAGATCTACAAACACGGCGTGGAGATGACCGTGCGCGGCAGTTACGCCGATCTGCTGCAATATCTTGCCGCCCTGGAAAAGCTGCCAACGCAGATGTTCTGGAGCATGGCCAAAATGAATGTGGTGAAATATCCGGAGGCGGAATTGACCCTGACGCTGTACACCTTGAGCCTGGATGAGACATGGCTGCAAATTTGAAGCGCGCCCTGAAGAATCTGCTGTGGCTGACCGGAGGCATGGTGTGCTTTACCGGCATGCCGCTTGCGGCAGACCAACTGGCCGACCCGACGCGGCCGGCGATCGGGCTGGTTCCCGGCTTGCCCGGCGAGGGCTATGGCGCGAATCAGAGAGCATCCGCCCCCGATTTGCAATCGGTGATCCTTTCGCGCAAGCGCGAGGCGGCCATCATCAAGGGCACCGAAGTCGGGTTGGGAGAAAAGTACGGTGATGCCGTGCTGACCCAGGTGAGCGAGACCTGTGTCGTGCTGACGGGGCCGCAGGGGCGTCGAGTGATGCATCTGTTTCCGACGGTGAACATGAGCAAGGACGAGTTGGCCTGCGTCAAACGCCAGGCGTTGCAGCCAATCAGGAAGCCGGCAAACAAAACCAAAAAAATTACCAAAGCCAAGTCCGTGAAGCGTGCGGTGGTCTGTGCGCCTGATGTGACCAAGAACGGGAGTGGGAAATGAAGCGAATATTCATCTTGTTGTGCATGCTGTCGATTGCGGGTTGTGCCGGCAGCGGCTCCAGGCAGAGCGTGAAAAATCAGATCGACAAGGAATTGGATGCGGCGGTCGGAGTGGAGGCCGCGCCCAGCAAACAGGAAGAAGTGAACAATGCGCTGCTGCCGCCGCTGGCAGTTCCCGGGCGGAAAACCGAGGAGGCCCCGGCCGAGACCAAGTTCGATCTGGTGGTGAGCAACACGCCGGCACAACAGGTGTTCCTCGCCATCGTATCGGGTACGCGCTACAGCATGTTGCTGCATCCGGAGGTCGGCGGCAGCATTTCGCTCAATCTGAAAGACGTGACCGTATTTGACGCGCTCGAAACGATTCATCAGATGTATGGCTACGAATACAAGGTGGACGGAAAGCGTATCTACATTCAGCCGCTCGGTCTGCAGACCCGTATCTTCCAGGTGAACTATCTGACCGGACAGCGCGAAGGCACATCCAATTTGCGTGTGACCTCCGGCTCGGTTTCGGATAATTCCTCCGGGGGTTCGGCCGGCACGGGCACTTCGACTGCCGGCAGCTCGACCAGCGGCTTGCAAAGCAGCCAGGTCAGCATGACCAGCAAGGCGGATTTCTGGGACGAATTGAGCAATGCACTGGTCGCCATTGTGGGGAGCGAACCGGGGCGGAGTGTGGTGATCAGCCCGATGTCGGGGGTGATCGTGGTGCGCGCCATGCCGGATGAGATGAACAATGTCGCGGCTTATCTGAAAGCCTCGCAAATATCCGTCGAGCGCCAGGTGATCCTGGAGGCCAAGATCGTCGAAGTCCAATTGAATGAATCGTTCCAGTCCGGTGTGAACTGGGCCGCCTTTAAAAATAATCCAAACAGTTTGCTGTCAACCGGGATTGGCGCGCCGGGCAGTACGCTTAATCCGATCACGGCGGGTGCGGCGACAGTGTTGTCGAACAATCAACTGACTGCCACACCCGGTGCCACGCTGTTGCCGGTTGCAACCAGTGCGATGGGAGCGGCCGGTTCGCTGTTCGGCCTTGCGTTCCAAACCAGCAACTTTGCGGCGTTGCTGAACTTTCTCGAAACACAGGGCGATGTGCATGTCCTGTCCAGCCCGCGCATCGCGACCCTGAACAACCAGAAGGCTGTGCTGAAAGTGGGTACCGACGAATTTTTTGTGACCAATGTGTCCAGCACGACAACGACCGGCACCGCGACGACCACCACACCGGAGGTGACCTTGCAGCCTTTCTTCTCGGGCATCGCGCTGGATGTGACGCCGCGTATCGACCAGAACGACGAGATCATTCTGCATGTGCACCCATCGGTCAGTCTGGTTACGACAGTCAACAAGACAGTAAATATCGGCGGCGTCGGCGGCACCCTGAATTTGCCGCTGGCCTCCAGCTCGGTGTCGGAAACCGACAGCATCGTGCGCGCCAGGGACGGGCAGATCGTGGCGATCGGCGGCCTGATGCGGCAGGCGACTTTCGATGACCAATCCGGTTTGCCCGGTTTGCCGAAGATGATTTTCGGCCAGACCAGCAAGAGTACCCAAAAACGCGAATTGGTCATTCTGATCAAACCGACAGTGATCAACAGCGACAGCGACTGGTCGAACGACATCGCGCGCAGTCGGGATCGCATCAAAAACATGTCCCGTTAAGCTGACATGTATCTGCGGCATTTCGGACTGCGCGAACCCCCGTTTTCCCTGACGCCGGACACCAGTTTCTTCTTCGCCTGCAGCAGTTACCAGGAGGGGCTGAACACCCTGCTGGTCGCCGCCCGCAACGGTGAAGGTTTCATCAAGATCACCGGCGAAGTAGGCAACGGCAAGACACTGCTGTGCCGCAAGTTCCTCGCCACGCTGAACCAGGGACGGCAAGCCACCACCCTCATCGGCACTCAAGATGAAGATGCCGATGTAAAAAGTGAAACCCGGTTCGTCACCGCCTATTTGCCCAATCCCTATCTTGAACCGCGCAGCCTGTTGCTGGCACTGGCGGATGAATTCCGCGTTGAGCTTGACAGCGATATCGACCAGCACCATCTCCTGAAAGAATTGACTCGCGCCATGCTCAACTTCGCGCGCGAGGGGAAACGCGTCCTGGTATGTCTGGATGAGGCGCAGGCGATGCCGCTGGAGAGCCTGGAGGTGCTGCGCCTGTTGACCAACCTTGAGACTGAAAAGCGCAAG
>Ga0210054_1004157_pt1 | contig 10674 bp, 8 predicted proteins | sample CryGeymeta201516_FD_185470 | JGI IMG/M metagenome (GOLD analysis project Ga0210054, IMG submission 185470) | Groundwater microbial communities from Crystal Geyser aquifers in Utah, USA - Crystal Geyser metaG 2015-16 (SPAdes) (version 2) | ecosystem: Environmental > Aquatic > Deep subsurface >...
GTAGCAAAAGAAGTGGCCGACTTGGTTCTTTTGGACGACAATTTCAAAACCGTGGTAAAAGCGATTGAGCAAGGGCGAGTCGTTTTTGGCAACATCCGTAAAGTTTTCGTGTATTTAGTCGCCGACGATTTTTCCGAACTCTTTTTGTTTTTAGGAAGCATGGCGATGGGATTCCCTCTTCCGCTGCTACCTGCTCAAATCCTTTGGATCAATCTTGTCGAGGACGGTCTCCCCGATATCGCCCTTACCACCGAACAGGAGACAAAAGGAGTGATGGACGAAAAACCGCGAAATCCTAAAGAGCCGATATTAAATAAACCGATGAAGCATTGGGTGGCCGCCATATTTTTAATTACAGGTATAGCGGCATTCCTTTCTTTCTTTATCCTTTGGAAATTAACAGGCGATATACAAAAAACACGAACAATAGTATTTGCTCTCATGTGTCTCGATTCCTTTATTTTTGCCTTCAGCGTCCGTTCGTTTAAGCGAACGATTTTCAGAAAAGATATCTTTTCTAATCGCTATCTTGTCGGAGCGGTGGCAATAAGTTTTCTGCTGCTCATTGGCGCAATTTACTTGCCGCCACTGCAAAAACTTCTCTCAACGCAGCCACTCGGCGCAATTGAATGGTCAATTATCTTTGGTATAACCTTGACAGAAATTTTACTGATTGAAAACTCCAAGAAAAGAATTTTTACCCCGTTAGAAGTTTTATAGCGGACAATGTATTGCGTGAGAAAAAGCCGTAGGCGAGTTCGCAGAATATAATTGTAAAAGCAATAATCCAGCTGAACGGGATACAATAAAAAATCAAATGTCTATCTTTAAATCAATGCCAAAAAATATAATTCAGACTTCTAACGGGGTTTATTTATGACTAAAAAACTTCGCAAGTATGTCTAGGAAAAATTCAGCAAAGAACGGATGGCTGATGATTATAAAAAAACTTACTATGAATTATGCGAACGAAAAACATGACAACTAAAAAAATTGCCGCGAGGCTTGAGGCGGATATACGCGAGCTTGAAGATCGCGAACACGGCTACATACGAGCGGGGCTTCCACGATTCCCTGCCCTTTTCGGAAGAGATTCGTGCATCGTCTCCTGGCAGCTGATCGACTACGACCCCGATATTGCTCGCCACACTATTGAAATTCTTGCCCGGCTTCAGGGAAAGAAAATAGACAATACCAGCGAAGAGGAACCTGGCAAGATTGTTCATGAATGGCACCCGAACCCCGCAAAGTATAAAGCTCTTGCTTGGCCTCTTCCTTATTACGGCTCGGTGGACGCGACGCCGCTTTTTATATACCTTTGCGGTCTATATTACGAAAAGACTGTGGATACTGAATGGCTCACAGCTTATTGGCCGCACATTGTTTCCGCGCTTGAGTGGTGCGAAAAGTATGGAGACCTTGACAGAGATGCTCTTCTTGAATATAAAAAGAAAAATTCAGCCGGCCTTACACATCAGGGATGGAAAGACAGCCACTTGAATCATTTAAATATCAATTCTCCCGTAGAGCTGATTGAAGTTCAGGGATATTATTACGCCGCCTTGCGCGAGGCTTCGGAGCTTGCACTCATGCTCAAAGATACGAAACTCGCTCGCCGTCTTGCTAACCGATCGGAAAAAGTAAAAGAAAACTGCATTAAAAAATTCTGGCTTGCCGATGAGAACTTCTTTGCTTCCGCGCTTGCCGAATCAAATATTGCGGACAGGCGCGTTATGTCAAACCCCGGCCACATCCTTTTTACTGGCATTTTGGACGGTTATGATAATAAAATAAAAAAGACGGTGGATCGGCTTTTTCAAAATGATATGTGGACGGCCTATGGTATCCGCACCCACGCGGAGTCAAATTCTGATTTCAACCCCATGAGCTATCATCTCGGATCGATCTGGCCGCATGATAACTGGATCATCGCACAGGGATTGAAAAAGTACGGCTATGAGAAAGAATATCAAAAGATTAAACAGGGACTGCTTAAGGCATATTCCAAGCTTGGTGAAATCCCGGAGCTTTACGCCGTAGCCGGCGGCAAAATTAAAAAAATTCCTGTCGCCTGTTCGCCTCAAGCGTGGGCCTCTAGCGCATTATTAAATTTTATTTTAGAAAAATGAGCCCCGTTAGAAGTTCTTGGCAGAAAAATTTAATAAATTTTTTCTGCATTGATTAAGACGGGTATTACAAAAATAGAGCATGTTCAAAAATAAGAGAAACAATCCTGTAAGGCAGACTTCTAACGGGGTGAGAAAACTTCGCATCGCCGCAATGGTTACGGGTCTCATTTTATTTAAAATTACCAGCCAAAAATTGACTGATTGTTTTAGGCACACACTTTTGGCGGTTTTAATTAGTTGATAAAACCTCATAAAATGTTACGAGTTATGAGTTACGAGCTGCGAGTTACGAGTTACGAGTTACGAGTTATGAGTTACGAGTTACGAGAAAAGCATTGCCGCGCCAATCGCGCCGGCCTGGTCGCCTAACGAACCTTTAACTATTTTAATCTTCTTGGCCGCTGCTGACTTAATATAAGTTCGCATCGCTTTTTTGGTTTTAGACAGGAATAAATCACTTGAGCTGATTACACTGCCGCCTACCACTATTACCTCTGGGTCAACAATATTTACTATATTAGCCAAACTAACGCCTAAATAATAGCCAAACTCCTGATAGGCCTTTTCTGCCAAAATATCGCCACGATAAGCTTCTTCAGCCAAACTGGCCGGATTATTCTGCGCCAGCTTATGATAGGCCTCTTCTAACCTGACGCCATTTAAAAAATCTATTACCAGCCAGCCCGGCTCGCCAGCTCCGCCATGAGCTCCCAGATAAATTTCGTTGTTAAACCACCAAGCGCCGCCAATGCCAGTGCCAATAGTTAAACCGAAAATATTCTGATATTTTTTGCCCGCACCAATTTTGGCTTCTGCCCGCGTAAAGCAATTAGCGTCATTGTCTAATTTAATTTTTAACCCTAGTTTAGCTTCCATTTGCTCGGGTATTTTTTGCCCGTCTAACAAAGGCAAATTGGGCGCGGTTAAAATTTTTCTTTCCTGATAATCAAGTATAGCAGCTAGGCCTACGCCAATCCCTTTAATTTCAGCCTTACTCTGCTTGGCTTTAGCCAAGAGCGGCTCAATCAAAGCATTAAGCATAATCATAAAATGCTCCAAAGTATCCTTAGGCGTGGCTAAAGCATAATCAGCCAAAACTTTAATGCCGTCAAACAATACCGCGGTCATTTTGGTGCCACCAATGTCAACGCCGATGGTGTACTGCTTTTTAGTATTAATATTTGTCATATATTACATTTTAAAACCAGTTATTGTTGCCATAATATAACTTATAACCTATAACCTATAACTTATAACTGATTTTTAAAGTTTAGTACGATTTATTAAACAACATCCTGGCTTCTTCCCATATTGCTGGATTATTATTTTTCTCTTTTTCCCAATACCACCATTCCGCGCCCCAAAGGTAAAACTGGCGGAAGCCGGCTTGGCGAGCAAACTCTATTATTTCCCTGAATTTTTCTAAATTCATGGTGCGGTCGCGCTCGGCTTGGCTTAAATCCTGATAAGGCTGGGGCCCCCAGGGTTCGGCTTGCAATTCAATTACCAGCCATTCTTTGGGGTGAGCAAATATTTTCGCAAGATTTTTTTTCAGGCGAAAAAAGCCAGGTGTAATCGGATAATGAATATAGCTTTTAAAAATTTTAGAATAAGTGTCGCGATACATAGTAGTACCGAAAATATCAGCCCGTCTGGCCGCCGGAATCCAGATGAAAGCTCGCCAGAATCAGTAATAATAATCGGCCGGCTGTCCAAACTTCTTACTAAAGCGATCTCTTTATCTAAAAATTTGCTATCTAAAGTAGGACAATCGCCGAAATGAGCTAAAAATGGCTCGTTTTCAACTTGCCAAGCAGTAATTTCTTCTTGGCTTTTATACCTTTCCACTACTTTTTTAATATACTCTAAAATCGCTTCTTCTCTTTGCACTTTAGTTAGACCATTGGTCCAATCAGGAAAATGACACTCTGGCCAGCGCGGTAAACGGCCGCCAACTGCCAGAATTATTTCCGCTTGCGCTTGGCTGGCTTGCTCTAATTGCCAATCCAAATCGTCCCAATAATATTGGCCGCTAGCGCTCTCAATTTCATTCCAATAAGCTGGCAAGCGAATTTTTTTTACCCCTAAATCATTTAAAATAGCTAAATAAACTGCTTGCCAGGCAAAACCCAAGTCCTGGGCCTGCTTTTGGGAGAAAGTAATGCCATATTCTAATTCTTCTTTCTGATAAATATGGCCCTGGCTGAATAAAAAAAAGAAAAATATAATAATAACCAAAACAACAAAAATATTTTTTAATGTCCGTATGTTAAACATAAAATTTTGTTAAGCTCTGTCGCCGAATACATTTTAATCTAAAATTCCAAATCACAAATTACATTAAATATCTAAAAATATCCAATTATAAATTACAAATCACAAATTACAAATTACAAACAATATCTAAATTCTAATGACCAAAATTCAAAACAAATGCCTTAACTGATTTTATTATTTAAATTGTTTTATTTTGTTTTAGTATTGTTTGGTATTTTGAATTTTGAACATTAGAATTTGTTTGTAATTTGGGATTTGTAATTTGGTGCTTTTAACTTGGTGCTTACAATTTGGTGCTTGTTATGTAGCAATAGGATCTTTTATTTTATGGACACTGATCAAAATAGACACTCACTACTATACTCTAAACCAGTGGTTAAATAAATTAATCTGCAAAAAACAAAATGAGCAATGCTATAAGCGGCGAAAATTATAACTAAGCCAATGACAGCAGTAGTAATTTGCGATTTAGCTTCTTTAACTTTGTCTTCATCGCCACCAGCTGTCATCCATTTGAAACCTGCCCAAACGAGCAGCGCCAAAAAAATTATCCCCAATAGATCCAAAAAAACCTTAATAATCCGCGCCATAACCATTACCATCGAATTTGACGGTTGGTCGCTGCTTTGACCGTAAGCTTTATCACGGATTTCATTCAATCCGCCCTGCTTAACCATATTTAACCAGCCTTCTTCGGCTCTAACGTGGTTAACTAAAGAAAGATTAGTTAGCAGAGAAAACAAAAACAAGAGAAGAAGAAAACAAACAATTTTCTTCAGCCAAATTGGAAAACAACTTTTTTTAGTTATTGGCATATAATTTATGTTATAATAAAATTAGAGCTCATCTCAAAAATAGCTATAAGCCATTTTTGCGGATTTTTCGAGCGAAAAATCTGAAAATAGAGGAAAAATAGCGGGCTCTTTTGACGATATTTTCAGATTTTGCAGCCGAAAAATACCGAAAATGGGCCATAGATTATTTTTGAGATGAGCTCTAGTATTTATTAGTATCATTAGCATGCATTAGTATATTAGTATCACACTTATATTATAACTAAAATCAGCTGAAAAAACAATTTATGCGCCTGGCAACTAAAATAGCCTACAATACTATCGTGCAAATAATCGGTAAAGTTATCGCCACTGTCTTCGGCTTGGCAGCCATTGCTATAATGACCCACCACTTGGGGCAAACCGGCTTTGGCCAATATACTACCATCATGACTTTTCTGTCGTTCTTTGGCGTGATTGCTGACTTGGGCTTAACCTTAGTCACAGTTCAAATGATTAGTGATGAACAGGCTGACCACAATAAAATTTTAAGTAATCTTTTTAGCTTACGCTTAGCTTCAGCAACCATTTTCTTGGGCTTGGCTCCGTTAATTATTTTCTTTTTTCCCTACGATCCGTTAATAAAACTCGGCGTCGCTATCACTACCCTGTCGTTCTTTTTTACTGCACTAAATCAAATTCTGGTTGGCCTATTTCAAAAACATCTAAAAATGATTATTGTCTCTCTAGCAGAAATAATTGGCAGATTGGTTTTACTGGCTGGCATTATTTTGGCCATCAAGCTAGGATATGGCTTAATTGGCATAATGATAGCAACTGTTATTTCTAGCGCAATCGGCTTTGCCATTCATTACTGCTCCTCTGGCCGCTATGCCACCATTAAATTAAGATTTGACCCAGCTGTTTGGCTTATTATTATTAAAAAATCCTGGCCGCTGGCCTTAACTATTGTTTTCAATTTAATCTATTTACGAGCTGATACTTTACTGTTGTCGCTACTCAAAAGCCAAGCCGAAGTCGGTCTTTATGGCGCCGCCTATAAGGTGGTTGATGTTTTAACCACTCTGCCTTTTATGTTTGCTGGTATTATTTTGCCCATTGCCACAGCCAGCTGGATCAATCAAGAAACTGAACGCTTTAAAAATATCATGCAAAAATCTTTTGATGTTTTGGTAATTATGGCTATCCCTATGCTTATTGGTGCTCAATTAACGGCTCGCCCGGTAATGACACTCATCGCCGGGTCTGAATTTGCCTTAGCCGGCGCGGTGCTTAAAATCTTAATTTTAGCCACTGCCATAATTTTTCTTGGCTGTCTCTTTGCTCATGCAATAATTGCCCTTGACCAGCAGAAAAAAATGATTGGCGCCTATATTTTTACCGCCCTGACCGCTCTCGCCGGTTATTTGATTTTTATACCAAAATATTCTTATTTTGGCGCTGCCTGGGTAACTGTTTATAGCGAGTCAGTTATCGCCCTAGCTTCATTTTATCTAGTAATTAAATATAGCGGCTTTAAACCAAAATTACCTGTCTTATTTAAATCATTAGCCGCTTCATTAATTATGGTTCTGGCGATTTGGCTAACCTTAAATAAAATTAATCTAATATTAGTCTTAAGCTTGGCTGTTGTTATTTATCTTTTAGCACTTTACTACTTCAAGGGAATAACGCGCCAAGATATTTTAGATTTATTAAATAAATAATAGCATTTACTATACCTGACAAATTATCAGCCCAGGTTAAATAAAAATATTTTAGAATAATTAAAAGAAAGGAAAATTCTAATATCCAATTTCTAATTTCCAATTAATGTCCAATGACAAAATGCTAAAAATTAATATTATAAGGGAGCAGAATTATTCCTTCTAATTATTCTATGGTATAATTGTGTTTTGATCATTGGGCATTAGAAATTTTATTGGAAATTGGTAATTGGAAATTGGAAATTCAGGGGTTAATTGGCAGGTTAATATCAGCTAAAATTATTAAAGCGTCTAAGTTATAAAAAATTATGAACTCTGTTAAAAATAAAGTCCTACTAATTAATTCAATTGCAGACAAAGCTAAACTACTAATTGATTTATTTGATGAGCTGGTAGCAAAAAATTTTCGTTTTTACCTGCTGTCAAGTCAAACCTGCTTAATTAAACAATTTCAAGATAAAAATTGGCCGGCTAAAAAAATTGCGCTCGGGCCAACAGTAAAAAATAAATTAAGCCAAGCGCTTTTTATCTCTTGCTCGCCTTGGTTATTTCTTAAAATATTATTAATATTATTAAATTATCGATTAAAAGAAAAAATTACTGCTATAATCTGCTTAGGCTGGACTGAAAAAATACTAGCAACTATGCCAGCCAAACTGCTAGGACTAAAAATAATTTGGCTGGAAGAGCCCAGCTTTAATTATCAGGAGCTAAAGTTCAAGCGCCTGTATAAGTTAAATTCGCGTTTAGCTACTGTTATTGTTTTTAACAGCTATACCAGAATTCAGCTAGAAAATACTGGCTGCAGCAAAACAGTAATTACCCTGGTTCAACCGGCTATCAAAACCAGCGCTTATCAAGATAATCTTTATAATAAATTAGCTCAAGCAGAACAAAAAAATTCCCGGCGCAAATATTTTACCATCGGGACTATTACTGATTTAAACCAGCGGCAAAAAATAGAAACTCTTTTTCAAGCAGTAAAAATTTGCCAAACTGTTATTCCTAATCTGCAGCTTATTATTGTTGGCGATGGCGAGGAAAGAAAAAATTTAAGCTGGCTGGCCAAAAAAATAGAAATTGATACCCTGGTCTGGTTTGTTGGCGAGCAACAACAAACCAAAAAATGGCTGAATAGCTTTGACCTTTATCTAGTAACTAGTGAGTCGCCAAATTTAACAGACTACTATAACATACTTGAGGCAATGGCAACTGGCTTGCCAGTCATCGGCCCGCGCCATTTGGGCCTCGAGGATATAATTTCTGAAAATAAAACCGGATCGCTCGTGGAAAACGGCAATCAAGAAATGCTGGCGCGTCAAGTTGTAAAGATAGAGCAGGATAAAAAACTGCGTCAGCAGTTAGGTAAAAATGGCCAGGAACGACTTAAACAATTATTCATCTTTGATAAAATGGTTAATGAGATGGCAAGTATATTAAAAATTAACTGCTATTAAGTTACAGAACTTACGCGCTTAAAAAATATTTGTTAAGGCAGTTGGCTAAAATTAGTTATTTTTGAAGTGAGGACTGTTTGACCCCGCATTTAATGCGGGGGGGGTTCCGCAACGAAAAAATAACTAATTTTAGCCAACTGCTAATCAACTGCGTAAATCCTGTAAGTTATTATCTTTTTTTATTTAATAGCTCAAAACCCAATATGAGTTCTCAGATGATCATAAAAATAACCGACCAAAACTCTAGCCAAAGATTGGACAAATTTTTGACTAAAGACGGCTCAATTAATTTATCGCGCCAACAGATTCAAAAATTTATTAAACAAGGCGCGATTACTGTCAACGGCCGAACAACCAAACCACATTACCTGATTAAGATGGGAGATTCAATTATAATTAATAATCCGCTAGCTTTATGGCTAAAGACAACGCCAGCTGAACATATTGACCGACCGCCATTAATTCGCTTAGCAGTAATAGCGGAAACTGCTGACTATTTAGTGCTAAATAAACCGGCCGGGTTAGCAGTACATGGCAGCAATAACCAAGAGCAAACCTTAGCGGATATTTTAGCCGCCCAATATCCTAGCATTAAAAAAATTGGCGATGACCCAGAACGCCCGGGGATAGTCCATCGCTTAGATAAAGAAGTAAGCGGCTTAATGGTCGTTGCTAAAACACAAGCTGCTTTTGCTGACCTTAAAAAACAATTCCAGCAAAGAAAAGTAATTAAGCAATACATCGCTCTAGTTTATGGCAAAATTAGCGTTCCCAGTGGAATCATCAACTTTCCTATTAAGCGATCCGCCAAAGGCTTTAAAATGGCTGCCCTGCCTATTACTAATAAAAAACAAACTAATCTGGCGGGCAGGCCCGCCGGCCAAAGCCCGGCACTGGCGGGCAAGCAAGCGCTAACTGAATTTGCAGTAGTTGGCAATTTCATTAATTATACTTTGCTTAAAATAAAAATTAAAACCGGCCGCACTCATCAAATTAGGGTTCATTTGGCCGCCTATGGCCATCCGGTTGTTGGAGATAATATTTACAGTACAGCTAAAACCAGAATGCAAAATACCAAGCTCGGTTTAAACCGTATTTTCTTAATCGCCGATCAGCTTACCTTCACTGACTTGGCTAATCAGAAAAAAAACTATAAAATAAATTTAACTCAAGAATTAAAAAATGTTTTAAACAAAATCAAGTAAAACTATGGCAAATAATTTATTCATTATTTCCGGCCCGTCAGGCGCTGGCAAAGACTCGGTTATCAGGGGACTAAAAAAAATTTTACCAATCAAGCAGCTGATTACCACGGTTTCGCGACCGATACGCGCCGGCGAACGTCAAGGCAGGCCATATTATTTTATAACAAAAAAGCAATTTAAAAAAAACATCAAGCTGAATAAATTCTTTGAATATGACCTGCATTATAATAATTATTACGGTCTAACTTACCAGGAAATTAATAAAACCAAAGGAAGCAAAAAAATTTTTTACTGGCAAGCCGAATACCAAGGAGTTATAACGGCTAAAAAGAAAAGGCCGGAAATAATCGCCATTTTTATAAATTCGCCATTAAAAATTTTAATCGCCAGAATGCGTCAGCGAGAAACAAAAATGGATGAAAAAATTTTTAAACAGCGAGTTAACGACACCAAGGAATGGCTAAAACATCTTGCTATCTATGATTATGTCGTAAATAATAAACAAGGCAAATTGGACCAAACCATTAAAAAAGTAGCGAATATTATTAGAAAAAATCAAAAATCGATTATTGACAAAAAATAAATCTTATTATAATATAGATAAGCTGATAATTTAACTAATTTTAGATAGAACTACGGCTGTTCTATTTTTTTAAATCTTTTAAATTCAAGCAAAAATATTTACCCCATTAGAAATTGAGAAATTCTATCCTAAATCTCTTGGGGTCAAAAAAAATATGAAACAACAAAACCAGAAAATTTCTAACCCCATTAATCCCGCTTCGGCGGGGCTAAGCGGGGCTAATGGGGTGGGAGAAAAAAAACAAGCTGCCGCCAGAGAACGCGTTATACCGGAAATTAAACCAGGCATGTCTATTAGAGTCTATCAAAAAATCAAAGAATTAAATCCTAAAGGAGAAGAAAAAGAAAGAATGCAATATTTTGACGGCTTAGTTATTGCTAGAAAACATGGCCAAGAGGCCGGAGCCACTATTACTGTGAGAAAAATTTCCAACGGCATAGGTGTAGAAAAAATCTTTCCTCTCAACCTACCAACTATAACTAAAATTGTCATTAATAAGCAAGCCAAAACTAGGCGCGCTAAA
>Ga0210054_1004162_pt1 | contig 10669 bp, 14 predicted proteins | sample CryGeymeta201516_FD_185470 | JGI IMG/M metagenome (GOLD analysis project Ga0210054, IMG submission 185470) | Groundwater microbial communities from Crystal Geyser aquifers in Utah, USA - Crystal Geyser metaG 2015-16 (SPAdes) (version 2) | ecosystem: Environmental > Aquatic > Deep subsurface >...
CCGGAGGTAGCCGACAATGCTCGCGCTGAATTTTTGGTGACGTTGTTGCCGGGTGGCAGGGTGATGGGTGTAAAACTGAAGAAATCCAGCGGCAACCCCGCTTACGATGCATCGGTGGAGCGTGCTATTTTGAAATCCGACCCCTTGCCCTTGCCAGCCGATGCGGGGCTGTTTAATCGTTTTCGTGAATTGAAGTTGGGCTTTCAGCCCGTCGAACCCGTCAAATAAAAGAGGCTGTGAATGTTAAAAGCAAGGTGTGGTGTGTTGGGTTTGTTGATGTTGCTGTGTGCCTCTACGGCCAATGCAGTATTGAATATTGAAATTATCGGTGCGGGCGAGCAGCAGATTCCTGTGTCCATCGTGCCTTTCGGCGGGGATGAAAAGCTGGGGCTGGCAATCGGCGAGGTGGTGTCCGGCGATTTGCAGCGTAGCGGTCTGTTCCGTCTGGTTGATCCGTTGGGCAAGTCTCCTCATGCGCCCGCCGAAGTCAATTATGCGGATTGGCAGGTGCGCGGCACGGAAGCGCTGGCTATCGGTACGGTTGGCGCGCAAGCCAATGGTCGCGTCGAAGCGCGATTTCGCTTGCTGGATGTGGTTAAAAAAGTCGAGCTGATAGGACGGGCCGTGTCGGCAAATGATGGCCAAGTGCGCGCTGTCGGACACCGCATCGCCGATTTGATTTACGAAAAACTGACTGGCAACAAGGGCGTGTTTGGTACGCGCATCGCCTATGTGAACCGGCAAGGGCGGCAGTTCAGCCTGATTGTCGCGGACAGCGACGGTTATAACGAACAGGTCGTGCTGTCGCAGCATGAACCTATCATGTCGCCTGCCTGGTCGCCGGATGGCAGTCACCTTGCATATGTGAGTTTTGAGACGGGTCACGCCGCCGTGTTCGTGCAATCGCTGTATACCAATCAACGCAAGGTGTTGGCCGACTTTCGCGGCAGCAACAGTGCGCCTGCCTGGTCGCCAGACGGCAAACAGTTGGCGGTGGTGTTGACGCGGGATGGCAGCTCAAAAATCTATCTGATGCGTCCTGATGGCAGTGATTTGCGTCGTGTCAGCAATGGCAGCGGCATTGATACCGAGCCTAATTTTTCTCCCGACGGGCAAGCCTTGTTGTTTACTTCAGACCGGGGCGGTAGCGCCCAGATTTATTGGATGCCGGTCGAAGGTGGCGCGGCACAGCGCCTGACGTTTGGTGGCGGAACCAGTTATTCCCCGCGCTATAGTCCAGATGGCAAGTCTTTTGTTTTTACGCATCTGAGTGGCGGTAAGTTCTACATCTCTACGCAGGACTTTCAGACCGGGCAAATGGAAATGTTGAGCGAGGGAGGTTGGGAGAAAAAACCCACTTTTGCGCCCAATGGCAAGCTCATCCTGTTTGCCAGCGAGGCGCGTGGTCGTGGTATATTGGCGACCGTTTCCAGCGACGGTCGTGTCAAGCAGCACATGTTTACGCAAAGCGGCGATGCGCGCGAGCCTGTTTGGGGACCTGCTCAGTAATTTAACCATTTGAATATAAAGGGAATTATCATGAAAAAGATCGTTATCAGTATCGTGTTGCTTAATCTCCTTGCCGCGTGCGCCAGCCAGAAACCCCAAGAAACAGCCGCGACACCGGCTTCCAGTCCTGTGGCTGCCGCACCAGCGGTCGCTATGGCCTCCTCTGCACAAACGTATGATGATGCTTTAAATGATCCACAAAGTATTCTTGCCAAGCGTAGCGTTTATTACCCGTTTGACGTTTCCGAAGTGCAGGATGCCGACAAGCCAGTCGTTCAGGCTCATGGCGCGTATTTGAGCAAGAATCCCGCTCGTACGGTCCGCCTGGAAGGGAATTGCGATGAACGTGGCAGCAATGAATATAATCTGGCTCTGGGTCAACGTCGTGCAGATGGCGTGAAGAAGATGCTGGAGCTGGGCGGCGCAAAATCAGCACAGTTGGATAGCGTCAGCTACGGTGAAGAAAAACCGGTCGGTTCGACTCATGATGAGGCTTCCTGGGCGAAAAATCGTCGTACCGATATTAACTACGCCAAGTAAGACATAAATAATGAAGCTGCGCGCCTTGATGTTGCTGGGTTTGTGTTGCGCTGTTCCCGCGCAGGCGGGGTTGTTTTCGGACGACGATGCGCGCAAACAAATCCAGGAAGTCGGGGCGCGTGTGCTTCAGCTGGAAGATCAGAGCAGGCAACAGACCAAATCAATTTTTGACCTGCAAGGTCAGATAGATGCATTGAACAATGAAATCCGTAAATTACTCGGTCAGAACGAAGAACTCGCGCACGGCTTGCAGGATGCCGAGAAGCGTGAAAAAGATTTTTATGTGGATCTGGATACGCGTTTGCGTCGTTTGGAACCCACAGAAGGTGCAGTAGTCTCGACTACCCAGGGCGGCGCGCCGGCAGCGGTTGATTCCGACGATCCCACTACAGAGAATCGCGCTATTGAAGCGGCTTATGGCCAGTCAAAAGCCGGTAACCATGTGGATGCAGCCAAGGCATATCAAACATTTCTGCATAATTATCCCGATTCGGTACATGCTGCAAACGCACGCTATTGGCTGGGCAATGCGCAGTTTGCGTTGCATGACTACAAGCCTGCGTTGGCGACTTATCGGGCATTGCTCAAAGCTGAACCCAATACGCCTAAAGCGCCGGAGGTGATGTTAAATATTGCCGGTTGTCAGCAGGAGTTAAAGGCACTGGCGGCGAGTACGGCAACCCTCAAACAGCTTATCGCCAAATATCCCGATAGTGCAGCCGCCGCCAAGGCGCAACAATTGCTCGCTGTCGTCAAGTAGTCGCCCATGTCCGAATCAGCATTACAGGCGCAACTGCGCATCAGCGAAATATTTTTCTCCCTGCAAGGTGAGACCCGCCGCATCGGTTTGCCTACGGTGTTTGTCAGGTTGACCGGGTGTCCGTTGCGTTGTGGCTATTGCGATACCGTCTATGCCTTTACGGGTGGACAAAATAAATCCCTCGCTGAAATTCTCGAACAAGTCGCCCAATATGCGCCACGCTACGTCACTGTTACGGGCGGTGAACCGCTGGCGCAGAAAAATTGCCTGCCCTTGCTGACGGCCTTGTGCGATGCCGGATATGACGTGTCGTTGGAAACCAGCGGTGCGCTGGATATTGGCGGGGTGGATGCGCGAGTGATGCGGGTGGTGGACATCAAGACCCCCGCGTCCGGCGAAGCCGCCAGGAATCGCTGGGAAAACTTGCCCTTGCTGACGCAACATGACGAAATTAAATTCGTGTTGTGCGATGAGCCGGATTATCGGTGGGCAAAGGAAATTCTGAAGGAAAGGCAGCTTGCCGATAGCTGTGAGGTGACCTTTTCGCCCGCGCAAGGGACGCTGGCTGCCACGCAATTGGCGGACTGGATATTGCGCGACCATTTGCCAGTGCGCTTTCAGGTGCAGTTGCACAAAATTTTATGGAACAACGAAGCAGGTCACTAATGAAAAATGCCGTCGTATTGTTGTCGGGCGGGCTGGATTCGGCCACCGTGCTGGCGATGGCACGCGCCGAAGGCTATGTGTGCTATGCGTTGAGCGTGGATTACGGGCAACGCCACCATTCCGAGTTGGATGCCGCACAGCGCGTTGCCCGGACGCTGGGTGCGCACGAGCATCGTGTCATCAACATTGACCTGACCGCTTTCGGCGGTTCTGCGCTGACCGATAACAACATCGCCGTGCCACAACATGAATCTGCCGGGATTCCGCTGACCTATGTTCCAGCCCGCAACACCATCATGTTGTCGCTGGCGCTGGCATGGGCCGAGGTGCTACACGCGCAGGATATTTTTATCGGCGTGAACGCGGTGGATTACTCGGGCTATCCCGACTGTCGCCCAGCCTTCATCGAAGCGTTTGAGCGCATGGGCAATCTCGCCACTCAGGCGGCGATAGAAGGCCATCCGCTCACCCTGCATGCCCCATTGCTGCATCTGTCCAAAGCGGAAATCATCCGGCAAGGGAATAAGCTCGGGGTGGATTATGCGGCAACGGTGTCCTGTTATCAGGCGGATGCACAAGGCCGAGCCTGTGGGTTGTGCGATTCGTGCCGGCTGCGCCGCGCGGGTTTTGAGGCTGCGGGCATCGTTGATCCCACCCGTTATCGCAATGCGCCCGATTCGTTCAATAACCCGGTGTAATCGAGTGCGAGCGGCGGGTTGCGCGTCAAACAAGACAGCTTTATGAATTAAAATTGCGCTTCCCGGACTTTCTTTATTGACAGAGTGCGCCCATTGCGTATAATTCGCGCTCCTTTGCTGCGGGTCGGTAGCTCAGCCGGTAGAGCAGCGGACTTTTAATCCGTTGGTCGCGAGTTCGAATCTCGCCCGACCCACCATAAGCAAGCGAATCAGTTTTCTGTAGTCCTTTGCATCAAATGCCGCTTTAGCTCAGTTGGTAGAGCAACCGCCTTGTAAGCGGTAGGTCGACAGTTCGAGTCCGTCAAGCGGCACCAATAAAATCAAGCCCTGTAGCAATACGGGGCTTTTTCACGTCTGGCGTTTTTTGTACCATGTCACCAATATGTCACCACGCTTTTTCAATCAAAACAGTTTTGCGGGCATCTTTCACCGCACCCGCAAAAAGAAAAGCCGCCGGGCTATCTCTAGCACCAGCGGCCTGATTCGCCCAGAATTTTGCTGTATAAAAAAATCAGCGCACAGGCTCAAGCGGGATTTGGCGGTAAAGGGGGGTAAGCCTTCAATGTCTGTGCAAGTGTAATCGGATTACAGTCATTCGTTTGTATCATAAATATCAACATCCTGAACATTATGCTCAATTACTTTTTCTTCTTTCTTTGGCGCAGTGAGGAAGGTCAAAGTGAAAACAGGTCTTTCGTCAGTCGTCAATGACGGCAGCACGGTAACACCATCCACGCCGGGTTTTCCATAGCCCCTATCCAGCAGTTCCCGTGCAGCAGCGATGCGCGCAGTTTCGTTGCGGGTTGGGTCGCGCATGATGCTTGCCAAAGTTTGAATTGCATCTTCACCATGCTGTTGCGCCAGCGTCCTGACCTCGGCAGTCACCTTGTTCAATGTGCCTGCCTTTCGCCCGCCTGTTTTTGCTCGTTTCGTTTCCATGTTCTATCCTGTTCTACATTAGACGAAGTTCGCGCATCACGTCCCGGCAATCCCGCGCCACGAATGCCACACCACCAGCCCGGCGGATGCGTTCAAGGAATACCGCTTGCTCGGGTCTCAGCTTTCCCTTTGCGGCCTTCACTTCCACGCCCAGCAATCGCCCGTCCTTGAGTTGCCCCAGCACGTCAGGGCAACCCTTCCACCCGAAGCGCACAAACCGCTTGCCGATTCTCACCGCGCCCGAGTTCATCCGCTCACACCATGCCACGGCAGGATGCGCAGTCAGTGCCAGCAAAATTTCCTTGAGCGCAGCGGCTTCGGGCTTGGCGTTCTTTCGTTCCAGTAGTAAGGCATCGCCCAATAAATCAGTTTCAATATCAGGTGCAGGTTTAGTGCTGATTAGTGCCACCCTATAGGGTTTGGCACCAATTGGCACTAAAAGAACCTCGGGTGCAGATAGGTGTTTAGCACTAATTCGCACCATTTCGCACCTCGCTAACTTCGGCACTAACCACGTCCATCAACTCTTTAACCTGCCCGCCTTTTACCAGCTTTTTGAGTTCCCGATATACCGCGCTGCTCACATATCTTTCGGCGAAGTGCGCCACCACATCCCGCTTTTTAACGCCCGTCCCTTTGGTGCGCAGCATTTCAACAATTGCCCCGCCCACTTCACTGATACGCTTGCCGGATTGTTTATCTGGTGCATCAGCAGGCATCACCACGCAGCTTGTGGCGGGCGACTTCCACTTGGTCAAGCCTAGCGTCACAACATGAAGTTTGAACCCGATGCGTTCGCCCTTGGTGCCCAGGTCACGCTGCTTTGTGATTTCTGCGCACTTCCCGGCAGGCGTGTCAGTCACTTCGATTTCAGTATCAACAGCAGCGCGCACACCACTCCAGCCCCGCGCCCCGGCAGCGGCATTTTTCCCGCAATGGTGTATCAACAAAAAGTGCGCTTTGCATTCTGTGCGGATGCGGTCGAACCTGCGCACCACCAGCCCCATATCCTGCCCGGCGTTTTCATTTGCGCCCGCGCTCAATCGAGCCAGTGTGTCGCCCACTATCAGCCTTGCCTGTTGCCCCTTTTGCCATTCGATTTGCTTCACCAATTGAATCAACTTGTCGGTGTCGGCATCACCGTCAAACAGGTCTATCGGGCTTTGCACAATGGCGAAGTTAGGAACCTTAACCCCATGGTGTCGCTGATAGGCTTGAATGCGACTGCGCACCGATGCAGGCGATTCTGCGGCCAGATATATCACCAGCCCCGGCTCGGTTTGCTTCCCCATCCATGGCACACCACGGGCAACAGCGCAGGCTATATCAATGACGAAAAATGTTTTTCCTGAATTGCTATCACCGTAAAGAATGCTCCCGTCACCGGCAGTTAAAACGCCTTCCACTATTTCATCGGGCGGCGTGAAGGTGCCGGGCAACTCATCAGCGAAGGCGACACTCAAGGCATACTCGATAGGCGGCTCTGTAGCGCGTTGCAACAGGTCAGACAATGCACCCGTGCCAAACTCTTGCGCGTAATCGTTTGCATCATAGTTGCCAGGCTTGTCGGTGGGCATCGCTACAGACTGGCCAGCAACATCAGCGGCTATCTTTTCGGCATCGCATCCAGCATCAAGAGAAAACAGCGCATCGCGGGCGCATTCGGTTTGGTCTTTGGCGTTGTACCAACTTGTTATATCGTTCATAGCATCGCACCCCACAACAGCAGGCACAGTAGCGCGGCCAGTAATGCGCAGTCAGGATGCACCACGGCCATGATGCGGCCTATCACGATAGCGGCGCGGTTCATGATGCTGGTATAATTCGCCTTGTCGGGGGCGCGTTCGGATGCTGTATTGTTCGGGCGCGTTTTCATTTATGCGGCCTCCCCATTCAGCAGCGAACGAATGCTTGCTACGCTCCACGCTAATCGGCCTGAAATCCTGATAGGTCTTAACGCACCATTTTCCAAACATGCCCAAGCGCGCAAAGTTTGCGGCTGTCTGTTCAGATAATATGCAGCGGCAGCAGTTGGAACCGTGGGGCTGGTTACTTGTTCCAGTGGCGGGAATACCGGCAGGGAATGCGCGGCGGATAATTGAACGGTTTGCATCGTGGATTCCTCTTTTTAAGTTTTGAGGATTGCCATTTAAGTAGTGGGAAAAATCCCCACCAACAACAAACAAAAAAGCCCGCAAACCTATACGGCTACGGGCTTTAATCATCTTTATTCAATAATGGGGAATTGTCTTTTTATGCGTTCCCCATTTTTCCCACGTTCCCCATTCTCATTTTGATTTATTCTTCCACCATTTATCCGCCTGCAATGCTTCGCGCATTATCGTTGCGGGGTTATCAATAATTCCACGCGCCCCCTTTATGCCACGTTCCTGCATCAGTTCCATGACACGCTTGGAATATCCCTTTAATGAATCGCGACATCCGTTCTTTGTGTCAATGTCGAAACATTCGTTGGCAATGGCGCGGGCTTGCTCTTTCCAATCATCAGCGCTTGGGTTTGTGTCTGTCTCGGCTTTCATCTTCGCCCCCTTTGCATCAGCAGGCATCAGGTGCGCCACGGAATAACCCTTGCTCTTCGCCCACTTTATCCAGTTAGCGGGGGTATCGTATTCTTTAATCGTTCCAGCTTTAACCGATGAACTGGCGATGGTCATAAACCGCTCCACAATAACCAGCAATGCGTTTGCCCTATCGCGTCCGGGGCTTGCTTCCTTGCATTCTTTCAGCCCGTATTCGATTGTGCGCTTAAAATCTTCGTTGTATCCCGTTAGAATCAGGCGGCAGGCCGTTTCAATGTTCCATGAATCCGTTAGCGTCCAAACTGAATCCAGTTCAAACGGGTACACCATTTGATATTTTTCGTCATGCTCAAGTCGCAAGCGGCCTTCGCTATCAATCCAAGTTTTTGCCATGCTCGCACCCTTCACAATGCGCCTTCAATCAGGAACTCCCGTCAGGCCGGTGAAAGTGTCCGGCTTTTCGCCCTTGGCAATTACTCGCAGGCTATGCGGGGTAAACTCTTTATGCGCCCTCGATGCGCAGCACCACATGCCCGCCCACGGCTTGCGCGAAACGCTGCACGGTGCGCATGGAGGGGGGACGTTTGCCGCTTTCCAGTCGCGCCACCACGCTTTGCGTTGTGCCCATGCGTTGCGCAACTTCGCCTTGTGACATTCCGGCACGGGCGCGGGCGGCTATCAGTTCGCGGGCAATGGCGTATTTGTCGGCCATCGCTTCATATTCGGCGCGCGTTCCGGCATCGGCCAGCAGTTCGCGTTTCAGGGTTTTCAGGGTCTTCACTTTATGGCCTCCAATCGTTTCCGGGCGGTTTCAATCGCGGCGTGCGGGGTAGCTTGCGTCTTTTTGATGAAGACATACAGCACCAGCAGCGTGCGGCCTTGAATGGCGGCATACACGGCGCGGGCTATGCCGTCCCTTCCCTGCATACGCATTTCCCACAGCTTGCCTTCCAGTGGCCGGATATGGGGCATTCCCACTTTCATCGGACTGAATGTTTCCAGCAGTTCGGCAATGTGCAGGAAGCGGGCGCGCATGTCGGCGGGCAGGGTTAGCAGTTCGGCCTCCGCCAGCGGGTGTACCGTTACCTTCCATCCGTTCACAGTATAGCCTTTTTGCTATTCCCTGTCACCAGCACCAAACCCCTGCTATTTTCTGCGGGTTGCGGGATGCCCGCCTGCTCCAATATCCACGATTCAATTTTGACGTGCCACAGGTGCAGCAAGTCGAGTTCCCGCTGTATGTAATGCTTTTCAGCTATCGCGCTCGGCTTATGTCCCATTATCTGCGCCACAATACCGGCAGGCACTTCCACCCACTCCGACAACGTGCCAAAGGAACGGCGCAAACCATGCAGGGACAGCGCGGGAAGGGCAGCGGCGGCCAGTGCCTTATTGTGGGGATTGCGTGGCTCTTCAAGCCTTCCCGATGCGGCTGTGCGGCTACTGAAAACAAACTCGTTGCGGCGGGGCAGCGCGGCTATCAGGTGTTCCATGTAAGGGGTTAGTGGTATGGTGCGTTCCCCTTCCACCTTGTCGCGGATGGTCAAGCTCTTCCACTGAAAATCCACGTCCGCCCAGCGTAGCGCGGCCAGTTCGTTGCGCCTTGCGCCGGTCAATAGCAAGCCTTGCAAATAAGCGGCGATTACTGGATTCCCGATTTTCTGCACAGCTTCAAACCAAGGCTTGATTTGCGCCCGGCGAAGGCTGTCATTCTCTTTTGTTTGTGGTGCAGGCACTCTCTTTTTCACGTCATCAGACTGACACGCCCCAGCTTGAACGGCGGCATTGTATGTTTTATGTTTGGCGCACCATGTCAGGAAGGCGCGAAGGGCGCGGAAGGCTTGGGCGGCAGTGGTGGGGGCTTGTTTTGTTACCTTGTCTAACCATGCGGCCACGGCATCGGCATCAAGGTCAGCAAGGCGCATGGTCATCAATGACACCAGAATGCCGGGGCGCGTTTTTTTCGGCTCGTTCGGGCGGCGGCCACGGGTGCGCTTCACTCCACCAGCTTGAACAAAATAGGCATGGTGGGCTTTATGCTTTTCGCCCCATTCCGGCTTGCCGTCTTTCACGGATGCGCTTCGGTCAGTGACATAGGCTTGCCACGCTTCGGCCACTGTCACCGATTCGCTTACCTGCTTTTGTGCCAGCGCAGCGGCTTGCGCTTCCTGTTCGGCTTCCTGCTCGGCTTTCACTTGGCGCGGGTCATGGCCGGTGTCTATAACGGTTTGCAGGCGGCGGGCTTCGGCTTGGGCTTTCGCAATGCTCCACGCGCCCACGTCACCAATAGTCAGGCGCATGGATTTACCCTTAACCTTGGCTTGGAATATGTAGGACTTCGCACCGGCAGCGGTTGCAATAATGCCCAGCCCCCTCACTTCATTACACCACAAATAGGCTCGTGCCTTATCCTTGGGGCATTGAAAGTCAGCAATGCGCCCGGCTGCCAGCTTCACCTTTACCGCTTTGACTATTGCCATGATTTCCCCTTCGTTTGCTTCCATGTCACCAGTATGTCACCACGATTGCAGTATAAACCGGAATACTTATCAACACAACAAACAAGGGGTAAATGATTAACTCGTTGATTTATAACAAAACAGGCGGGTTATGGAATGGCAATCAACACAGCAAAATAGGCTTATCATTGGACTTGTAAGCGGTAGGTCGACAGTTCGAGTCCGTCAAGCGGCACCAATAAAATCAAGGGCTTACAGAAATGTAAGCCTTTTTCGTTTCCGGCATTTGAAAAGTTGTAACCAGTTTGTAACCACGTTTTATCAATGTCACCGCACCCATAAAGGAAAAACCGCCTGACTGTCTCCAGTTCAAGCGGTCAATATTGGCAAACTTAACGTGAAACTCGCGTAGCGACGAACTGTACCCCTCGCCCTTTGGGATAACCAGACACAGCCTTGTCCAATGTGGTATGAGCCTGAACGAGAGTTCGTATTTCCAATGAGGTATGAGCCTGAAGCGAAGAATTTGAGGCGAATCGTGAAGTGGGTTGATCATTG
>Ga0210054_1004171_pt1 | contig 10657 bp, 8 predicted proteins | sample CryGeymeta201516_FD_185470 | JGI IMG/M metagenome (GOLD analysis project Ga0210054, IMG submission 185470) | Groundwater microbial communities from Crystal Geyser aquifers in Utah, USA - Crystal Geyser metaG 2015-16 (SPAdes) (version 2) | ecosystem: Environmental > Aquatic > Deep subsurface >...
AGACGAAATTATTAAAAGCGTTCCTTTAGAAAAAATTTTAATTGAAACAGACGCTCCTTATGTGGCGCCAATACCTTATCGAGGGAAAAGAAATGAGCCAGCCTATGTTATTGAGGTAGCTAAAAAAATAGCAAACATAAAAAATTTACCTCTGAAAGAGGTAGAAAAAACGACTTTTGAAAATACTTTAAGATTTCTTAGGATTCAATTAAAAGAGGAGAAAGAAGACTTGATATTACGGAATTAAAGAAGATGGTGGATATTTATAAAAAGTCGCTTGATTACTTTGTAAAATAATATGAACTTAAAAACTCTAAAAAAGAAACTTCAAAATATAAAAAAACAAGGCTTTGTGAAAAGTCATCGTGTTGGCGATACTGGAATTGGCAAGACGTTAGAAGATTTACTTGGTATCAAGGAAAACAATATTCCTTTGCATGATATATCCGATGTGGCAGAGCTCAAAGCGTATCGGAAAGATGCGACGTCAATGCTTACGCTTTTTACATTGGAACCGCTACCAGAAGGTGGGGATCGTGATCGACTATTGCTCGATAATTTTGGTTATTCAAAAAGAGATAATCAAAGATCAAAAGAACTACATAGCACTCTTTCCTGCAGGCGATATAATAATCAGGGGTTAAAACTGTCAGTTGGAAAAGACAAGATTAGAGTTCAAGGGAAGGGAAAAAGATTGAATATTTATTGGGATATAGAAAGCCTTGAAAAGAAATTTCATGATAAATTACCTGCCTTAGTTTATGTTCTTGCCGATAGAAAAATAATCAAAAATAAAGAACACTTTAATTTTAACGAAGCTTATTTACTCACCGATTTTGATTTTGAGTCGTTCAAAAAGATGGTTAAGAAAGATGAAATTGTAGTTGATTTTAGAATGTATTACCGTCCCGATGGGAGTGTAAGAAATCATGGCACTGGTTTTAGAGTAAAAATCAACAAGCTTTATCACGCTTTTAAGAATAAGAAAAAACTGATTTAGTTTTTTCGAAGTATTACTATACTTTCTTTTGTCATAGTTTTCTCTAATTCACCAGCAATATTCGTAGGAGATGTTTTTATTGGCATCCTTTTTCCGGGAATATTTCTAACAAATATATCTTCGCAAGTGAAACCAATTTTTTGAGCTAATTCGGCAATAATAAAATCAGTTGGTATTCTAACTTGTTTTACAAGGCGGTTGCCTATGACAACACAGAAATATTTTTTAGGTTTAAGCATTTTGTAGGCTCGTGATAGACAATCGTTCAGGCCAATAAAAAAACTTAAAACATCCTTTGCTCGTTTTTCGTCTTTTTTCGCAATTTTATTTAAAGATTCCGAGAGATAATTCGAGGGTAAAGAATAGATGAGGTTTTTTACCGCTTTGCCGCCAAGTAATTCGTTATCTACCCTTGAAGCATCATCTGGATTATCAAAAATATCTAACCATTGCGCAGAAAGTCTAGAAAATTGACCGTAAGCCACGGTTGTCCTACTATCGCCGTAAGGCGGAGAAGTGACAATGCAGTCTATGGAGTTTTCTTTGATACTATTATCTTTTGAAGAATCTCCAAGTATAATTTTAGTCCAAGTATTTTCATCTACATCTTGATAAAATTCTTCCATTGCTTTTATATTTGATTCCGACTTTTGTTTAAAAATCTCTAATACATTTGGATTATATTTTTCTAAATCTTCTTTCTTTATTCTTACAAGTTTGAATTCTCCTCTTTTTGTATTTGACGATTTTCTCGCGGTTTCGCTAAAAGCGACCAAGAAAAAATTTTGAATTTTTTTGTCTTTTATTTCTTTGATGGCTTTCTTAATTTTGGCTAATTCTATAATAACTTTGTCTTTAAACCAGAATTCAAGGTTTTTAAAATGAGGTTTTTCTACTTCAGTATTTTTAATTTTATTAACTCTTGTTAGAAGCTTAATATATTCTTTTGAAAGCAATCGCGGATTTATCGGCGTTGTCTTAACTTTTGCCAGGGAAATAGCTAATGGGTTTAAATCAATTCCGTAAGAATTGCGACCCAATAATCTACTTTCAATTAAGGCGGTACCGGAGCCGCAAAAAATATCACAAATTGTATTTCCTTTTTTGCTGTAATTTAAAAGTAACCTTCGCGCTACTTGTGGAATAAACATTGCCGGATAAGTATGGAGACCATGAGTATAAGGTTTTGTCTTAGCTCCATTAAAATCCCATGAATAATCAACTCTCCTTTGAAGTTTATGATCCGAGGCTTTTTCTCTTTCGATTTGTCTCTCAAAATTTCTAATAATTTTTACTACAACCCCTCTTACTTCTAGTTCTTTTGTATAAATAGGAAATAACGAAGGATTGGCGGGTTGTAATCTAAATCTGTCTTTTTCTCGATATATTTTTTTCAACGTTGCTTCGTTATCATTAATAATTGCCACCACTGTTTGTCCATCATCCGCTACGGGTTGTTGCCTAATTACAACAATATCCCCATCAAAGATTCCTTCATCAATCATGCTATTACCTTGGACACGCAGGGCATAATGATTACCAGACTTACCAATTTCGTTTTTAGTTACTGCGATTGTTTCATCCGATACTTCTATTGCTTCAATGGGTTGCCCAGCGGCAATAGTGCCCAAAAGCGGAATTTTTACCATTGTCTCGCGGCCCAATGTTTCAATGGAGCGTGGTTTGTTCTTTTCTTTTGATAAGTATCCCAAATCACGGAGCTTTGAGACATGAAAATGGGCCGTTGAGACAGACGCAAGTTTGAATTTCTTACGTATTTCATCAAGGGAGGGAGCATATTCTTTCCGTTCTTGATAATCGGTTATGAAATCGAGGACTTGTTTTTGACGTTTTGTAATCATAGAAATTGACTTTATGTTTCTAACTATAGTATAATAGAAAATGAATAGAAAGTCCAAATAAGTTATCCACAGTATAATTTTTATTACAACGTTATGGAAAACGAAACCGAAGAAATAAAAAAAGAATTGGACGATTTATGCGATACTATTGCGCCGAGCAAAGTTGTTTTAGATATCGGTCAATATCAAACCACGCACGCTAATAAAATCTTAAAGGAATATGGGCGATTCGTTAGTCAATTTGAACTTTACTACGACCTTATTGTAGAAATTTTTCATGCTGTAAATTATGTAGACAAAGCGGGTTGGCCAAAACATAGGAGCATCCAATTTTTACTATTCGTTCATAATCTAAAATCATTATATTCTTCTTTTGAACGCCTTATCCATGGATTTTATGAGGATAGCATTATTCTCGCCCGCCCGGTTTACGAAGCGTTTATTAAAAGTATTTACATAACCTGTGATCCAGTAGATCCATACGCCGTTGTGGCTGGGTTAAAAGGAAATATGCAGAAGAAATTTAACTTGTCCAACTTTCTAAAGGACGATTTGAAACTTGAATGGCACGATTATCGTCTTTTTTCAGCATTGACTCACGCAAATCAATACTCGGTTTTAAAGGAGGCAATCGATATTTATCAACAAGGCCAAAAAGACGCGATTACACTCAAATTCCAGTTTGATAAAAAGTTATTTGAACTAGGGGTAAACGTTATTAGTTATTTATTACTGGTCGACCTAAAGGCGATTATTACTCTTTTCGCCACAAACTCTAACCATATTTTGAAAAATGAGATGATAAAAAAAGCAGAGAGGTTGATTGACTTGCGAGAGCGTGATTTTTCTCTACATCCAAAAGATTACTGGCCTAAGGTCATAAAGGATACAAAAGATATTTTTGAAATGATAAAAGAAACAGAAGCTGGTGAGAAGTGGGTAGATAGTTGGCAAAAAATTAGAAATCAGTAAAATAAAACTACGTCTTCCAACTTAGAATCCAAATCTACTTATAAAGGGCGAGGGTATGTTATTGAGAAAACCGTCGCGCAGGCCGAGCGGGCATAGTTCGAGCCCCGCCATTGGGCGGGGCGAGAGAGCGAGGCCGAGCGCGAGCGCTCCGACCACGCTGGGGTCGGAGATAGCGTGTTTTCGAAATAACTACCCGAGCCCTCCTTACACTTCCATTACTACTGGCAAGACCATGGGTCGGCGTTTTGTTTTTTTGAAAAGATAAAGACCAATTTCATCGCGTAAAGCATTTCTGATGTAAGCTTCATTGAAGGTTTGTCTTTTGGTGCAGCGGCTCACTATCTCAGAAATCAACTTTTTGACTTCTTGAAGCAGTTCTTTTGATTCTTTCATATAGACAAATCCCCGGGAAACTATTTCCGGGTTATTGTAGAGCAAACCAGTTTTTCTATCAACTAAAGCAATAATAAGAAAAATACCATCACGGGAGAGAGTTTGCCTGTCTCGCAGAACAATTTCACCAATATCACCGATACCTAAACCATCAACCATCACATAGTTAGTAGGAACAAATTTTTCTGTCGCATTAATTATATTAGAACTCAATTCAATAACTTGACCATTTTGAGCAATCACAATGTTTGGTTTTGGAATACCGACAGATTCAGCTAATTCTGCATGAGCACTCAGCATGGAATAATGGCCATGAATAGGCATAAAGAATTTAGGATGAACAAGATTAATCATCATTTTTAAATCATCTTGAAAGCCGTGTCCTGAGGCATGAATGTCTAACATTTTATAATGATAAACTTTAGCCCCCTGTTTAATAAGATTATCTTTTAGATTTTGAACCGCTCTTTCATTCCCTGGAACGATGGAGGAAGAAAAAATAATGCTGTCCCCTTTTTGAACGCGAAGATATTTATGCTCTCGATTCACTACTTTAATTAAAATAGCTTCGCTTTCTCCCTGGGCACCAGTGCATAAAATAGTGATACGTTTGGGATCAGTTTGGCTGGCTTCTTTCCAGCTGATGAGGGTCCCTTTTTTTATTTGAAGATAGCCTAATTTTTCAGCGATTTTCACATTAGTTTTCATAGAGAAGCCCTCAATAGTAACCTTACGATTATATTTTTCTGAAAGCCAGATCGCTTGTTGTAATCTGGAAATTAAAGATGAAAAAGTGGCTAAAATAATTCTTCCCGGAGCTTGAACAAAGATTTTATCAAGATTCTCCATAATAGTTTTTTCAGAAATTGAATGACCGGGATTCTCAGCCCCAGTAGAATCAGACATTAGTAACGAAACCCCTTTAGAAGCTAAATGGGCGATGCGTGAGAGATCAGCTGGTTCATCAGCTATAGGATGAAAATCAAATTTGAAGTCAGTAGTATAAAAGATATTTCCGACTGGAGTTCTGATAACCAGTCCCAAAGTATCAGGAATATTATGATTTAAATGAAAGGTTTCTAAAGTAAAAGGACCTAAGGGGGTGCTTTTTAATTTATTTTTATTAAGAATTTCAATGTGAAGTTTTTTCAGATGAACGAAATCCTCCTGTCTCTTTAAAATTATTCCTTGAGAAAGGGGAGCAGTATAAATAGTGGGATAGTTCAGCTTGTCGATTAAATAAGGAATAGCTCCAATATGGTCATAGTGAGCATGGGTAATGATCAGACCAAGAATTTTTTTCTCAGGATGATGAGTTAAATATTCAATGTTGGGAATAATAAAATCTATGCCCGGCATAGATTCGTCTGGAAATTGAAGTCCCATATCAACGATCAGAACTTGGTTTTGATATTCAAAAAGAGTCATGTTCCTGCCAATTTCTTCCAATCCTCCTAAGGGAATAATTTTTAGAGAACTAGGGGCTTCTTTTACTTTAATTTGTTTGCTTGGAAAGCGGGCTTGCCCGCCGAAGCCTTGGCGTAGGCGGGGACTTTTGCGTTGTTTGATCATATTTGTTGTTTTTAGTGGGCACGTTTAACGTGGTGGGCAGGGAGGGACTCGAACCCTCAAGGCTTTAGGCCATAGGCTCCTGAAGCCTACGTGTTTACCAATTTCACCACCTACCCTTGATAAAATATTATTTTAATTTTCTTTTAGTGTAGATAAACCAATTTTTTACGTCAGACCACCTTTCTGATGGTAGATTGGCATATTGGATATTCATACCCTGAACTCGTTTTGGCAAAAGATAAAGATAATAAGGATTATAAAGAAAAATGGCTGGCTCATCTGTAATGAGGATTGTCTGAATCTGTTTCATATTTTCTAAACGTCCATCTTCATCCAAAATTTGTCTTGTTTCTTCGAGTAATTTATCTAAATTGGAATTCTTATAAGCAGAAAGATTGAGTCCTGGATCAGTAATTTGGCTGGAATGCCAAAAAGAAAATAAATCTGGATCTTGACTGATAATTTCTCCAAAAAGCAAAGCATGATAAGAACGAGTTTGAATAACATTTTTTTCTAAATCAGTGAGGGGAAGGATTTGAAGTTCAACTTCAACATCAATTGCTTTCCAGGAATCAATCAAAAATTTTGCTACTTCTACCAATTCAGGATTATCAGGTAAGGATAAAGTAAATTTTAAGTCCTTGGGTCCAGATTTACTATTTTTTAATTTATTGATAATTTCTAAGGCTTTGGCCGGGTCATATTCAGTGTCAAATGTTTGAGACGACCAGAAATTAGGAGAGATGGGACTAGTTAAAGCGAAAGCCTGTTTATTTAGGATATTATTTACTAAAGAAGATTTATCTATAGCCAGGTTCAAAGCCTGACGAAAATCTTTAGAACTGAAAAGATTATTATTGAGATTAAAGAAAATAGCGTAATAGCGGGGAAGATAAAGAGAAAAAATCTGATAATCTTTCTTATTTTCAAAAAATTTATAATCTTTTATCAGAATAGGAGATATGGCTTCTACTTCGTTTTTTAAAAGAGCCTCTTTTGCTTCTTCAGTATTATCATAAAAACGAAAAATTAGACGATTAATTTTGGGTTTTCCCTCAAAAGAATTAGCAGAATTAGCATTAGCTACCAAAGAATAACCGCTAATTTTACCATTAGAGCTTTTATCTAAATTATCAAAAAGATAAGAACCAGTGCCAATAGGTTTGATATTATATTCAGTATGAACAATGTCCTCTGGTTGAATATTCTCCCAAATATGTTTAGGAATAATTTTTAAAGTCAGGTTTTGAAGAAATGGTTCGTAAGGATTTTTTAAATTAAATCGGACAACATCACTAGAAAGTCTTTCTACCACTACCCCTCCCCAATTTAACAAAAGGGGACTTTTAATTTTCGGATCCTGGATAGTTTCTATAGTAAAGACCACATCGTCAGCAGTGAAGGGAAGGCCATCATGCCAGAAGACATTATCTTTTAAAAACACGGTGTAGGTTTTTCCATCAGGACTAATTTCTATTTTTTCTGCTAAATTTGGTTTCAAACCTCCTTGTCCATCGATTTTGTAAAGACCGTTATAAATGAGTTCTATTAAATCTCGATCGCAATCATTCGATTGGCTGAGAATGGGATTAAGGTAAGAGATGTGACCAACCAAGCCTAAAGTCAAAGTGCCACCTTCTCGGGGAACAAAAACGGTAACCTTGTTTAAAATTATTGTTCCTAACCAAATTAAACCACTAATGATAGCTAAAGAGCAGAGAATAAAAACTCCCTTTTCTTTGAAGGAAAACTTCTGCCAAACATGAATGACAAAATTTAAAAATCGCATTATGAATACTTGAATATTTAATACTCAATTCTAGATTATGAAAGAAACAACAGCCAAAGCAATAAAAAGAATACCTAAAATAATAGTGAGCCAGAAAATAATTTTTTCTAAACCCCGCCTGGTACCATAGAACTGCGTTGCCAAACCACCTACAACACCAATCCCTCCTCCCCTTTGTTGAAGAAGAACACAAGCAACCAAAGCAATACTAATAACAATTTGAGCAATGCCTAAAGTTAATGACGACATAAAAGAAAGGAATTAAAAATACTAATAATAATTGAAGCTGCTAGCCAAGTTAAAGAAGAATTAATCACTAAAACTCCTGGAACAAGAAAACTGGCAGTTTTTAAAATAATTAAATTAATGACTAAAGTAAAAATTCCTAAGGTGAGCCAGATGAGAGGCAGAAAGATAAAACGGATAATAGGCTTAATTAAAAGATTGAGAAGAGTTAAAACAAAAGCTAGGAAGATTAATTGAGATAAAGTACCTTTAAAGAAAAAATCATTCCATAAATAATTTAATAACCTTTGACAGGCTAAAATACCAAGACTATTGAGAATTACTCCCCAAAAGAGTTTTTTGAAAAAAGCTCCCATGGATTTACCTAAAGTATACAAGAAAAAAACTAAAAAGTCAAAGAAGATGTTTTTATCACCTTACTCCCAAGAATGGTAGTAAGCTTTGACCAGTCATTTCTTGAGGAACTGGCAAATCGAATAATTCTAAAATGGTTGGGCTGATATCAGCCAACATGCCGCCAGAAGAACGCTCAATCTCTTTAATTTCTGATAAAGATCGGGGTGAAGATAATTTCCATCTCCTGTCTATTAAATAGAAAGGGACTAAACTGGCATCATGTTCAGTTTGCTTTTCGCCAGTTAAAGGATTCAGCATCACTTCCAAATTACCATGATCGGCAGTAATTAAAAGAGTGTAATTAAACTTCAGAGCTTCATTGATTACTTTTTGAATTTCAGTATCCATAATTTTAGCGCATTCAATGCCTGCTTCTAGATTGCCAGTATGGCCAATTAAGTCAGGATTGGCATAATTGACTAAAATAAAATCATAAATATTCTCTTCAAAAGCCTGCAAAAGACGAGTAGTAATTTCTGGCGCCCGTAACTGGGGATAATCTTCCAGGTGCAAAGTTTTAATAGAAGGAATGATCACCCAATATTCACCTGGATTCGGTTTTTCTTGAAGGCCGTCAAAGAAAAAAGTCACATGAGCATATTTTTCTGTTTCTGCTAAATGTAATTGTCTTTTGTTATTTTTGGAAAGAATTTGAGCTAAATTAATAGAAATTTGTTGAGGAGGGAAAGCTACTGGAAAAGGAAAGTCATCACGATAACGAGTAAAAGTCACGATCTTTAAATTTCGGAATGATTTAATGGGAAAAACATTAAATTGAGGGTCAGCAAAGGTTTCAGCTAATTGTCTCATTCTTTCTTCTCGGAAATTAAAGAAAATAAGAGCATCATTGTCTTGAATAGTTTTTGAAGAAGAGTCATCAAGAATGGCGGGAAGAATAAATTCGTCCGTAATATTGTTTTGATATGATTCTTCAAGATAGGTGTAAGGATCGTGAATAATTTTTCCTTTGCCAAAAACTAAGGCATCGTAGCATCTTTGAGTCCGAGGATAATTTTTATCTCTATCCATAGCGTAAAAACGACCACATATAGTAGCTATTTTCCCTTGGCCGCGGATTTTTAAATCCTCTTCCAGTTTTTTTATCATCTTTTTGCCAGCAGAAGGCGAAGAATCACGGCCATCAGTGAAAAGATGGAGATTGACTTTTTCTACTTTTAATTGATTAGCCATATCTAAGAGAGCAATGAGGTGATCATAGGAGCTATGAACAATATTACTGGATAATAAACCAATTAAATGAAGGGTGCTTTTATTTTGTTTGGCGTGATCAAAGGCTTCCAGAAGGCTGGGGTTTTGAAAAAAGGTTTGATTTTTAATACTTTGAGAAATACGAACGCAATATTGATATAAAACCTGACCAGTGCCTAAAGTTAAATGCCCGACTTCGCTATTCCCAGTTTCATTGTATGGTAAACCTACTGCTATGCCCGAAGCCTGCAAAGTAGTCATAGGATAATATTTTTTGATTTCATCAAGGTTAGGGGTTTTAGCTTGATAAATAGCATTAGAAAAATCTTCTTTGCCGATTCCCCAACCATCCAAAATCACCAAACAAATTTTTTTTGTTAAAGTCATAAGCAAAGGTTTGTCTAATCTTTAGTATATAAAAAAAACTTTGACAAAACAAGCTTGGATTTGCTATACTAAAAAGATAGAATTTATCATTGGTCTTTTTAATTTTAACTTCTGGCTAACTATTGTTTTTTCTTGCTTAGTTTTGGCTTTAATTCAATGAATTTTTCACTTTTCTCTCTTAATAGTAAACGTTTTTTAGTTCTTATCCTAAAAAGAAAGGGAGAATTTTTCGTTAATTAAACATTTTAAACAAGAAAGAAAATAGTTAGCCAAATTAAAACTATGGCTATATTTAATATCATATTTATTTTAGGAGCCGCAGTCAGTGGCGCTGTTTTTGGTTATATTATTCGCCAAAAATTGGCTCAAAAACAAGCTAATTCTATTGAAGCTACTTTAAAAGAAAGAATAGAAAAGGTTAGAGACGAAGCCAAAAATATTGTTTTAGAAGCCAAAGAAAAAGCAGAGAAAATTTTTGAAGAAGCCAAGGAGGAAGAAAAAAATAGAAAAAATCAAATTACTAAATTGGAAGAAAGATTGTTGGAGAGGGAGGAATTATTAGATAAGAGACAATTAGAAACAGACGAAAAAGAAAAAGAAACTAAGAGAATTTATGACAAAATTCAGCAAGTGAAAATAGAGTTGGAGAAATTGCAGCAAAGCGAGTTAGGAACCTTAGAAAAAATGGCAAAATTGACAATGACTGAAGCTAAAGAAGAACTATTTAAAAGAGTAGAAAAAACCTATCAAGGAGAATTGATCGAGGCGATGAGAAAATTAGAAACAACTCGTAAAGAAGAGATTGAAAAGAAAGCTAAAGAAATAATGGTG
>Ga0210054_1004193_pt1 | contig 10616 bp, 8 predicted proteins | sample CryGeymeta201516_FD_185470 | JGI IMG/M metagenome (GOLD analysis project Ga0210054, IMG submission 185470) | Groundwater microbial communities from Crystal Geyser aquifers in Utah, USA - Crystal Geyser metaG 2015-16 (SPAdes) (version 2) | ecosystem: Environmental > Aquatic > Deep subsurface >...
TAGTTGAGTACCTGGTACTCTAAAACACAAAACACAAGTTAGTACGGGCACTGACTGCAGCCTACTGATGGGGCGCAACCTGCTGAAGTACATGAAATTGAATTATTTCAAGTAACATGGAAACAATTATAGAGATATTAAATGCTTAAGTAGCCCAATGATTGGAACCCATTGGGCTTCCGTGTCGATGGCTTTTTATATCCCCATCAAGGTAGGTACGACGACCATAAAGACTGTCTGCCAAATAGCTTGGACAGCTCTCGGTTTAATGCCGCGAAAAAGACCAGGATATCCTTGGTCCTCCACCATGTCGTTCCAATACTCTCCAAACTTTTTTGGATTCTTGCCCATGGAAACGTCACGGGCAATCAGTACACGGACTGTCTCAATGGGTGTGTTCCAGCACGATCCAACACCACCGATAGCCCCGGCAGCAATTTCACCGATAACACCGTATTGTTGTAATTTCAAGGTGGTGCGACAGATTTCCGTAAATCCAGCTCGCGAAGCCCAATTGGTCGCTTGACGCAAAGCCATGGGCTGAAGGCCTCGATAAAGGCCAACAAATCCCTTTTCTTCAACGACGCGTTTACATACCGTAAGAGCATTATCGTTTTCGTGCCCCTTTTTGCCACTGTTGACATTAAGACTCGTAAAGATAACTCCAGCAGGTGTCATGACGACAGACTGGGCCACGCCTCCCACGAGACCACCTCCTAGAGCGCAAAGCGTTGGACCAGCACCCATGGTTGCCAAGCGCTTTTTGGTAAAGCTGGAACCAAGAATAAAAACAGCGCCCAGAAGTGCACCTTTGGATTTAAAAAATGCAATTGTGTTGTTTTAGTCGAAATGCGAAATGTGTAACGGTAATCATAAAATCTTTTATATGCCCGATCCTACCATAACCTACCTTCCACTGTACGAGAAGGGGTTCCAGCCCAGAGACTCCAAAAACCACCTTGCTTTATAATATTTTTGGTAGCATCAATAGGACCATCCATCGTGGTCGTTACTCGGCATTTAATCGATTCGAGTGGCGTTCCTCCCGTCAAATCCGAAGCGACGCGCAGAACTGCCCCGCGAATAAGATTTTTGTAGAGACCGACTGGTTGCACTTTCCTAATGTTGTCGTTATTCGGATCCGATGAAAGGAATTCCAAGCCCGATGGTCGAGTGGACAGTAGATGGCTGGAAGGTGATCGACCAAAGGTTGAGGTCACATGATGGGCCAAGCCAAAACTTCTGCGACTGTGCGCCTGAGTTTGTGTCAAAGCAGCAAGCACGGCAAAAAGCGACAACAGTAGGGAGGCGAGTCGATCCATCCTTAAGATGTTATTGAGGTTTGATTTGTGTGAGAGACAGACGCTGATGCCGATCGCCACCGTATCAAGATTTTTTTGTGGCCGAGAACACTTACGTCTCGCACTTGCTCGATACTATTCCTGGGTGTACTGGAACTGTAGTAATAATATGTAACAGAAAACACTTAAACGTCAACATGTTTTGTAAAATCCTATTAAAAATATTAATAAAAAGAATATATTTTCCTCAACAATATATTTTTTTTTATTTAATTTCGATTGCTTCAAGTTATTAGTACCAATTTCTTATCATTACTCTTGCGGAAAGTCTAGTTGATCATGTCGAGCCCCCGCAGTGAATTCTTATTGTATTTTACAGCTGGCGTAGTTGCCACCCTGATGCTGACCAAGATTGCTGAGAAGCGACAGGCAAAGTCAAGCAAGCGAACCAATGGTAGGTTGTGTAATTTGAGATTGAAACTGGCGTGCTCCGTTTTTCTTGCATGCACCGATTAAGCTGCTACTTCTTTTTCTATTTATAGCCGGTGCTACTGTAGAGGGCGACGATTTGTCTTTGTTTTATGGTGACGAAAAGAACTTAACCACCGTAAAGGAAAGTGCAAGGTACCTTCCAGAGGAAGTCTACGGCAAACTGGTGCGAGATTGTATCGTCTGCTGCTGCGATATTGTTTTGGTTCGTTATAACAAGGAATTGAAAGCAAATGAATGTCTGCTGGTAGAACGAGCTTCTGAGCCCGCCAAGGGACTGTGGTGGTGGCCAGGTGGTCGGATCCTCAAAGGTGAAACTTTTTTTGATGCCGCCAAACGAAAGGCAATGCAAGAAACTGGGATCAGTGATGTAGAGCCCATTCAAGTACTTGGGGTGTGGAATACTTTTTTCCCTAAAAGTCATTGGGATACAGAGACGGAGAAAGGAACACAGACAGTGAATTGTGTAGTACTAGTAAAGATTACAAGGTCTGGGTCTGCTACGGTGACACTCGACAATCAATCGGAACGCTGCAAATGGCAATCTTTGGATCCAAAAATTGCCATTGAGAATGGAGAAGATCCATATGTTTACAAGATTTTACAAAGACTTGAGGCTTGGGACCTAACCTACTAGGTAATGATTTAATGGTACGATTGTTAAAAAAAAAATTGAATATCTAATTAACGGGGATCACAACTATGGCGCCCGCAGGGCGCCAAGGTTACCCGAAGGCAACCATTGGCACCCCGAAGGGTGACAGAGTTGCTCAATAATGGTACGATTGTTAGATACGTATGTGATCTTAAACTAGACGTTCAAGTTGTTTTTTTGTTTTTGAAGCGAATTGAACATGTTCTACATTCTACTCTGTGTGTGAAGTGTCTGTCTGTTGCACTGATAGCTACAGTACGTCTTTATAGCAGGGAAAGTTCAAACTAGTGTCGTAACGATTAAATCAGTGATAGCATCAATAATTAGTATGGTATAATTTCTACCAAATTGCATCAAATATGCTGTTGCAGCAGCTCCTCTCCTCTACGCCTGCGTTGCGTGAAGTGAGGTGAACTATTTGGGCTATGATTTAGAAGCTGCACCTTGCTCCGCATCTTCCATGCCAACAGGTAAGAAGAAACCGCGCCCACGTAAAAGACATTTACAATCGGGCGGACATTCGCTCTGGTTTTTCTGTCCTGGCATGGTCGAGTCATTTTTTACAGCAGCGTGAGAAGATGATTCCTGCTTGTTCTGAGAGGATTTTGCTTCGGTCTGCATCCCTGTCCGACGACTTGGATCAACGCTACCATTATCGACGATTGTCGACCTGGTTGATGGTCTTCTCCTTGTCTTTCTTGTTCTTGGTGCCATTACCCCTTTATTTCTAAACTAGCCCTCGGCAAACTCTGTAGCGCTGATCACCAGTTGCATCAAGTTTCTTTCTTGTCGTCAGAGGCACACTCTGTCTCTTCCTTCAATCGTAGATCGCTTTCACCTTCGAATTCGGCTAGTCTTTCAATATTCCAGTTGCGGTAGGCTCTTGACAACAATGCGACAACAATCAATGATAACAAGCTAATGATGCGACTAAGCGGCGGAAAGGGATCGATGATGAAGAGGTAGGCACAGACAACCAGACTTCCTTTGGCGACCAATTCAAACGGGACGTAAGATAAAAGTGACAAAAACGAGGCCAAGACAAGGTTTTGTCCCAGATGTTGTCGGCTCATTGGTGTGCTTTCGCTTAAATTTTTTCAAATTTGATTAACTTATGAAGATTTCAGGGATATACCATCATAAATATTGTTATTTTACTAGCAGGGGTCTATTAATTACAGATTACTGGTATCTGGTATTATGAATCACAAAGAAATTTATTTTTTTGTGGTTGTTTATTTGTGTGTTGGTGTCACAGATTCAGTCGTGGGGGACTCACGGATTGAACAAAAGGTGAGTCATCATAATTATTTTTAGATTTTCGGCTGTAACCAACCAATGTACACTGCTACTGTAGTAGCTGACTAGACCAGTGTTAGGAGAACGGGAGTGAGCGTCACGGCACATCCCACTTAGTAGAAGGCATCATCTTTACCCTTCAAACCTTTTAGAAGGTATATTTTCAATTGAATGTAATGATATTGCTATTTTTTGTGGCTGTGAAATTACGATATTAAAAGCTCTGCAACCTAGAAAAGCTCGCTTCACGTGTCGTGTTGGCTGTGTCGCTGTCGTCACGACAATTTTCTTCGTCTCGGAAGTTGGTCGCGAGTTTGTCGTCATCAGGACCCTGCTCGGCGACAGCAAAGTTCCGTTCGTGTTCCTTCCAGAATTTGAAGTCTCCTCCGCAGCCAAATTCGTTTCGCAAGAGATGCGAAGCAACGTCCGCATCCGTACAATTCAACTCGCGCACTTCTGTAATGAGCTTTAGAGATGATGGCTCTAGCTCTGCGTCCTCTGTCTCACTTTTGCTTTGTTCTGTATCATCGTCAGAGTCGGGTTCATAGAAGAGACTATCGTCGTCGTCGTCTTCTTCGTCGCTCGGCCAAGAAATGGAGCTATTTGTAGATTGTGAGTCAGCCGTAGTGCCCGGCATACCACACGCAGCGGAAACCAATGCTTCTGGATAGGAAGGCCACTTCTCCACCGACGTAGAGGTGGTCTCTGAGCCTGTAGTTTGTCCCAGGCTAGCAGTGGTGGTTGAGAACGTCGTCACGTTGAAGACATTATCTTCCAGACTAATCTCAGAGCTATCGTCGGCATTAATTTCGTTCAATTGAGAGACAGAGATGGTATTGGGAACTGCATGAGCGGCAGCCATCATGGCGCAACCTCCTCCCATCATCGGATACAAAGAACTACCACCGTAGCAATGTCGGTTGGCAAAGATCTCCGAGTTCAGAGCTGTGGGCTTGGGGGGAGGCAAGTTCTTATTTCGGCCATCCTTGTTGGACTTTCCCTTGCTCGAGGACGAAAACATCTTGGTGCTGTTTGTCGTCTTGTTGGATCTCGAGGTGGAAAGAATGGAGGCTCTGGATGCTTTTGATGCCGAAAGAATGGAGGCTCTGGATTTGCCTTGGTGACGAAGTTCAATTGATTTAGAGAGAAAATGTTGAGATGCCAGAGCTGCGACGTTACCAGTGAGAGGTCGATCCGATCTCGTGGGATTAGGTGAGAATCCCGTGAGCAAACGATATTGCATATTTGAAGCCATATAGTCGGAGTGAGCAAGGGACTGCTGAACTGTTGACTTGAGGATTTCTTGAGCTTTGAGCTTTGCGAGTTGGTCCCTTTGTGTTGAATGCTTTCGACGAATCATTTGGACGCCTTTTTTGAAAACAAATGAAAGATTGCTATTGCTACTGTTAGACGACGGAGGAAATTCATCAAATGGACCCACAGCTTCGACGAGCTGGTTTTTCCTAGCTCCTGTGTTCTTGGGAAGCGTTGCGATGGATTGGTTCGAAGATTTTTTCTTACGCAATAGTTGAACCATGATTCAGCGATAAAAGGCAAGCGAGGTATTGTTTTAGCTGAGAGGGAGGGAAATCTGTAGCTGAAAGCTTTTGGTAAACGAAAAGATTGTGAGCTGAAAAATGTCACATCGGTTAGTTGTTCAACGATCGAAACATTTTTGAGTTGTTGGAGTGTCCATATTCTCTGTTTGCAATGGGTGAAATTTTGTCCCTGAAATCGTCTCCGCAGGTTTGGCATTGGCTGACTATGTCTGCAACTACAGTAGTCATTGCTAAGCACCGCCAATGGCATCCGTCACTACCTGTGAGCCGCTATAAAAAATTTCGAATTTTTAAGAGAAGATTGAAGATAGGAGTCTAGTAGGAAGTGGAACAACTCCGACGTTGGTGCGGGGACCCCCTTCAACTCAGATTTTCAGCGAGGTTCCGTTTCCGTCTCTCAAGTGTTACTCCGTAGAACTTTCGCGACTCTGCTCAGCTGAGAGATTTACAATCCTACGCCATCCTTCCTCCTTATTGATACGTCGTACAATAGGAATACTCTCAAGGAAACGGCTGCAGGTACAGCATCGTCAAGGACAAACTGTCATTGGTGGCAGTGTCTGCTTTGCCGGAAACTTGTTGCTCGAGTTCTGTATGATCTACTCGAGTAAAGTAGCGTTAGGGTTAGATCATCAGCCAAGTCAAGTATTCTTCTCAAACAAGAGCAGCTACTAGCTAGCAGAGGACAGAGGCCACACATAAACCGTATTCGTTATGGCCGACAGCAAGGCAGAGGCAGCCACTTCCAATCCCAAGAAAACACCGGGAAAGCACAAATCTCTCTGTAACCTGCTTCACTACTTTGTCGGGGTAGATCTCTCTGTCGAGTTGAAGACTGGGCGTATATACAAAGGCTCTTTATCCTCGGCCGACGCCTTTATGAATTTGGAGCTGGACGACGCCACCATCGAAACCTCGTGGAGAGCATCGAAGAACAATCAACAAAGCAGCAGCACTACACTCTTATTAAAATCGGTTCATATCCGTGGTTCTAACATTCGCTATCTGCATTTTCCGGACGACCTGGATTTTATAGCCGTGATACGTGCAGGTATGGATCGAGAGCAGTCGGCATCTGCAAAGTACCAGCGAGGCAAACGAAGTATTCGATCTTCTACCACGGGAGCTCCCAGCAAACCTGCCTAACAGATTTCACGTTTGGTTCGAAAATAGTGCGCGACAGCAGGGCGAAAAGTAAATGGTCAATTATCAGAGTATTTTGTGGCGTCAAAAATCTTCATTTTGGATCGTTGCTGTTTGTATCGGTCGTCTGTCGCCAACCCTTGGCTTTGAAAGTGGCAGGGCTTTTGGATTTGGAATATCCCGACATCGGAGTTTTGCATGCCCTAGATTTTATCGCCACCGCGCAATTCTACCTATCTGCGAGAGAAGGATAAATATTATGTCGATGCTACAATCTGAGAGGGAGGCTCCTGTCCAGCATGACCAAAAACACCCAAACAGAAACAGTCATCGGCAGGAATTTACAGTATGTCACAAGTGCAAGGGAGAAGGAAGGTTGATTTCGCCTCCGTCTCGGAAGGCCCGCAAACGACACAAACTTGAACAAAACAACGATCAGGAGCAGCGACCGCCGCCTCGGATTGATGGCTGCAAAGTATGTCAAGGGTCTGGGCTTGTCACAAGAAGTAGTGATACTGCAGAAGATCAGCCGGCAACTATACTAGATATAACTAAATTACCTCGCATTGCTATTATTGGTGGAGGTCTCGGTGGACTGGCCTTGGCGGTAGCCTGCAAGCATCGCTCCATCCCCTTTACGGTATACGAGAGGGACAATGATTTCTTTCAGCGATCCCAAGGATACGGACTGACGATGCAACAGGCCAGCAGAGCTCTTAAGGCCCTCGGGATTCCCGTGCCGTTGGCAGATGGAATTGTCTCGACCAAACATATTGTTCATACTCCAGACGGCAGCGTTGTAGGCGAGTGGGGAATGCGAAAGTGGGCCAGTGATGGGGACACCAAGTCTGCTTCCAACATGCAAGAACAAAGAACTATCGACAAGAGCGAAGGAAACCAGGCGAACACCAGCAGACGCCAGAATGTTCATATTGCTCGTCAATCCTTGAGATTCGAATTGCTCAAGGCTCTGGGTGGACCCCCGCACGTGCACTGGGGACACAAGCTCGTAGAATTTCAAGCAAAGGAGAACAGCGTCGATTTAGTCTTCGAAGTCAGTACCAATCAAAAGCAAGGCAAAGGAGCATCTACTCCTACCACAAAGCATGAAACAGCGGATATACTAGTGGGTGCTGATGGCATTCGGAGCTCCGTTAGACAGCATTGGCTGGGTGAACCATTAACGCCCCTGCGGTATCTTGGATGCATTGTCATTTTAGGCATTTGTCCTTTGAGTTCGCTTCCCTCTGACACATTGGAATCATCGCTTTTGGATGGTGAGACTGTCTTTCAAACAGCGGATGGCAACACACGCATCTACATGATGCCCTATTCGAAGAAGGAATGCATGTGGCAACTGAGCTTTCCAATGGAAGAAGACGATGCGAAAACATTGAGTCGACGAGGATCACAGGCCTTGAAAGACGAATCCATTAAAATGTGTCATGCATGGCACAACCCTATTCCGCCCATTCTCGAGGCCACGCCATCATCTCTAGTGTCTGGCTATCCTGTGTATGATCGAGACTTGCTGAACCAACAAATGTTGCATAACCAGACCAGAAATTCATCACCATTGTCAACCCGTCGCGTGACGTTACTGGGTGATGCCTGCCATCCCATGAGTCCCTTCAAGGGTCAGGGTGCCAACCAAGCTTTGTTGGATGCCCTGTCATTGGCACGGATACTCTACAAACATTTTGGTGCTGACAGTGCCAGGATAAAGTCCGCCGAAAGTCAAGGAGACAACCAAGTCTATGCATCCTCGTCTTGTGACTGTTTGCAGGATATTTTGGAAAGCTTTGAAAAAGAAATGCTGGCACGATCTTCGGTCAAGGTGAAAGCATCCGCCGAAGCCGCCCGGTTTTTGCACACCGAAGTGGCCATTAAAGCAGGTAATGTTACGCGAGGTGCCGCCGCCGCCACTGCTACCGCCCCAAACAACACAGGCGGTGCTGTCATGAACTAGTAAAACTTTGAAGAAAGACAAACAAACAAAACACGGACAGGTAGTATCAAAAATCAGGATATGTAAAGCTAGTAGATATAGTACTGCCCCACATGCTTCATCGAGACGCGACTTCCAGTGCAAGTTGCTAATCATCACCACCCGGAGACGATCCCAACGTCAAATTGATACAGTACATGTCTTTCCTCCCTCCTAATAATAGTCTAATAGTTACAGTACTCGAATAGCAACAGTAGAGTATGTTTGAGTAAAAAACTACTAAACCTACAATTTTCTGAGGAAAACCAGCCCGGGCGGGCTTCCAATGATTTTCACATACATTATTACTATAATATTATTACTATTAACCAAAAGTTCCTTCGTCTTAATTACAGTAATTCTTTGGCTAGTTATTTTTTTAGTCCAGTATCCGTTGACATCGATTCTTGAAGTTCCAAATAAACGTTTTTCTAATAATTACTGTAAGTTCGACTAAACATCTTCTTAACTACTAGCTAGACCTAGCTAGTAGTAGTACTACTGTAGTTCTGCCTGTACTAGACTACTACTCGGAGTAGTAGTAGCTAGAGTAACCATCAAAGTCTTTCGAAGGCACACAGGCTCGACCGAGCAACGCCTGCTTGGTAGCGACCGAAGCCGAAAGAAGGCCCATTCTCTGCTGTTCTCACCAAGACTCGGCTCTGTGACATGATGAGAGTTGCTAAACTACTTGAATTGCTACTACGGTACTAGTAGTAGACTACTGTACTACGTAGTACTGTAGTCTACTAATCTTTGTTCTACTAGAGTCTAGCTAGTAGCTACTGTATTAGTACCAGGTAGGTACGACGTACCAGGTACTAGCTAGAGCGAGTAGACTACGACTACTACTAGTAACGTACTAGACTACGACTACTACTAGTACTAGTCTACTCTAGAGTAGAATACTGGTCTGGTAAGCAAAAAACTGGAATATCGAATGAACAGGGAGCTAGCTACTGAGTAGCTACCAGTGGTACTGGTAGTTCTACTACTAGTAGAGGTCTACTCTTGGTAGTGGTAGTACGACTGGCCCTTCTTCTTTGAGTCTGGTCTTGACGTTGCATCGAGTAGAGTTTCACGAATTGATAACAACATAAAATTAATAATACTGTAATTGATTGCTTAGCTATATTCGGGGTCAGCGCTAAAACTTACTCTACTACAGTAATCAGCAAGGGAGGTGTTGTTACAGTTCTTGGGTGAATTCAAATTCATCATTAATATTTCTGTAAGATTCCACTGTTGGATTTTTCAGCTACAGTCGTTGAGTGAGCGAGTCACAACGAGTACATCTACCAGTCTAGTACTCGTAGTCTATAGTAGCTATTGAGTAGCTAACTTTCTCTATACACAACCAATCACGAATCACAACGCAAATTCATACAGTACAACACAAATAGCCATGCACCGACTACCATCCTTGTCGTTATCGAACAATTCCTCCAGCGCTGCATCTTCTTCGGACTTATTATCGTCTGATGAACAATACCAACAGATAAGTCTCAGCGATGATGACGGTTGCTCGTTGGAATCGGATGTTCCCAGCCTCTCCAACAGCGCCTCCGAGAGTTTCTCCGATGGCGAGAACAGCAACAACTCAGACACTGTTCCGCCGCTAACCGACACCAGAACACCCCGCAGACCACGCTTCTTGCGACAACGCAACAGCGGAGGTCTCAACCACAGCGATGGCAACAACAACAACAACAACAACAACAATAATAATAATAACAACAGCAATGCGATTGACAACAACACATCTGGTTGTAACAACAGCATTATGGATGTTCCATCGGTTCCTCTACTGGCATCTAATGCCTCTTCGTCGGTTACCATTTCCAGCACTGTTGCGGGCGTGGTGGGTGGAAGCGTCGTGGGCAATAGCAGCGTACCACTCGCCAAGGACTTTATTCCACAGTTCCTGCTGCCCCAGAATCTGAATCACGCTCCCTGCATCCCCAAGGGACCCATTCGGAAGCACAGTGACTTTGAACAGGTAGTCTACAAGACTATAAACAGCAGCATCTCCAACAAGGGTTGTGCTATTGGTGTTGGCGGCGGTGGCGCCGGTGGAGAACTGCCACTGCACCTGGAAAAACCAAATGACTATTCCAAAGGTGGTAGCAATGGTAATAGTAGTAGTAGTAGTACCTCCATTGGCCGTTTGAGAACACGCGAAG
>Ga0210054_1004216_pt1 | contig 10578 bp, 11 predicted proteins | sample CryGeymeta201516_FD_185470 | JGI IMG/M metagenome (GOLD analysis project Ga0210054, IMG submission 185470) | Groundwater microbial communities from Crystal Geyser aquifers in Utah, USA - Crystal Geyser metaG 2015-16 (SPAdes) (version 2) | ecosystem: Environmental > Aquatic > Deep subsurface >...
GACAAACGCATTGGAGAAACGATACAATTACAAGGGATATGTATCCACTGTAATTCCCTTTGAGCCAAAACTTACAGTACCACGAATCTACGATGTAGTTGAAGCGCTAAACGGACAAATCTATCATGGCGCCGAATGTTTGAAAAACCCGGTCAGAAACTCCATATTGGGAACAATGCAGTTAAGCAGTATTCTCAACTGGGTCAGAAGCGACGATTGCCTTGTAGTTACTAGTGGCGACCGAGCTGACATTATTGTAGGAGCCCTGCAAGCACATCGTAAGTTTGAAATCGTGGAGTATATTCCTCTCCTTGACTTTCCTTTCGCCAACCTTGGATTTTTTACTAAGCACTTCTTACCTACCGATTTATGCAGAATCAGCCAATTTTCCTAGGCTCGCAGGAATCGTTCTGACGGGAGGCGAACGTCTAGATCCGGCCATAGAACTCTTGCTCGATGACATGCTCGATGAGCTTCCCCTAATCTACGTCCAGATGGATTCTTATACTGCCGCCAACAAAATAAACCAAGTTAAGCCTCGCTTGCGTCCAGATGATGATGAAAAGATCCAGTTGAGCATCAACGCCTTTCAACGCAATACAACACATACGGGACTTCTGCTGGAACGACTTCTTGGTGACAACATTGCAAATGCTGGAAACAGAATGGTGTGTCAGACTCTTACACCAAAAATGTTCGAATATTACCTGGTGGAACAAGCCCGGCAATCCACGCAACGGATCATTCTTCCAGAGGGAAGCGAACCTCGTGTCATCCAAGCAGCGGCTCAGTTGGTAGCCAGAGATATTGCCTCTCTGACGCTGTTGGGCTCGGAATCCTCGATCCTGAAAAATGCGAGAGAGCTCGGCCTTCAGTTCGACGCGAATGTCATTACCATAGTGGACCCTAACAACAGTCCGGAACTGCTCGATAAATACGCAGCAGCTTATTACCAGCTTCGAAAGCACAAGGGAACAGTTCCAGATTTAGCCGCGGCAAGAGAACAGATTGCCGAATCGACTTGCTTTGCTACCATGATGCTCTACCGTAACGATGCTGATGGTATCGTCAGCGGCGCTCGTCATACGACACGCGAGACGATACGGCCTGCTCTTCAAATCATAAAAACGACTCCAGGGTGCAATCTCGTGAGCTCAGTCTTTCTCATGTGCCTTGACCATTCTGTTCTCGTGTACGGGGACTGTGCTGTCAACGTCAATCCGACAGCAGAACAACTTTGCGATATTGCCATCGCCTCGTCCGAGACAGCAGCGAGTTTCGGTATAGAACCAAGAGTGGCAATGCTGTCGTATTCCTCTGGGAGCTCTGGAAAAGGGTGTGATGTAGACAAAGTTCGAGAAGCGACCCGTATGGTCCGAGAACAACGCCCAGATCTTCTTGTAGAAGGCCCAATTCAGTACGATGCGGCGGTGGATCCCGAAGTTGCCGCGTACAAACTTTCAAATTCTCAGGTGGCGGGCAAAGCGACCGTGTTTATCTTTCCTGACCTAAACACAGGCAACACGTGCTACAAAAGTATTCAACGTGAAACTGGCGCTGTCTGTATTGGTCCAGTTCTTCAGGGTCTCAAGAAGCCAGTAAACGACCTCTCTAGAGGTTGCACTGTAGAGGATATTGTCTGCACTGTTACAATAACCGCTTGTCAATCCCTATCTAGCAAGATCAAAGTCTAAGAGTGGAACTTGAAGCTATATTTCCCCTTTTGCGAACGAACATAATTTCTTTGCAAAATGTTGAAAGCAGAACTGTTATAGAACTCAGTCACCTGTAAGCACAAGTGGGAATAATGGTCGCTTGTTACTCGCAGTCGCAACCCAAGAACTAGACTAACTGTCCTTCGCTTCTTTAGCAAGAGGTTGCTTCGCTGTTGCAGAAAATGACAGCAGAAGCAGCAACCTCAAAATCTAAAAGGTATTAATGAGATAAGATATATTAAATGTAATTTTATATAAGAAATCCCTTCAAAGAGTTATGCCAACCAATTTTATATTTGCCGTACGTTTCGAACAAGCATAGTGATTGCCGACAGTAGCTTGATGATCAATCCAACAACCGTTGTCGTGCCTAATTGCCATCGTTGGAACCCTCCTCCTCTTCAATAGTAGTGATTTCCTTCTTTTTCTTGGGCAACTGAGTCTTGTACTTTTCGGCATACTCAGCGACGACATCTTCTCCCTTTTCAACCCACTCCTTTCTATTGGCAAGAGCGTAATTCAGATATTCATCACATGAGACCCCAAACACTCCGCATTCCTTCAGCTTTTTAGCAAGCGGGATGATATAGAAATCAAAGAAGCCAATTTCGCCCTTGTACCAAAATTCAGTCGGATCCTTTTCGGCCCTTCCTTCATGGTATGCCACCAAGTTTTCTTGGTAGAACATCTCATTCCACTTACGGTAAATGTGCCAATGCTGGAAGTCAAAAGAGGTAAACAGAAATGTAAGTCAAGACAATTAAAAATGAAAAGTCCATATCTTTCCTCAACGGTCTCGAAAAAGGAAGACCAAACGTATACTAACCTGCATGGTGTGCGAAATGTCGCTGGCTTGGATCAAATGTTCTAACACGATGGTAGCTTTGCGGTTGATACTATCACTTCTGTCTTTTTCAGCAGTGGCTGTCTCATGTTCGGCTCTATGAAAGGCCTTCTCCCACCTGGCGTTCCTCAATTGTTTGAGATCTTTATCGACAATATCTGTAGCAAGAACAACTGAGAAAAATAGAAAAAAATTGTAAGTGCGACTCCAGGAACATTAGTGTAGTCTTCTGTGATTGGATACCTACCATTGACGACCAATTGGCGGAACCGAGCTTGTTCTTCCGATGTTTCGCATATAGTTTTACGGAGGTCTGTAAAGCTCGTATCCATAAGAAGATTCCAGGCAAGGTCCACTGAGTTCTGTTCAGCAATAGATTTTCCGCTGTAGATTTCTGCAATATTTGCTTGCTCTTTGATAAGCTGGGCGTTGGGGGCACCAGTGTGATCCACTGTGTCACAGATTTGAATATATATAGGGTAAGAAATCGTTTGATTTTCGTAGCAAAATACATGTTTCAATGCCTACTACTCACCGTCATGAATCAAGGCTGAAAAAACAACTGCAAACTGGGTCAACGGGTCAGAGGTTATACCGTAAGTATGGTCGTGTAGATCTGATATTATCTCATGATCTTCCCGCTCATTATCGGCCAGGACAGTATCAGGGGTTACAATGCGACTCAGTAATTTTGTTACGCTCATAGTAACGTGACTGGCATGCTCGACTGAAAAACAATAGTTGGAAGGCAGCAACGTGAGTTGACTATTGCATTGGGAACGTGTTAAAGATAGAGCAACAGAAACCTACAATTGTGGAAAGGGACATCGGGCCTGTACATGGAAGCAATGATAGTAACGTAATCATGAAGTTGCTGTACAACCTTCGGGTCGACTTGCACTTGGTTTGGACCCTTTTGAATTTTGGCAGCCTTTGGATCAAAGGAGGGCAGCTCAATAATCTCCTTGACCTCATCGATGCATGTCTTGCCCTCCGAAGTCGTCCGAAATGATTTACTCCGAGAAGCAGCACCTGCCATGTCCTGGTTGCCCTCACTAGATTCCATTGTCAACGATTCCACTGCGTCGCGACGAGCCATCACTTGCTTGAGAAGTCGGAGGAGAACATCGGCGTTCCATTTTACAAGACGTTTGATCTTGGGAGGTAGCGCGGCCTCAATCTTAGCATCCGTTTGTGGCAGTGTTCCATTGCCTGAGTTCAGAGCTGAAGTAAAGTTGTTAGCAACGTCTATGTTGCTGCTCGTCTCGGAATCATCGCCACTCTCTTTACTTCGTCCACTACGAGCAGAGCCAGAAGACTGGATCTTGACATCCAACCAATAGGTCTGGAGAGATCCCTTGCCTTTGGCATGAATCTTTTCTTCACGGGGAACCAACCAGTGTCCCTTGCCACCACTTTTTAGCAGCTCCGCTGTTTCAGATGACACATGAATTTTGTTTCTCAGTCCATTACTTTCCATTCTTGCAGCAGTGTTGACAGTATCACCAAACAATTGGAATCTAGATTTGTCTCCGCGGAGAACCCCAGCTGTTACAGGTCCGGAATGCAATCCAATTCTCAAAGAAAGATCGCCAGTGTCGGGACCAAGTGTAATTTCCAGCTTCTTTGTCAGGTCATTCATTGCCCCCAAACAGTCTCTTGCAAAACGTGCCATCACAGTTGCATGATCCTTTCTAGGCTCTGGCAATCCTGATACTGCTACATAACAGTCTCCAACTATTATTTAGGGGAAAGGAAATTTACGTTAGATGAGTAGGGTATTTTCGTACACAGTAAGGGCCACCAAAAATCAATACCTACTTGTTTCCACCTTGAACACCCGTCGGCGCTTAGCTGTTTCATCAAAGGCGTGATACAACGTTTCCAAGAGCGAGAATACCTGGGTCGGCTCTCTGACACTACTCCAAGCGGTAAATCCAGCAATATCACCTGTGATAATAAACGTTGGAATGTGAATGGACGTTTATTGCGCCGTTGTGTTAGGAAAATCATAATACAATGGACTATCGAAAGAACAAGTGAACTCAAAGATCGTACCAAACATGACTGTTGTATTTGGAAACAGATCGGCAATAGGCTTGGTGTCAAATACAGCTAGGCCAGAATTCTCAATATTATGATCAAGGAAATTCTTCAATTCAGCCTTGGCAACAGCACCAAACATTGCTGATTTCTTGCCAGTCTTTTCTCCTGCAGCAATCTGTTCCTCAATATCTTGCATCAAACGATCCCTAACGTTTTTGGGAAAGAGAGACTTTACCACAGCGTTGCTCTTCTTGGCAGCAAGGGTAACTTTTTGATTCCGTAGATTGACAAAGTAATCATAGAGGACGAATACTAGAACCGTTCCAAGGAACACCAACATGATGAGACAAGTGTAGAGCAAAGGTTTGTTGGTCGTATAATCGTCTTCGAGTTCTTGTGATGGGTAAATGTGCAAAAAATATTCGCAGTGCTCGTGATTATCAGATACTTTTAAGTCTTCTTGTCCGGGAGAAAAGAAGGACCTTTCTTCGAGATGATTATACTTGTTGTCGTGGTGATCTCCGTATCCCAAGAACACTGCCATTGCCCCATCGATCTGATAGCTGAACATTCCACCACACGTATCTTTCATCACCACAACAATGCCATGAGCCTGGGGCGGAAGTAGCTTTTCGAAATAGTGATCCCAGCCAATGACAGAGAAGACTGATTGTGATCCAGACAAAAAGAAGACATAAAGTAATTGCCGGTGTAAGAGTGAGTCAATTGAATCGGTTACAGAACAGAGTCGTTACTCATTCGTGATTGAGGTACGTACCGACACCCACAATTTGAGTGGAATTGTGATCACCAAAGTCTTCGTAAACGGGTTGCAGCAAGAAACTGTGAGGATGGGTAGGATCATCATTGATAGATCCTTCGTAGAGGAAGGACACGTCGGTCGCTTCCGAGAGCACCGCCGACTTGATGCCCTGCATTCCGTACTCTACTCTTTGAAAGACATCGTTCGCCAAGAGATTGTAGTTGATCGCCTTGGGGTCGTGGGGTGCTGGGGCCAGCTGCCACACGGGAAGGAAAGGACCGGGTCCCGTTTCTGTTTCGGGTACTGGATTAGATGCGTCGTCGTAATGGTGGATTTGCGAGTGGATGCGATCGGCAACCCCGTCCGTCGTTCCATTGAAGTATTCTTGGTGAATTGCATAGTTGTATTCCAAGCCCTCTTGAATCCATTTCTGTTGGTAGTTGGCGTAGACTTCCCACCCGTCCATTTCTGATAGCTGCACGTAGGGAGCAAATCCTACGAGAATGGAGTTCGAGAGGCTGTTCAGCTCCAGTCCGCGCACTTCCATGTGCGGAAGCGTAACGTGAGGCCATTTGGCCTGAGACGCCAATGCATAGGATGTGAGAGTGGAAGAAAAACTGCTCACAGTCAAAAAAACATTGCGAGCTTCGTGGTGAACAAGTTCTTCAATCTCAATGGCAAAGTCATGAAACTACAAGGGTCACAGAGTGGGAAGAAGAGAGAAGAGATGATTGAGTGGGCGCGAGGGTGTGCGAGAGCGAGGGTGTGCGTCATTGCTTCATGTCAAACAATGGAATGGCTCGTCAAACACAAGCACTGTCTTCTTTGCCGTACCTGCTGCTGAAAGTCTTTCTGTTCCGAGTTTTGTGCAAACACGTAAGTCGCAGCACCAACGGCAGTCGCCGCCATAAAGAGAACTGCGAGAACCAGCATCTTGGATCGATTGACGGCTCTCGTTTCTGCCTTGGCCAATGTGCTGGATTCTTCCGTAGATTCTCCCTGTTTTCCTCCTTTGGAAGTACCGAAGGATGTCGTTGAATTTGATTCATCAACGTGTCCTTCTCCTCCCCCTTCGGATCCTTCAGAGGAATCCGAGTGTACGGACATCTGATCTCCTCCCGTATTGTCATCATCTATCGTCGTTACCAAAGCGGCAGCAGCCTTGGAGGGTTGTGTTGTTGAAAACATGGTTTCTACGTTTCTGCAAAAGTGAAAAAAATATAGTGCCTCTTCTGTTGCTGTTTTTCTGATACAAGTGAAGTGGAAATTATGACTTTTTCTCACTTTTTGCTGCTAGATAAAATTTGATGTTCGGCAGATCCACTTTACTGGCACCTGGCTAGTATGTTAGTACGGTACCTAATACCGTACCGGTTCGCTGCTGATGCATGCAGGTTGACGACTGAAAGAATTGTCAGAAGTCATCACACCTGCCACACAAATTGGTCCAGTACACTACTACTAGTAGTACTACCTGGTACCTCGTACCAGTACCAGGTACAGTACCTGGTTCGGTAGAACACCGGAAGTTCGAATAAAGAAGCATCAAAAGAATGGTACCTGGTACCAGAATGAATATATTACTTGGAGTGAACCCATAGTTGACACATAAAGTACATAAGAAAATCCATGTTAATGCAAATAGCGTAAATCCTATCATGAATTCCAAAAAACCACCAAAAATACATCCTCTACCAGTACCTGGTACAGTACCTGGTACCAGGTACTAGGTACGGGTACCTGGTAACCCATTGGTCATTGATATCGTGCGATGACTGTGACGTTCATCTTCAATGGCTAAGAGTAGACTTAACAGCTCCTCCGAGCTTCTGCTTACTATTGCAGGTAAAGTACCAGGTACCTGGTACCACTGGAACTGCTAACACACGTACAGTACCACTAGGACATTATTATTATTATTATATTACGTCAGTTTGGAACGATTAATTGAAGTACCAGTACCAGTCCATACCGTACGCTACCAGGTACTAGTCTCCCACTACTACCAGGTAGAGTACCACAGTAGTTAGAGTAGACTAGTGCCTTTGGATTTTTGTAAAATAAATGTCAATTCTTTCCTCTCGTGTTCGAAAGAAGCAATGGACTTCAATGCTGTCAACAATGTTGCTATTCTATTGCCCCCCGCCCAGGCCCGTTCGTTCGTGACGAACTCTACCGTTAGTCGCCAGTATTGCCGTAACCTAGTAGTAGTAGTACCTGGTACTAGTACCCTGGTACTAATAGCTAGACTTGTACCTAGAGTACAACTCGAGTAGTACTACCAGGTACTAGTAGTAGGTTGGTACTAGGTACCTGGTGGCTGACTATTACCTGGTACCACTCAGAGTGGTACTACTAGTAGTAACTAGTATTAGTAAGATGTCTTGTTGCTTGTGCAAAGTACCACGACTACCAATAGTGTTACCTGGTAGTACGGTATTACCTGGTACCTGGTACTGTAACAGGGTGGACTACTAGCTAGTTGTGAAAGAATTCTGCACCTGTCAAGAAAGGTTCGGCGAAGTGGACTGCAACATTCGGCAACAGAAGCCTGTGCTGTGCTTCTTTTCTACCAGGTACCGTAACCAACTCGTCGTGTCGTTAATATCAGTACGTACTACGGCACTAATAAGATAACCCGTGTAGCTCAATAGTATCTCGAGCTCTTTCATGCAGCATTTCATGAGTTCATCTGTCTCAAGTTGGCACAGGAGTAATTGAAGTTTGCCTTACCAGTATCTGTCTAGCTTCCTCCTCTTTGCCATGACTATTATAATATTATTGTCCTCAGCCCATAGTACAGTAGCTTGTTTGCTGTACTGCTTCCTGCTTCCATCATCATGTCTCGCCAATTTGCCAGCTCCCTTTTTTCAAATTGATTTACACGATCCAATAGCCATACCTGAATAAGAAGCAACAGTCAGTGTTACCAGGTACTACTTTGCCCGAGATGAGCTGTGCAGATTCAAAGAACAATGTCATCGTTCGTTCATATGTGAGTATGGCGAGAAGGATGTGCGACCATTTTTAATAGTATAACCAGTACAACCATATTATTTATTTTTGTCCGGCCTTCGTTCTACGAAGCTAGTCTACTGCCGGTAGTCTATTGGTTGTAGACCAGTAGACTAAATAATAATCTGTTGCACGTACTGGTACCTGGTACTCCACTCGCTGCTCCTATTTATTTTACAGTAGGTAGTATTACTACTAGTAGTCTACTAGTAGTAGCTAGTAGTAGTACTACTACTAGTACTCGTAGCACAGTACAGCAGTCGTAGGAGACGTACTTAGTAGTGGTAAAAGTACCTTATCTCAGTAGACTACCACCAGTGGTCTCACACACATCACACACAAGGACATGATACAAATAAATAAATAAATAAATAAATAAATGATACTGGAGTACAAACCTCCTCCTCCTCCTCCTCCTCCTCATCCTCTGCCTTGACTTGTTTTCTCGTGAAATAATTTAATAGGCATATTGACATATACGCGTATAATAATATAGCAATGAGCGAACAACATCGAGAAGAACAAGAAATGGAAGCGGAAGCTCTGACAGCTATTTTTGATAATCATTTTCGTATAGTAGAAGGCAGTGCACAACCATTTCGTTGGAACATTACACTGCTTCCAGAACCACACGATGATGATACTGAAAATCACGTAGGTATTAATCTGGAAGTCACACTGCCAGTAACGTATCCCGAAGATGAGGATGCATTACCGGAATGTCAAGTCTCTATCCTGAAGGGATTGACACAAGATCACGCTGTTACTCTGCAGCAAATCGCCCAGGAGGAAGCTCAGAACAATGCTGGTGTACCCAGTGTCTTTGCTATTTGCGAAGTTCTGAGGGAATGGCTAGTAGAACACAATCAGAAGGGTCATGACGATGTTAGTATGCACGCACAAATGTTACGCAAACAAAAAGAAAAGGAACAGCAAGAAAAGAAACAACTGGTACGTGGTATTGTTATTCGTTATTCGTTGTAATGTTGTAATGGTGTCACGTGTGACAGTGCTGTGCATGTGTTTGCATGTGCATTTTTGGGGGGTAAAAGTAGAAGGCATTGAGAACTGTGTGAATTGGTTCATGTTTCATGTTCTCAACAATGTACGAAACGGAAGGATTGGAGCAACTTTCAAAGTCGTCACGTTTCATCAGCGTCAATGTATAAATTTTATTTATATTATTAAAATTTTATACTACTGGTACGCTATGAAACAGGAGATCCTTCCCACAAAAATCACATACTGGTACTACCATATGTGGACGTAACTTTCAAGATCCTTGCTAGAGGTTTTGGCTGGAATGTCATCACCGCCAAGGTAATGGGAATCCAATGCCAAACATGACGTGTCGAGGATAATTGTTACTGTACATTGTACATTATGAACTTTTTCGTTTTTCGTTGATTGAAAGTTGGAACAGTTGACATCAATTTATGTCAAAATTGCTAACCATCTTCTTTTTCGTTTCGTTTTGTTTTGTTTTGATTTGCTGTGATTATGTGATTTTATGGTGCAGCAACAAGCAACATTTGAATCACAAAAGGCTACAGCAGAAATGACGGATGTCGAACGAGAAGATTTGGAACTACGACGTCGTAGAGCCGAAGGAACTCCAGTGAATCGTGAAACCTTTGAAGCATGGAAAATCAACTTTGACATTGAAATGCGACGTTTGAGAGACGAGCAAGTTTCGGAAGAACAGACAAATTCAGGAAGTGGCGCTGGTGGCGGTGCTGCTGGTACTAGTCGCAAGAAGAAGAAAGATGCCAATGCTGCCGATAGAGATGCACACAAGATTGGTCGCATAACTGGTAGGGCTCAATTCAGTGACAAGGCGTTCGATTTGCAAGCTTTGGAAGCAGCAGCGGAGCTTGCTCAATCGGATCCTGACGAACAAGATGATGATGAAGAAGATGATGATGATCAAGATTTTGATAATGATAATAACGATGGTGATGGTGATGACAACGACAACGACGACCATGAAGAAGATAAGGTTCAAGAGGAACTATTCGATGTAGACGACGAAGACTTGGATGATTTAGACTTTGATGACGAAGAGGACGACGACGAAGATGTGGATATTTAAAAAATAAGAAAATGCTGATGCTCACACCGGTACTGGTACTGGTATTTGGTACGGTACCAGTACCAGTATTCCATGGCAGGCAATGCACAATGCACAATGCACC
>Ga0210054_1004217_pt1 | contig 10578 bp, 9 predicted proteins | sample CryGeymeta201516_FD_185470 | JGI IMG/M metagenome (GOLD analysis project Ga0210054, IMG submission 185470) | Groundwater microbial communities from Crystal Geyser aquifers in Utah, USA - Crystal Geyser metaG 2015-16 (SPAdes) (version 2) | ecosystem: Environmental > Aquatic > Deep subsurface >...
GATATCCCAAATGGTACAGGTAGTATCAATACTACTCGTCCCAACGATGTTGGGATCAGTCTCGTTCCAATCAAAGCTTGTGAGAGGCGCACAATACTCGCTCGTTTTGTTGTTATTTAATAACACTTCCTTGTGAATGTTGAGCGTCCCTCGACCCGATTGGTCGTCGGTGCAATTCCAAACTCTCAGGTAATCTCCCGTTGTCGCCAGCAAGTCCTTGGTACCGTACCGGGAGTCGGGAGACCACAAAATTTTGGTACACGGGTATGGATGATCTATTTCTCCTGCCTTGTAGAGGCTGCCCAAATTATCATCCGATTGGGGTAATTGCTTGACAATGTGCACCGCGTTGCTGTATTGTTCTACGTAACTTCCAATAGCCAAACGAAACTGCGACGTTGGGTCTTGTCTGTATACATGCGATGTTCGTGTCATAAAAGGAGAGACGCGACGTGGATTGTTGTTTGTTTGTTTGTTTGTTTGTTAGCGAGAAGGGTGAAAGGAAAAGTGAATGATACACGAGAAAGAGTGAGACGAGAAAGAATGAAAGATGGAAAGCAATAAGCAATGCAAAAGCAGCCTTCCATCACGTAGAATAACAAAGAGCCACAATCTCACAACACAGAGCCTGCCTTTTCCTCAACTCAACTGCTGTCATTCACGACCTTACCTTCGACTCCAAGCTACCGCGAATACTGTCCATGGAGCATTGTAAGTGTAAATCTCTTTACGGGGTGGTGGACCTCCTCCTTGATCATTTGGATTTGTGTTTCCGCCCTGGTGGCCATAATGGTCCGACATTTCTCTTTAAGCGAGATGAGCAAGGATGTACTTAGTAGCAGTATAGGCGTTATGAAAGGAATAAACGGGAAGAGAGATGATGAGAGAGAGGACAAGGACGGTTGTCGAACAGTCGAACACTCTATTTTTTGCTGTCTTGTGTCAATTTGATTCAAACAAAAAATAATAATAATCCAGTTCTAACGTCAAAAAATAAGAATCGTACTGCAAAAATGGTCGCACAGTGGTTCCAAATACCAAAATGTTCTTAAACTCTCTCTCTAATAAAATCCTAATAATCCGTCCTCTCAGAAAAGGTTACAAAGCTAGCTACTACTACTACTACTACTACTATTAGTAGTAATAGTACTAGCTAGTAGTACTGCTACTAGCTACTAGTAGTAGTCGCTACTCTACAGAAGTAGCTCGCTTGAAAAGTCGCGAAAGGGACATTGCTAGTAGCAGGAGGAGCTACTGCACATTTTGAATTAGATAATTTGGTACAATTTCTGCTACCAGGTAGATCCTCACAACTACTACCCACATCAATCCTTGTGTTGTAGGTACTTCTATGAAACCAAAAGAGTGCAAGTCAGGAGGATCAAAGAGCTACACGCATCACTTACGCATTCCAACTGGAATAAAAAAAACAGTTTTGCCTAGTTAGACCTATGTGCAGTCAATCGAGAGCGTGCTTTACTCGATTTTGCATCATTATTTTAAAGGAGGACTAAAACGAGGTGGAAGCAACATGCTCAGAGTGAATTCATATATATTTTTCTGTGCTAGCTATTCTTCAGATTATATTATTTTTTGTTGTTGTTGTTGGGGCCAGCAGTTGGATTGCTTGAAACTGTCAGTGTGCGCCATCATTGTTTACGATCCAAGCGTGCTCATGTTTGGCACAGGATAAAGCCAACCTCAAAAGCCAACTATGCACTACCCGAAGAAAATCATCCATCCAAACCCATCAATATGTATCAATTATATTGCTGCTGTTTGCATTGTCAGCCATACTGTTCCGACCAATACAACCACGAATGTGCTCATCATCATGGTTCGACTAACAGCAGTTGTGGCACCCGAACCATCGCCATCGCCATCGCCAAACTCTTCGCCTCCGCTGCCACCATTATCGGCACCAATGTCGATTTCACCCCCACCGTTGGCAATCTGAGCACTTTCGCTGCCCGTAATACCAGGAGCTTCGGGTTCTAATTCTACATTACCGGCTTCGTCGGCCGTGGCCACGCAGATTCCATCCTGGCTGCAGAACAAGCTGTAGCAATCGGATGGCTCATCGCAGGGTTCACCGTTCCACACGGGTTCGGTACAGTTGGTTGTCTCACAGCGCAAACTCAAACAATCGCTGTTGTCGTTGCAAAATACATTATTATATTTGCGTGCATAGCACTGATTGAGAAGACGATCCTTTTTACAGCGACCACCAAAACAATCGCTGTCCTTGTTGCACGAGGCCGGCTCGTACACGACAAAGGTACAGCGTCGAGGATTGGCCGTGCATCTACCACTGTTGCATTCTTCGTCCGTTACACAGGGTTCTTCTCGTCCCTTCAGGGCTAGACAGGTCGATGTGGTGGCATTGCAAAAACCATCCAAACAATCGTCCGTGACTTGACAGGCACCACCAACGGGAACTTGAAGTTGACAAACACCATTACTGCACCGTCCGCTCAAACAACCACTGTGCGTATTACAGGGTTCTCCGGGTTCGCGTTTCTGATCACAACGACGGGTAGAATTGCAGTACAGGGTGTTGGCGAAGAAGGTATCGCTGTCGCACTGAAAATCAGCGCGACAAGGAAATCCTACGGTGCGGTAGGCCAATGAAGGATTCAGCAGCAACAACAGACAAGTGCCGACAAACATTAGCAGCATGATGGGGATGCTTGTTGTAGTCATATTATTATTATTATTTATTATTATAAAATATAAAATATAATAGAAACAAATCTTAAATTAAAATTAGAGTGTCGAAGCGAACGAAAACAAAAAGCAAACAAGAATGTTTTGTGACTTCAATAGGGAGTAGTCTTTTTTCCTGGCATTAGTCGTTCAAAACATGGTCCACCCGGGAACACCAATTCGTGATTCTTACAATCCACCCAGACATATTTTGATTATTACTTTGTGAATCTTACTCAGTAATTTTTTGGTTGGTATCTTTTGGTCGGTCTTTTTTTGGTTCTTAATAATAATATTATCATGTTGTGACCGTTCACATGAGTGTCTTTGATTCACTGCTTACTACTAATTGTGGGAAACTACTGTACGTATTTAGTTTTTGACGGAGGCAGTGTCGTCGTTCGTTTCACAATACTGTAGTACGAGTACCAATATTACTATTTTATTATTAATCACAGGTGCAAAACAAATTTGTTGTTGTTCTGGTTTGATTGTGCAGCTTTGATAGATGGAGAAACGCAGCAACAACCACTGTACTCTACCATACTCGCTCGAGTACTAAACTACTAAACTACTACTAACCAAATAATAATCAACGAAAAGATGACGCCACGAGAAGTTCTCGAAGCCGAAAAGCCTACTACTATGCGAGTCCGCTTTATGAAGATGCTATCCCTCAAGAATTGTTGTGACGGTAAAGAGGCTAAAAAACCTGGGTTATGGGTGAGTTGCTGTATCACGAATACTGTGACAGGATGTTATCCTCCATTGAACCTTCACATATTATTGTACCTTAATACAAATAAAAAATGATAACCTTAATCGCACCACCACCTTTCACTCACTCACTCTCTCACTCACTCTCTCACACACGCATACATTACAGGACGACAACGGCCAGGAAGTTACCGAAAGGATCGATTCCTTGAGAATTGCCAAGAGAGAACAACAGATTCATCTTCACACGCAACGTAAATCCAAACGTCGGCAACGAATTGCTGCCAAAAAAATTGATATCTCGAACGATAATGTCGATGCCATGGTCTTTCCCAAATCCGAGCACGAACGTGATTTTCTAGAGGAAGCCTTGGAAGAAAACTTTATCTTTTCCGATCTCAGTGACAAAGAACGAAACCGACTCATCGATGCTATGCAAAAGCAAGTGACCAACAAGGGATCGACCATTATCAAGCAAGGTGATGTGGGAGATTTCTTTTACATCGTCGAACAAGGTGTGGTAAACTTTTATATTGAAGGGACACCAGATGCGGTTGGAAGCTGCTCTAATGGAGAGTCCTTCGGCGAATTGGCCTTACTGTACGATGCACCACGAGCTGCTACCTGTATTGCTGCCGAAGCCACGACCTTGTGGAAGGTCGACCAGAATACCTTTCGTGTGTTGTTGGCACGTCAGCAATTGAGTCGAGAAGAAACCATTGTCACTTGGTTAAAGAAGGTTCCTCTTTTTGGTCACGCACTCACCGATGCCCAATTGAGAAAATTCTGTGAGACGTTGACTCCTGTCAAATTTTCCGCCGGTGAACGAATTGTCAACAAGGGGGATAGTGGGGATATTTTTTACATCATCTCGGAAGGCAAAGTGAAAGTTCACGACATTGGTATTGGGGACAGTCAAGGTGTCATCCAAACCTATTCTCAGGGCGACTACTTTGGAGAGCGTGCCTTGATCACGGGAGAACCCCGAGCTGCCAACGTAACAGCCATTACCGATGTCATGACTGAAGCCACGGACCGTGCGACATTTGAGAGATGCTTTGGGCCCTTCCAGTCACTTATGGATACGGAGATGAAGAAGCGATTCTTGAAGGGACTTCCCATTTTTAACAGCGTGAATATCAGCGACAAGGACCTCGATTCACTAGTGAAGCTCTTAAAAGAGACGACCTATGAGGAAGGGACAAAGTTAGCTGAGGAAGGAAGGCCTCGCCCCCAATCTCTCTGGATTGTTAAGAGCGGTGAAATTGTCGTTTACGACAACAAGGGACAAGTCTATCATCTCAACAGTGGGGATTACTACGGCGATAATTCGGTACGATTTATTGGGCATTGAATTGCGTGTCAGAAATTGTACTTTACGTTTGGGTTGACCGGTTCTTTTTTCCAACACTCACCTCAATTATTATACCATTGTAGATTCGCGAAGAAGGAGCCGGAAATGCGAGTACACAAAATGTCGAGTGCACAAAGAACACCGCTTGCTGGGTTATTACTCGCAATGAAATAGAAAGTGTCATCGGTGACATGAAAAAATCTGGCATTCTTCCTGCCTTTATCAAATCAGAACACAAGGAAAAGATGACGATAGCAGAAGTCAAGAAGCACCGTATTCTTGGTATGGGTGCTTTTGGACAGGTATGGCTAGCCACATACGAGGACAAGCCATATGCTTTGAAGATGCTCAACAAGAGGCAACTCGTTGACAATGACCAAGTAGACGGTGTTTTGCGTGAGAAGGCTTTATTAACCACCATCAGCCACCCCTTTATTTTGTCATGTCACGGCACGTTCCAGGACGAATCGCATCTCTATCTACTGTTGAAGCTAATGCAAGGAGGTGAGCTCTTCAATGTCATTCACGCCCCGAAGAATAGGCGACGTGGAATTTCCAATGGCGATGCTACTTTCTACGGCGCGTGTGTGATTTCTTCCTTGGCTCATATGCATCAAAGGCTTATCGCGTATCGCGACTTGAAGCCAGAAAACATTTTGATCGATTCCAGCGGTTATGGTGAGTTGCGTCTCAATGGAGAGCATTTGGGAAGAAAAGCTTTTTTACCCCCCTAACTTTGCTGTCGGCTCCTCTTTTCTATCGTCACAGCTGTTATTGTGGATCTCGGCTTTGCCAAGGTAGTAGGTAACAAGACGTACACTCTCTGGTAAGCTTTTTGAAATTTGTGTCTTTCCTGTCACCAATTTGCCATAATCTACCAACTCAAAACTCGCTGCTACGTTTTCCGATCACTTCAGCGGAACACCAGAATATTTGGCACCTGAAATCATTACCTCGAAAGGTCACGACAAGGCAGTCGATTACTGGGCCTTTGGAGTTTTGGTGTACGAAATGTTGGTAGGCAGATCTGCATTTTTTGTCCGCGGAAGCGAAACCATTGCCTTGTTCAAGAATATTGTGCAAGTCAAGTACTCCATTCCGCAAACAGTGAATGGATTTGCCCGAGACTTGATCCAAGCCTTGCTCGTGCGTAATCAATCGCAGAGGCTGGGCAATCTTGCGCGTGGCCATCTGGATATAATGGAACACCCGTGGTTCCAGAGTATTAATTTTGCTACTCTCACGAGCAAGGACATGGAAGCCCCTTGGGTCCCAAAAGTCCAAGACCCCTTTGATGTTAAAGCCTTTGAACGAATAGACGAAGAGAGAAAAGCAAAGAGCAAGCCCCTTTCCAAAACGGAACAACAATTGTTTGAAAGCTTTTAAATCTGTGGGAGACGGCAACAATGTAACACATGCAACATCAATAATCTAAAAAAATTGTGACGAAAGCTCAATTTGAAGAAATAATCAATTCATTATTTTCCTGCTAAGCATTATCGAGGGAGAACTCGTTTGTTATCGTTGAAGTTGTTGTTGTTCGGTTGTTTTGTATCAAACTTTCCGAATAATAATATTCTACAGTACACAGCAGTATCCGTGTAAAGCCACGTCCTATTCTTATTCTTCTTCCTTTACGTATTCCGCCATGCGCCCTAACCATTGCAAATCTTGTTGCGTAAAGCTTGCCAACAAATCATTTGATGCCACCACCCAGCAGTAGGTCTGTTTGGACGACGACGGAATTCGCTGAACAATGACACATTTTCGGTATTCTGGTTTGTCAAGCAATCCCACGGCTACTGGATGATCGCTCGGTAGCGCGATGCGTCCACCCTTTGAGGCCTTAATTGTTTGCAAAGCAGTTACGGCAGCCGCACTGCTGCTACCACTGTGATTGCTGCTGCTGAGCCCCGTAGCGCCCAACCAAAATTCAATGGATGCTTCTTCTTCTTCTTCTTCTTCTTCATCATCATCATCATCATCATCATCACCGCTATTGTTGGTTTGTCGAAGCAATATCATGTGGGTTGCTGGTGTCATGGACAAAAAAGATGTGGCCATCCATTCAATCCGATCTTGCCATTCGGCATTCATATTGGCTTTATTACTATTCCATTGTTTTACAAGCTGCCGAGACGATACTCCACTACTATTGCTGCCATTGTTATTGTTATTGACCATGCTGCTGCTGCTGCTGCTGCTGCTGCTGCTGCTGCTTCGAGAAGCAATGGTCTCGATCCGTCCTTCCTTGCTCGATTCAATCAATCCTTGCAAAAGTACCAAGAAACTGTACAAAACTGCCAATGCTTCCGAAAAAGCACTCGTGGATGAACTGAGAAAATGATTCACACCCGTTGCTACTAGCAAAATACTTCCGACAAAAAGTCGTACTCTTGGTCCCTCCAAACCAGGAAAAAAGAATCCCGATCCTCGTTCCACTGCTGCCGACGGTCTCACGTAAACACCTGATGGTCGTTTCTTCTTGTTCGTATTAATGTTGCTGTTGCCATCATTGTCTTCTTCTTTTTTGGCGTATAATCGAATACAACTTGTTGTTGTTGTTGCTGTTGTTGTCGTCGTCGTCGTCGCGACGGATGGAGAAAACGCCGCAACAACCACCACCATCTCTAAAAAATGATGCAGCGTAACAAATAATAACACCGTTACACCAAAAAAGACGGTAGCAGCTCTCGGGAGGTCTTGTCGGCGTTGTCTTCTTCGTCTTATTCTCGTCGATGTCATTACTTGTCTCTTCTTCATCATATATATTAACTTTGTGCAATGTATTTTAATCAGGGCAAAATATTTTGTTTTACTTTTTGCTGAAGAGAAATCTCGTGAAAACAAATCAACAACAACAACAACAATTAATAGAGTAAATAATAATAAATAAATAATAGACCCCTCTAGCTAAGAGTAGTTAATGATCTGAAGAACCATGTTTTCCTCATTAGGGTGAGGGTAATGACGTATTTGTATCTTCCAGCCTCCTCGTAAAAAATCATTTTTTACAATTCTTATTTTGAGTTCAAAATCAAAAGTAGTTTAGCTAGCTAGTAGCTACAGTAGCTAGAGTAGTAGCCTACTAGCTAGTAGTAGTGTAAGTCTCTAGTAGGCAGGCAGGAGGATAGCAGCTATTAGAGTTCTGCTACTAGCTACTAGTAGTCTACTAGAGTAGTGCGTATCTTTCTCATCACCATTGGTGCCCTTTAGCTACTACTAGTAGTCTAGTAGCTACCGTACAGTAGTAGAGCACAGATACTACTAGACCCTAGCTAGACTGCTAATAGTCTACTACTAGCTACTAGTAGGGTCTACTGTTGGAAAGACGAAAATTATTGAGTTTTGATTAACCATGAATCTTATTACTATTATATTATTGTAGTTTACTGGCACTGGCACTGGCACTACTAGTAGGCAACCAAATATAGAAGGAAACAAAAACAAAGCATCATGACACGTTTCCTTTCTCTATTACGTTTTGCTGTGCTCGTGGTAGCTGCTGCACCATCCCAATCGTTTTCTGGTACATTCACGTGTTGTCGACCTTTAACCACGACAAGAATACAGCGAAAAAAAGCCACAACAACCACAACCACAACGTGCACATGTGCATCTGTATCCGCATCTACACCCGATAACGTTCAAATCGTTACTGGTATGCCCGAACCACTACCGAATCCATTAAAGCATCAGTATTATCTATTACGGCACGGACAAAGTACGGCTAATGTTGCAGCGATCATTTCTTCGGATCGTTCCAATGCCTATTCGGAACGTCACGGTTTGACACAATTAGGACGAGAACAAGCTGCAGCTGCCGCCACAGCTCTAGTAGAATCACTGGAAGCGCAAGCTACAGTTACCAACAATAAGAACAGTAACAGTGATAAAAATCTGCAACCAGGAGATAAGCTCACCTTTGTTTCGTCTCCCTTTGCCAGGGCCAAACAAACTGCCGAAGAGTGTCTCGAGGAATTGCTCGCCAATGACGAACTGCTGAAACGGATTGACAAGTTGGGCTTAACATTGGACACACCCAGTTCAAATGATATTATCCTAAAAGATCAATTAATGGAACGATATTTTGGACGGTTGGACAATGAAGCCATTTACACCTACGCCTACGTTTGGCCACTGGATAAATTTAATGTTACCCACACGGCTTTTGGCGTGGAATCGGTTGCCGCCGTTTGTACACGATTGCGACAACTCATTGTAAACGATCTCGAAGAATCGCTGGCGGGGAAGAGACATCACGTCGTCTTAACGTCGCATGCTGATGTCTTACAAATTGCTCAACTCTACGCATGTGGTGCCGAAAATGTGGGAGCCTTTTCAAGCTACCGATTTGGAAATGGAGAAGTGAGGCATATGGCACGATATCCCGACAGTCTCCCCGATCCAGTACCACTGCAGGCACCTAAACGGGGGACGCAAGTATAAATCCAAAGAAAAATAAATGTTCTATGGGATTTTTCGGAACCTTTCACTGCTGGTTTTTCCTCCTACTCCAATTTGCAGGCGATTTTCGTTATCGCACGCATGAATGATCACCTTGCCAGTGAGACATTTTGTCAACGATAATTTTTCTCAGAAACAAGGAAGCGCATCTCGTCAAGGACCTGGACGCTGCCACCTCCCCAACGACATGAAACTGACTCACAATGGAAATCGCCTTTTTTATTTTGCTTCGACGACATTGAATTTCCAGACTTAAAATTCCATCTATTCTCTTTCATTATGGCACATGCACCATGCACTGATCCCCCTTTTACCTGAAAAGACTGCTGATGTCAAAATGTCAGGAATACGCTTAAGAAAGTCTTCTAGAAATTAGGAAAGAATATTGCAAATACTCGTTTAATAATTATAAATCAATGCAATGCCAATTACAATTTGTGGCATCCCACCTGCCATTTCCAGTCCGTCCATCCACGACGTTCAGGTCTCTATGTTTCTGTCATCTTCAAAGCATGCTCACCTTTTCGGCCGCTAACTTAATAGCTTCTTCTTGAAAGAATTGTTCTTGCTGGATATTAGAAAGGGTATCAATAACGAGGCTGCCATCGTCAAAGAAGTATCCGTATCCTACCATGTTCAACAGTAACACAAAGGACATCGCCGCTCCAAGGGCTGGAAAGACATAATTGGAAACGTCAAAGATACCCCACACAAAGGCACGTACTCCATCCAGTCCATCCTTCTTGACAGTCTTTCCATACTCTTGGCATAGTCCTAGGTCTCCAATTCTCTTATGGTCCAAAAGAAGTCGTTCTGTGGCACCAATATTGACACCATCCTGTTGTAGAGGTTCATCGCTCATCTGTAATCTCCTACACTCCCAGGAACGACGCGTTTGGGGAATCGCCACAAAGGCATTCGACACCGAAACAACTGCAAGAATGGCAAACAGATAAAACTTGATCATTTTGAATCAATTTTAATTAACTAACTTGAAATTGATTGAAAGAAGTTTATAATACAAAGGACAATGCCACAGAAAATAAATGGAAAATGCCAAAAAAAAAATGTGGCAACGAACAATTATTATGCAAGAAGAAGCCGAAACCGAGGAGAGAATTTTGAAAAATGGGCGTCCCTTGGAATGTTTGACACCGACATCAATGATCAGTAGCTTGACAGCACATAACAGAACATCCGGGTTCTCTGACCTTCAACAAGAATTTACCCCGAGAAATAGCAGCTGACAACGGAATTAATAATTAGTCTACTACACTGTACCTGGTACCAGGTACGGATACTATGCATGAGTAACAAAATAAATAGCTCACTAC
>Ga0210054_1004227_pt1 | contig 10555 bp, 7 predicted proteins | sample CryGeymeta201516_FD_185470 | JGI IMG/M metagenome (GOLD analysis project Ga0210054, IMG submission 185470) | Groundwater microbial communities from Crystal Geyser aquifers in Utah, USA - Crystal Geyser metaG 2015-16 (SPAdes) (version 2) | ecosystem: Environmental > Aquatic > Deep subsurface >...
AGATCATAGCCCTGGGCATCAGTCTGATGCGGACTAAATCCCCAGAGGTAATCCTTTACGTAGTGTAGCCTTGCCAGATATTCTTCGTCAGTATTTTGTTGGGCGTGCTTGCCCTTGACCCCCTCTGACGATGCTGCTTTACCATGACAAAAATCTTCGATTTCCTCTACATTCCGAAATTGGACTAAATTGTAACCAGGAGTTCCGACGCGCAAAATAGTTCCTTCTCGAATATCTTGCTCGGCAAATAATCCCACGCCAAACGGAGTATCCTTCCAAGTAACGTCAACTTGCCATCCCTTGTCTTGATTCGACCATTTGTTTTGCAGGGCCATACGATCGTTCCAATCGGAAACATCTCCACCTGCCTGGATCTGCGCCAATATATTTTTCGGTTGGAGGCAATACTGGGATTCTGTTTCACCATCTTCTTCGGGTTGAGAAGAGGTAGGCGTTTCGGAATGGTTGGCGAAGGATGATGGATGGATCCGGTGGAAACTAAAGAATCGCATTGGCAGCAGCTTAGAAGGAACCGGCCTACAAGTTGCCGCAAGACCAAGCGATAATGCCATGACTTTTCTTATCATTCAAGCATCGTTTTGTTGTGCGTTCGATTTTTTATTATCGTTCTTACTCGAGCATTATTTTGGTCCAGGTCAAAAAAATCTCAAGGCACTAGACCTACGACCTACTAGCTAGACTACTTTGACCACTGGACAAAACACAAAACTTGACAAAAATGACGTCTTGTCTTTTATTTTTTTATTTACGTCTTTCAAAATTGAAAAGGTCGCGCATTTCTTCATTAGTGAGGTATGCGCGCGAAGAAATGCCGAGCTGCCGAGACAACCCAACGAACCGCAGAGAAAACAACAATCATAAAAAACAAAAACCCCACCATTAACCACAAAGCGGGTGAACATGGCCCATGAGCGAAGAGATCATACAAGGACAGCAGCAGGAAAACGATCAACCAGAACATCAACAGAATAAGGCTGAGCAGGAAGAAGAAAAATTAATCACAGCAGAACCTTCTCCTCCAGAACCGGGTGGGCCTCTTCGATCAACGCCCCGCCCAGGGGCTCCCGGTGCTTCACGGCTCCTCGTAGAGGTCTACGGCCGCGTGGTACGGAATTTGTCGACCAGTTTTTCGCCCAATCAAGTTTTGTTCAATTTTACAAGCTATTTGGTGAGTTTTCGTATTCCAAGTGACACGTATTTTTCCTATTCCAATGAGTTTTTCAAAATCATATGCACACAAAACACAATACAGTAGTTATCAGGAAGATAATGATAAAATAATTAAGTTTAGAACGATCCTGTACTAACCATGATATCTTGTTGTTGATCTGTGAACAGGTGGATTTGATTCAGGCGGACAGCAGCACACGATTGAAAAAGGAAGCAGTGGCTCTCCTGGACGTGATTAATCTCTCGTTTGATAGTGAAATTGCCAGGAGTTGGGAGGAAGAATTTGTGGCCTCCATTGTGGAATTATTGAGCAGTCATATTGTAAGTTACTCGTAAGATACAAATCTACCATAGTTGGGTTCGGTTGGGTTGATGATTTTGTTGGTCAATTGGCTGTAAAATCGGAACCTCTGCTTATGAATGTCATATTATGTCCTCCACTATCCACCATCTTTTTCCATACAGGTATTTGAAAAGCAACAGCTGTTAGGCGAGACTATAGATAAGCTAAAGCAGCTACACCAAATTGAAAAAATTGATCCTACGGACTCCGTCTTTCCATTGGAGTCATTAACAGCACTGACACCGGGAGTTGCCAATAGAATGTCCTCGTCGAATGATTCCGGGCAGTCAGACCCATCCATTGGCATTGCAAATTTGCTAGAAGACATCGGTCCAGCATGTACAACAAGCGCATCGACCCTCCGGGAAACCATTGCCGAAGTCACCAGCATTGGTGGACCCCTGACGGAGGCAGCTATTGCACGAATTATATACTTTTTCTCCGACAAAAGCGGAGGCACGGACGCGGCCTCAAACGTGGTATCGTCAGCACTGTTGGGTAGTCTGATTCCCAGCAGCAGCAACGACTTGGCAACAGGAGCAGTGGATGGCAAGTGGAATCTCCGGGCGGTCGCGGAAGTCTTGGAGCAGGATTATGCCAATCGAGACTGGGGACTGGTTGCCCAGAAATGGGATTTTCCAGGATTTGGTATGAAGGATATACATCAATTCCGAACCATGTTGGATCTATATCGAGCAGGTGCCCAGAACTCGCCACCTCTTACATCTTTTTCGGGTCACTGGAGGAATACAATGGGACAGCTATCGCTGATTGAATCCATGATGTCGGTGCCACCAAGCGTATTCATGTGTCCACTCAGCGAAGAAGAATTAGCAGACGCTAATACATCAACACCAGGCCAACAGTCCTCGGGAGTAGCTAATCCCCAATGCTGGGCGTCCCAGGATATTTTGCAACGGCTTTTGTACCTATCGGACATCCCAACGCTCTACCGTCGCGTCCGGGATTTGTTTGTCAAGGGGCTTTTGAATTCACCGGAGGTTCTCTTGTGTGGACTGGTCCGTCTTCAATTACGTGTGGCCAACGCAGCGGCACAAGGGGGCGGAAAGGAAAACTTTTCGAATGCCGGAATGCAAATGAAAACCGAATTGATGAGAGAGCTGATTCCTCTGTTCTTTCGACCGGATGCCCACCGTCGCGTGCAAAACGGACCTGCTGCCTTTCGTCGTTTGTACACTATTTCCCCCAGTACCGTGACGGCTGCTTGTTTTGAAGCATGGCGTAGCACGGCATCAGAGAATCCACAAGTACGATTAGCTACGATTGTCCATATTATCAACATCGCTCGTCTGTTGCCGGCTCCCGCAGAGGCCATTGCGTCGTTGTTGAATGGAAGCAAGGATGCGGAATTTAGTATTGCTATTGCGATTGTCATGGCGGACAATGATTATTTGCAACTCAAGCCGTGGTTAGCGGAAAAGCTCAGCAGTAAGAGTTCTGCTGCATCATTTGCTAATGCGTTGGTTTTGTACCTTGGCAAGACCTTTGGCTCTGCGGGACAAAAGGGAACTTCGCTGGTCAGTTTGGAAAACCTGGCAGTCTCGTTGCAGGTGCTGCAGGCGTTGGATCCCTCGCTCTTGTCGCAGCCAGTGTCTTCACCGGGCACTGATGGATCGATTGGATCGACTCTTGGTGATAGCCTGAAGGCATTGATGGACGCATGTGTAAATTCGCACCCATCGCTACGAACAAGTCTCTCTGTACATCATCAACAGCAGCAGCAGCAGCTAGGCGGGACTACTCAATCCCCTGGCGCTTCAGATGACGTTGAAGAGAGGGCAACTGCATACTTTCAAAAGATCTACACATCCGAGCAGAGCATTGGCGAGGTGGTTGAGATGTTGAAGCGTTTCAAGACCTCTGGGAATACTAAAGAAAATGAAATATTTGCCTGCATGGTGCACAATTTATTTGATGAGTATCGATTCTTCTCCAAGTATCCCGAAAAGGAACTTCGAATTACTGGAATTCTTTTCGGTACTCTTATTCAAGAACAACTTGTGAGCAGCATTACTCTGGGCATTGCCTTGCGGTATGTGCTCGAGGCTTTGCGAAAGCCGCCCTCTCCTCCAGGCCAGAACCCAAGCGCTGGAAAGATGTTCAAGTTTGGGATGTTTGCGCTGGAGCAATTCAAAGGCCGTCTCCACGAATGGCCCCAATACTGCTCGCACATCGTGCAAATCCCTCATTTGAAGGAAGGGTATGCAAGTTTGGTGGCCGAGATTGAAAACGCTATGGCCGAAAGCCAGAATCGAAATTCTAATGGAGGCCTTACGGGTTCGACACCAAAGGATGCAGACACAAAAGTCCGCTCAGCCAGTTTTGGATCGGACTCTAACTCAGCTAAGAGCACCGCCGCACTGTCGCCATCTCGCGAAGCATCCGCATCGGAACTGACTGGGCTTGCTCAGCCAGACCCCAATCGGGTTGCCAAGTTCGGCGTCAAGCTAGGAAGAGCAGTTTCAGAAAGCGCCGACGAAGAACGCGTTCACGAAGCACCTCCCGATAACACACTTGACCGTGTTCAATTTCTTGTCAACAATCTGGCCCCATCCAATGTTGAAGCCAAGGCGCAGGAGCTAAAGGAAATGTTGGATCCAAAGTATTTTGGATGGCTAGGACACTTTTTGGTCGTCAAACGTATTAGCACACAGGCCAACTTCCATTCATTATACCTTTCACTCTTGGACAATCTTGGTGAATACGGCAAGGGTCTCGTCGAAGCGATACTGGATAGTGTCTACCACAACATTGGTAAATTATTGCGTTCGCCGAAGATTACAACGTCTTCATCCGAGAGAAGTTATTTGAAGAATCTTGGTATTTGGCTCGGCCAAATCACTTTGGCGCGAAATCGCCCGATTTTGCAGATCATGCTTGACTGCAAGGAACTGCTTCTTCAGGGATACGAAACAGGCAAGCTGATTGCTGTTTCTCCGTTTCTCGCGAAAACTTTGGAAGGAGCCAAGAATTCAATTGTTTTTCGCCCACCAAATCCCTGGGTTATGGGTATTTTGGGCGTATTTCGGGCTGTTTACAGCGTTGATGGTTTGAAGATGAATATCAAGTTTGAAGTGGAAGTGCTGTGCAAGAATCTGGGTATGAAACTAGAAGACATTCCTCTCCGCAGAATCATCCTTGCCCGCCGCATTGCGCCGGTGAAGGAGAAAAACCCGGATTTCAACATAAAAAGCTCGACTGTCCCAAAGACCGCTCCTGTCGCCTCTACGCTTGGAGGCTCTTCGATGTTGGGAAGTCCCGAGGGGAAACAGAATTTGAATGTCTCCTCTGGTATGTCAGTTGCATCTGGCGATGGCTCGGTGCGAACGTCTGGAGGAGACGAACAACAAGACACGGTCATCCCAAATCTCGCTGCTTATGTTACCGTCAATCAAGGATTGGTTCAGCTCTTGCAAGCACAAGGAGGCCAAGGTTTAGCTAGTCTTAACCATGCTGCTTTGAAACGATTCGTGCCTATCGCCGTTGATCGAGCTATTCGTGAAATTATTCAACCGGTTGTGGAACGAAGTGTCACCATTGCATGTATCACGACGAAAGAGATTGTAACAAAAGACTTTGCCATGGAAAGCGACGAGTCGAAGATGCGAAAGGCTGGCCAACTTATGGTGGCTAACCTTGCTGGAAGCCTTGCATTGGTTACTTGCCGAGAGCCTCTCCGTTCTAGTGTATCGACTCATCTTCGTCAGCTGTTGACCAGCAGTGTCGGTCCGGCTGATAAGCTGACGACACAGGAGAACAATGCCATCGAGCAATGCGTCCAGATTTGTGCAACAGATAATCTCGAACTCGGTTGCATGTTGATTGAAAAGGCAGCAACTGAGAAGGCGGTGCGGGATGTCGATGAAGCTTTGGCCCAGAGTATTAACACCCGGAGAAAGCACCGAGAACAGACTGGACAGCCATTTTATGACATGTCAATCTTTGGAAATGGAGGCCAAATCTATCCAGGGGCCTTACCGGAGCAACTCCGGCCCAAACCTGGGGGTCTTCGTGCTGAACATTTCCAGCTTTATGATAGCTTTCAAAGAATGCCGAGAAATGCAACCGGACCTGGCGTAATGACTGCTGGGAACAATCTTGGTCTTGGCACTCCTCGTTCCAGAGGACAATCACCAGTTGGCGAACCTGACCACATGGGCGTCAAGGCCGGTGGTCCAAACCAGCAGTTTGGTGTTGATGCCTTGTCGTCCTTGGCTTCCAAATTGGACAGCTCTGTTTCCAGCATCCTTTCTGCAGCCGGTGTTAGAGCGCCTGAAATCAAGCTCAGCATGCTTCCCCCGGATCACCAGATTCGACAGCTCCTGGGGTTGGTCAAGCAAATCATGCCGAATGCCAATACTGCTGGAGGTGTCGCTCGACCTTTGACGACAACCGAGCAAGAGGCTGTTCTGGCATTTTCACAGGGCGTATTTAAGCGTCTGTACGAGCTGACCTTGACGGAACCATTGCGTTTAGAGGCTTTAGTTGCCCTGTTGGAAAACGTCAACGTGTTCTGTCCAAAGCTAGGAAAAGATATTGGAACGTGGGCGACGTATGCTCCCACAAACACGGATATCCAACGCCGGCTTCACCGCACCTTGTTGCTTCTTCTGGTCCGCAGTAATCTTCTTCCGACGCAAGAACTTGATAGCTTTCTGGCTGCGCGAGCCGACAATGGGCGAAACCACATTTGGGTGGATTTTTCCCTTGTCTTCATCAGAACTGCCTTTATGGAACGCATCTCGCTTCCTTCGGACTTTCCGAAGCTTATCGATTTGATGACGCGTATTGCTGACGGGCGCAGTTTGGCTCCTCCCCAAGTCGTACAGACTTACCGAAAGCCTATTCTTCGTATGCTCGAAGAAACGAGAGGACTTTCTGGAGGCGCACAATTCCAGTCTTCCCAACAGCCTAGACAACAAAGTGGAAGCTCTGTCATATCCGCCACGGACGCGCCTAAGCCCAAAGCTTCGATTCCTCAGAGCAGCAGTCTTTCGACAATTTCTCTATCCAACTTCAGCACAGCGACAGCGAAGGTAGCGGATGCTACTGATATTTTTACACGGAGCGACCCACCCAATTCGCGTCAGCAAATTACGGCTCTCTTGGACGGCTGGATCCGCGTCAGTACTGAAGCATCATCAACTGAGAAGACCTATACCCAGTATCTCCAGCTTTTGCAGCAAATCGGTGTCGGCAGAGTCGAAGAATCGACTGAGCGCTTTTTTCGACTCTCATCACTCACTGTTGTAGATGCTGTGTTGAAGGGCGCGGCCGGTGGAGGCAATGGTTCCAAGACTTCCCTCAACTATACCGTCGTCGATATTTACTCTAATTTGCTGGTGCTTATTTTCAAGAACATGAACAGCGGTGGATCTGCCGAGCAAATCGGGCAGCATCGCTTGGGAGTCTTGAATAAGATTCTCGGTGTTGTAGTTCGCACGATGATGTGGGACTGTGAAAAGGCTAAGAAGGCTAATCGCAAGTGGGACCAGCGTCCTTGGTTTCGCCTTTTTCTCGATCTAGTGATTGACCTGAACAAGCCTAGTCCGATGCTAGAATCTATCAAGGAAGGCATCTTAAATGTCTTTGCTGCTACTTTCCACGTCGCACAGCCCCTCGTTTTGCCAGATTTTGCTTTTGCGTGGCTTGAGTTGGTCTCGCACCGTCACTTTCTTCCCAATCTCTTGCTCTCCCCAGGCCAGAAGTGCTGGAATGTTGCTCATCAGTTGCTGATTGACCACTTTCTCTTTTTGGAACCTCATCTCCGCAGAGCCGAAATGACTCCTGCGATTAAGAAATTATACGAAGGGACGCTGCGTGTTTTACTGCTACTTCTGCATGACTTTCCGTCTTTTTTGGCGGGACATCACCTTGCCTTTTGCAATGTGATTCCGGAGAACTGTGTGCAGCTGCGCAACATAATTCTTTCTGCCAACCCCAAGGGCATACTACCTCCGGATCCGTTCACTCCAAACCTCAAGATTGATCTCCTTCCCGAAATATCCCTAAGCCCTACTATTCTTTCCAATGTGATTGGTCCAATCGAGTCATTCAGAGGACAGTTGGATGCGTTCCTGAAGGATGGGCAGAATCGAACGTTCTCGTCAAGCTTGCCGGGCTTCTTGTACAAGGAAGGCACCACAGAGGTGGATTCTCCTAAGGTGAACTCATTGGTGCTTTATATTGGAATCCATGCCCTCGCGCGTCTCCAAAACAAGCAGATTTCTCTGTCGCATACGCCCGAGATGGAAGTCCTACAGAAGCTTATGGAGCTCGATGATCGCAGTCGTTACATCTGTCTCAATGCAATTGCGAACCAGCTTCGTTATCCTTCGAGCCACACGCACTACTTTTCTTGCGTGATGCTCTTTGTCTTCAGCGAGACAAAGAGTTTGGCCATCAAGGAACAAGTTTCTCGTGTTCTCTTGGAACGTCTCATCACCCATCGTCCCCATCCCTGGGGAGTCCTTGTGACTTTGTAAGTGTGAATTTGTGGTTGCGTGATTGTTCTTCCATGAAAAAAAAACTAACTTCGCATCATCCTGGATTTGTTGTTTGATTCATAGCATCGAATTGATTAAGAACAATCGCTATCAATTCTGGCAGATGCCTTACGTCAAGGCCAGTACTGAGATTGAAAAAGTCTTTTCGAGTGTTGCCAAAAGTTGTTTGAGTGGCACCTCGCAGCGTAGTCCGCTCATTGTCGGTGGGAGTGGCAGCGGCGAGGATTGATAAAATGTTTGTTGTGCGCAAAGTTAGCCCAAGTAAAGGGGGCTGTATAAAATTGAACATGTTTGAAGAATAAAATAATGCATGTGATCCATAAATAAATATAAATATACTACGTACTACACGAAGTAATGGGTTACCTCCCGATTCATCTTGTAGGTAGCTAGCAAGAGTAGTAAGAAGACACCAACTACTACAGTACCAGGTACTGATGAAGTAGCTACGATAGTGCTGTTGAGCAACCTGACGTAAAAGCAGAAGGGTCCGGGCTGGGATTCGTCGAGTTCTGTTTGCGTATCAATATTACTATTTTGGGTTTTGTTGGCTTTGTTCATCTTGTGATGAGCGGGCATAAGGAGCTTCAGAGGTGTTCTTGTGAAGCATGTGCGCGTGGCTTCGCATCGCTGCACGAATGAAATACAGAAAACAAAATTCGAGAAGATAGATGAGAATGCGACCATAAAAACGAAAATTCAAAAAACAAATACAAATACCCCAAAGTGTGTCGCCTATATTTTTTTCGCGGTAACCTTTTCTTTTCTTGGTCATAAACAATCCGCGATGGCCCTCCAACAGAACGCCCACATCATTAGACCAACATTTATGCGTTCTGAAAGGGTTTCAAGCAACCAGGAAAAGCTCAACGAACTTGTTTATTACGCCACAATGGCACCGTCCAGTCACAATACGCAGTGCTGGCGCTTCAGAGTAAATGAAAGTTTGAACACGATAATGGTGTTCCCAGATTTCAAGCGACGCTGTCCAACTGTTGACCCGGACGACCACCATTTGTATGTTTCGCTTGGATGTGCTGTAGAAAATTTGGTTTTGGCTGCTGAGGCTCGTGGATATAATCCTCAAGTCGACTCTTCCAGCCCAGAAGATGGCATCCGTGTCAAGCTGTCCCCAGGCGACGATAGTAGTCTTGCAAGGACGACGGCAGATTTGTTCGACGCTATTCCAAAACGCCAAGTTTCAAGATGTGACTACGATGGAAAACCCATCAGCCAGGAAGAGCTTCTTCAGTTAGAACAGGCGGGAGCGAGTACTACCAGAGGTGTAAACGTACGTGTGTTGCTCGTCACTGATCGCAAAAAGATGAATGATGTTTTGGATCATGTAATTGGTGCCAATACGATTCAGATGAACGATCCCAACTTCAAAAAAGAACTAGTTTCTTGGGTTCGCTTCAACGAAAAAGATGCCGCTGCTCGCGGTGATGGACTCTACGGAAAGTGCACCGATAATCCAGCAATCCCGACTGTTATAGGCAAGCTGATTTTTAACATGGTTGCTCGCGCTAGTACGGAAAACAAAAAGATTGTAAAGCAAGTGGAAAGTAGTGCAGGCTTTGCAATCTTTGTGTCCGAACGCAACGATGTACGCCATTGGGTTGAGACTGGTCGTTGCTACGAACGGTTTGCTTTGAGAGCCACAACTCTTGGAATTCGGAATGCATTTTTGAACCAGCCTGTGGAAGTTGAAAAAGAGAGGCCATTGTTTTCGGCCATGTTGGGCTTGAAAGAATCGGAGCGCGCTGATCTAATTGTTCGATTCGGTAGTGGGCCCGAGATGCCGATTTCCCCCCGTCGTCCTTTGGAAGACGTTGTAGAATGGATGAATGAGTAAGCTCTTTCCATTTCTCTAGACATGCTGTTACCGTTGCGTTCAAAACTACGTTATTTAACATTGATAAAGGAAGCTCTAGTAATAGTATTTAATGATGTTGAAAATTGTATTTTGATAACGTTCGTAGACTGTTGTAAATTCATTGCTATGTCACGCAGCGAACATCCACCCCAAGCTTTGTTCATTGCCTCTTTCCCCCATACAGTCTAGTATTTCATAATGTTCTGGAAATATTTATTTAAAAAAAAACACGTTTTTTCTTATGTTAAGCATTGTTGTTGTCTTCAAAAATCCAAGGATGAGCCTCCCTGGCCTTGGCTTCTTCTTGGGCTGTCATTTTGGGTAAATTCAAAATTTTCCTAATGTCTTCGGCCGACTTGCCATTCAATTGAAAGGTTACCTTGAGGCAGGCCAAATCCAAGAGTGGTTTAATTCCCATATAGTTGGCCGCCGACAAGAGATCAAACAGCATGTTTTGACTGCAATATTCATCACTGACAAAATCGCGGTACCATTGGACTTTCATAATCTTCATTTTGATTTGGAGTGTATGAGAGAGGGTATGTTGAATGTGAGTAAATAGAAATTCAATTTTTTTTCGTAGGAAAGAAGAATAACAAACACAGATTGACAGAAAAA
>Ga0210054_1004241_pt1 | contig 10528 bp, 6 predicted proteins | sample CryGeymeta201516_FD_185470 | JGI IMG/M metagenome (GOLD analysis project Ga0210054, IMG submission 185470) | Groundwater microbial communities from Crystal Geyser aquifers in Utah, USA - Crystal Geyser metaG 2015-16 (SPAdes) (version 2) | ecosystem: Environmental > Aquatic > Deep subsurface >...
TAGTAGCTACTGTAGTAGCTACTGAGTACTACTAGAGCTAGTAGCTACTACTCCGGAGTAGTAGAGAGCTACTCGAGTAGTAGTAGTAGCTACTACTACTACTACTAGCTACTACTACTAGTAGCTATTATTATTAGTGGTAGAAGAGCGATGCGAACTTCACGCAAATGCAAATCAATGATTTTTTTTTACGAGCGAGCTATTTTGCTTTTGTGCTTTTGTGCTTTTGTAGGATTCGGAGTAGGGGTCTACCAGCTTTTCATTTCTTTTACTGTCATTGCAACACTTTTTGCTCATCCCACCGATGCTGTACTATGATGTGTACTGTCGTTACTCTAGTTTGTAGAACTAATCCTGGCAACTCTCTTATTAATGCTTGCAGAACATGCATACATCACTGATTCAATGTTGGCAAAGCTTGGTCGTAGACACGTGACCGTGGCTTGATGTCCCCGAGCAAACAACTAACGGTGCCATGAGATGAGCTACAGTAGTAGTACCCAGTATCATACGATTCATACCTAATAATATTAAAGTTATTAAAATCTGCCCGAGCATGATGATGGATGATTCACACCTACCGGTATCAAAATCGATTGATTTCCTTCGAATTCCTCGCCGGCTTGTTCTTATGTTTCAATCACGAGTTCTATCCAACCGGATTCCGCAGGTCGCAAAGACAACGTTTACTCTTTCCATAGCATTCCGATTCAAACAAAACAGGGTTGCTGGCGGTTACCTGGTAAGTACCTGGTAACATTCGGAGTAATAATAATAGGTCTCTACTACTGGTACTAGGTACTACCGTATCAGGTACTACTGCTAGTAATAAAACAAGCTTCTCGTTGTGGCCTCTCTCGTCGTCTAAAAACACTTGAAATAATAGTACTAATAGCAGGTACTAGACTAGTGCTACTAGTAGTACTCTACACAACGTGCAGGCTTCCCGCTACCCTTTTCGCCGATCAATTCATCTATTAGTAGCTAGTCTAGTAATCATCATCAATAATTAATAATCACCTTTACTCTGTAATGAAAAAGTTGGGTGCGTTGTTTCATTCCAAAGCGAAACGAAAAGCCAAACAACAACAGCAACAGCTACAGCAGCAACAGCAAATCAAAGCTTCTTCACAGCAGCCTACTACTAGTAGTAGTAGTAGTCGTACAAAACCATCAAACAACAACAAGACCACCGCCACCACCACCGCGAATAGCAACAACAACAATAGCAATAACAAAAACAACGGAGCAACTATGGGGTCGTGTGCCAGCAAAGAAGCAGTGGCATCTCCACCAACCAGCACTAACATTAACAAGAGTGCAGCCAGTTCGGTTCCAGCAGGTCGTAAGTTTTGATTATTAATATATTTTGTGTAGTGCGATCACTGCTTGTAGAGCAAAGACTATTGTTTTCGTATTGTTGTAGTGCTCTCCGTTGTATGTGTTGTGTAAATATGTTGTTGTTGTTGTTGTTTATTTGCGACACAAGAATTCATTCTCATAGTCTGTTCTTCTTTTGTGCAACTAACTGCTTTCGTCTTGATACCTCCTTCCCTTCTATCGACGTCTTGAATACGCACAATCGAAAACAATGTTACCATTACAACAACCCACCATGAAACACACGCACACACACACACATTCTCTTTTGCTCTTTTGTGTATCTATTATGCTTGTTCTCTACTCTTGTTATTATTTTTTATCATCAAAAAGCGGTTTCCAATATTAACCAAGCTGCGTCTAAAAGCAAAAAGGCACCACCGCTGGATGAGAATTTTCGTCCTCGGCTCAGCAGTTACTGTTCTATGGGTGATGATCGTTCTACCGATGGTTCCGTTCATTCTCGTGGATCGAGTCGTTCTGTTCGATCACACGGTGCGGCATCAGCTCCCGCCGGTACTGTATCGTCATCGAACGGCAATCCCAAAAGTTTGAAACATTCCACGTCGGCGATTGGTCTCGATGAGATGATTGAAACGCGACGAGGACATGGTGATTTGGGACAGAATGTTGTCCACATTGAAGTTCCCTTTGGAAAGCCCATTGAAGAAGTGTACGAGGGTGTTCATTCCGGACCAGTATTGGGATCCGGCATTAGTGGATTGGTCCGGCTCTGTACGCACAAGGCCACGGGTGTGCAGTACGCTGTCAAGTGCCTCGATCTGGGACTGGTCGATACCGCCGAAGGGTTACGTCAATTGCGAGAAGAAATCTTTATCATGTGTCAATTGGATCATCCAAATATTGGTACGAATATAGTATTATTAGTGGTCTCTGGAAAGAGTGTATCAGTCATTTTGTAATGCCTTTATTGTATCTCATTTTTTTTTAATTGTCCTACAAATCAGTCCGTTTGGAAGAAGTCTACGAGAGCCATTCCGAGATTTATTTGGTACAAGAATTGTGCTTGGGCGGAGAACTTTTTGATAGGTTAGATGAGCAACCCGATTACTATTACACGGAAGCAGAATGTGCTCGATTGGTCAAGAATATGCTCAGTGCGGTTCGCTATCTGCACTCCAAGGGAATTATTCATCGTGATTTAAAATTGGAGAACTTTCTTTTTTCATCCACCAGTCAAGATTCCGAACTAAAAATGATCGATTTTGGTCTGAGCAAGCATTTCCGATACGGCGAACAGCAGCACGAGGCAGTAGGTACGCCCTACACGGTAGCACCAGAAGTCATTCGTGGCTGCTACGACGAACGATGTGATATTTGGGCCATTGGCGTGATTACGTTTCTGTTGCTTTCCGGGGATCCACCATTTGGCGGATGTGGAGGACCCGAACCCCTCATGACGGTTCGTGCCAATATTTTGAAGGGTGCCTTCCAGTTTGAACCGGCCGATATTTGGGGAAATGTCAGCGACCTTGCCAAGGAATATATTAAATCACTGCTTGTTATTGATCCCAAACTCCGTCCTACCGCCAGAGATGCACAAAAACACCCCTGGCTCAAGCAGTGGGCCAACCGTGCCAAAAAGGAGGGCGATAATGTTCTCAGTGCCAACGTCGTCAGTGCTCTGGTGTCGTTCAAGGAATTTTCCGATATGAAAAAACTGTTGTGCGAAGTCTTGAGTTTTACCCTCCTTCCCGATCAGATTAAGGATTTGCGCAAGGAATTCGAAAAGCTGGATACCGACGAGTCGGGAGAAATTTCGCTGCAGGCACTGAAACAAGTCTTGATGACAAATGCTGGTCAGGGATCTCTTGGAGCTCTTACCGAAGAAGAAGTGGAGGATGTTTTTAATGCCATGCGTGTCAAAAAGTCTGAAGCCCGCATTCACTGGCATGAGTTTATTGCCGCTGGGCTTTCGCAGTGTCGGGTCGATGACCGAAACCTCCGTCTCGCCTTTGAGCGGCTCGATATTGATCACAAAGGCGTACGTTAGATGTGGTTGCCGTTATCTTTGTCTTCTTTTTGTTGTTGGTTGCTGCTATAACTTGTTTGTTCAGTTTGCACCTATAACAACTTACCAAATTTTGCCACAATGCGCCGCCGGAATATAGTATATTACTTTGGACGACATTATGGACCTCATGGGAAATGATGATCTCCTCAGCGAAGAGGCCATGGAAGGTATATGGGCTGACGGCATGCAGCAAGCCAAATGCCCTAACGCTCGCATTACATACGATGATTTCTTACTGTTGATGAAGGGACAGAGTGCAGATGCCGAAATTCCGATGGAAGGTGGAATGGGTGTTGCGAAATTACAAGGTTCCAAACTGCTAACTGTCTCGGAGGGAGAGCAAGGATTCCAAGAAGGAGACGAGGGGATTGATGGAGAACGCAAGGGCAGCATCGTCCTGCCAAGTGGTGATATGGTCAACCCTGATGGTACAATTGTTCCTGGCGCTAAGCCGACAACCATTCCCATTCCTGCAATTCCAAATATTGCAAGTCTGCGAAGAAGCTTAACTCCTCGTTCTTCTTCTCCCCAACTGGGATCAAGTTCTACTCCCGCTTCTCCTGCTTACCCGAAGGATGACGAGAATTCACACCTGATTATGAACGATGACGCTGGCTATAACGTCGGTTCAATTCGCGATCTTACGCCGCCACAAACTCCTACCCGGGGCGCCCAGGACTACTGTACGCCTCTTTCTGGAAGAAGAAGCGTCGAGATGGGCAAGGTGGAAAACTTTGAGAGTATTGCCGTTCCCGGCCTTCCAACTCATAATCCTACATTGTACGTACGACGCCGTTCCCGCTCTGTGGACGATGGAGATGGCGCTGTAAAGGAAAGTGCTGGTGGCGAAGAGAGGGATTTTGTCATCAAAATCAATTCAAACCGCGCCGTGATGCTTCCCGAGCACAGCCATCAAAAAGACATTGAGGCTTTTGTACGAGATGAATCCAAGAGCGCCTTGGTTGTGAATCGTAAGCTCTACCGCGCCCACCGACAAATGCGTTTGGCAGTTCTTGAGGCTTCGAAGCGATTTGAAGAGCAACAAGCCCAGCATGCCAAGGATGTTCTCATGGCGCAGAATGAAGATACTAACCCGACACGTGATGGTGGTTCGTATCACGCTGGTCTTGTCATGAAGCATGGTCGAAAAGAGCATGTAACATCTGAAGCCATTAAGAAGATGTTGCAAGACGACCAAAAAGAACAAGAAAAACTAGTTGAGAAATCTATGAAACGTGGTGGCCGTGGACGCCGCACTCGCAAGAAGACCATTTCTGACATGTCTGGTATGCTTAGCATGGGACAAGACGACTTGACCAAAATTGCTGTTGAAGCCGCTACACCTCTCGGCGATAACCCAGCAGAATTAGCTGCCTCCAAAGGTTCCTTGACTGGCACTAGTGACCACAGTATCAATTTTCCCAAAGCAACTGGTTTGCCTGAAACCGTTCCCGAGGACGATGACGGACATCACACGGACATCACGAGATGCGAGAAGCGACTGTCCCTGGCCAATTCAAAAAGACTACGGATCCCTTTGCCGCGAATGGTCGGTACGGCCATTTAAAACGAACTTCGTATAAATATTAGGCAAGATGCATGTATCGAAAAAAGAATATTGTTGTTTGTAGACATAAAAGGAAGCTTTTGAAAGTTTGTACTATGATTTCTATTTTCACCATCTACATTGCAATCTCAGCTTGATTTAGCTTTCGACTTCCACTCCCTTGAACTGAAGTTTCAGAGACCCTTGCCTTGCAAAGCCCGTTGGATAACACCTGGCAGATGAGCTCAGCCACTCCGCTGCCCAGGAACCGGAAGGAGCACTTTAAATTATCAGCAAGCGGCAGCACTCTGTTGTTTGAGTTTCTCCTCTGATTTTTCTTGCTCGCTTACCAGCGTCTGCACTTCTTGCCGCAGCGTTCGCAAGCTGTTGGCTAATGCCAAACGATCCTGGCACAATTCCTTCAATTGATCATCGCTAGCTCGACGGAAATCGTCCAGCAAGTCGACGTATGAATTAAAGGCGGCATCGACCGCCTTTTGTGCCGTGAACAACTCTTCGTAAAATTCCATCGAGCCCGTTTTGGCTTCTTGGCAATCGTTAATGCAGGCACGGGCTTCCGCAAATCGATTCTGAGGGCAAAGCAGAATTGGGTGAGTAAGACAACTTGTACGAGAGAAGAAGAAAAAAGGCGAAAGCAACAGAGCAAAAATTAGCTACGCAGCAAAATACTTACCGCAAAAGATGCCAAATGGTGTTCCAACTCTTCGGTGCTAATGGGTTTGATTTCCGCTTCCTTGATTAAAAGTAGCTTGTCAATGGCATTTCGGATCCTATCGACATTCACTTGCCTACCGGGGAAGGAATTGGCTTCCCCCTGTGCGTGCTGCTGCCCTTGGTGCTGTGTGGCAGTAGCGACGGCAAAGGTACGAGTGGCGACGTGTGGAACAAGGTTTCGAGGAGAATTTGTTCGTAGTACGACGGCGGCGATGGCTCGTCGTTGAAGAAGGGATCTTGCAGCATTCATTGTACGTGCGTTTTGTTATTATTGGTGTTTGCACTGGTCTTGTATGAATTGGTGATGTAGAAGTCGTATTCAATAAGCAAAACAAAAAACAGGTTGATGGTTGATCTCAGATCTAGCTAGCTGTTGTCACCGGGTTCCAATCTGATTATTGTAGATTGTAGTAGTCCGCGTAGCTGATAACAGCAGTTAAGATTAAATAATGGAGAGTGATAAAAGGAAGCTGATCAATAAACCTAAAGGAGTAGTCTAATCGCGAGTTATTTTGGAGGATGTCAAGAAATCGGTTTTCCCTTCACCTATCTTGCTGCTGGACTAGACTAATATTGATCAGTACGGTCGATTGTGAAACATGAAAACTGCGAAGGCCGGTGTGAGAGGTAAGTAGTAGTACTGCAAATCTGTGGACGACAGCGAAGCTTAACCGCAAATCTGGAATGGAAGAAGGCCTAAATAATAATAAACATGAAGGACAATTTTTGTCCTTGGCGAAGACAGATACCGCTGACGTCATAAAACGTCGTCAGAAGATAGTAGTCCAAAGAACATCACCATGATCTATTGCCATGGGCTAGTAGTACGTAGTGGCTACTAGTAGAACTAGCTACAGTAGTAGTACTACTCGAGAAAACCAGTACTCGAGCAGCTACTTCTAGCTACTAGTGGGCAGTAGATCAACTTTCTAAACTAAATTTTCTGTTGATGGTCGCCTAAATGACTGCTGCCAACAATAAGTGATAGGACTAGCTAGCTAGAGCTGTTTGTGTAGCTAGCTAGATATTGCAACATACACTCCTATTTTAAAAAATGAATTTAGCTACTCTGCTCGCTTCTGGCAGCCGCTTCCTTGGCCAAGGCAGCTGCGGTGGAAATGGCCGCGGATGTGGCCGCTACGGCTCGTTGCCGATTGGTCGGCATTCGCGCCGCGTACACTGCTCTTCGTGCAGCTCCCGTCAGAGTACCCGCGAGTGTTCCTGGAGCCGCTCCTGATTCGACTCCCAGGCCGTGGCTGCCCAGGCTCAGACCCAGCGTCGCGGGGCTCAATCCAAACCTATCGACCACGGGAGACTTGCCTGCGGTGGCTTCTAGAAATTTGTCGGCGAATCCAAGGAATTCTGTTGCCGTGTCGAGGATGGGAGTTAAAATGGGTGCTAGGATTGATCCTTCCCGAGGGGCCATTAATGCAGCGTTTGGTCCTCCCAGTGAGAGCATACTGCCAAGGTCTTGGTATTGAAACTGCTGGAATTGTACTCGTTTTCCATTCCTGGAGGCTTCTAGTTGTGCTAATAGATTATTGGCCACGACGTCTGCTTGCTGCATGGCTGCTTGCGCAGTTTTTGGAACGGCAGCTTGACCGCTGACCGAGACAATCTCCGCACAATCACCCAAGGCCCATATAGATGGTTGCTCCAACTTGACACGTTTGACAGTTCGCAAATCTTCTTCGGACTCTCCTGTCATTTCCATTTGTTCGCAAATAAAACATCGTAATGAAGAATCCAGAGCCAGTCGACCCGAATCACTCTTTCGAAGTTCTTCTAGACCTTCTCTCACAGGTTCGGATGGCCTTGATCCTGCCGTCCACATGACAGAATCCCAAGGTTCGCCATCAAAGGTTTCTCCCTCGGCACCATTCAATCCCCATGGCTTTCGCTTCACAATGACACGAGGTGTTACTCTAGTATTTGAATCATTGTCGTCGTTGACAGCTTCCAGCTCTTCCACCGAACATTCTTCGACCGTCACGCCCAATTTTTCAAGGGCTTGTTGAACCAACGGTTCCGCTCGCGTCCCGGCCATGGGAGGACCTCTGCTCAGCAGTGTAACTTGTGCCTTGGGTAACTTTCGTTTGACACTGGCTGCTAATTCTACGCCACCAAAACCTCCTCCCACAATGGCCACACGAGGCGCATTGTTGTTGTCGGGATCTTCCTCCAATCGGCGTAACAACCGACGCGTCTGCTTGGCATCTTTGGCCGTGTAAAATGGTTGGGCATAATCTTCAGCTCCAGGAATTTTCGACAAAATACTTTCGGGTGATGCCCCCACTGCAATGACCGAGGCTGTACAGGAAAGTTCATGGGGAGCACGGGGTGACGCAGGTTTGAGCGTGATTTGCTGTTTGGACTTGTTGTTGTTGTTGGTGGTTGTGGTGGTGGTGGTACATTCCACCAAATTATTGATAGCTTGCAGCGAGGATCGAACGTGCCGGATTCCGGTTCCTTGCAACAATTCTCGATAGGATGGACAAACTTCGGCTTCGGTTGCCGTACCTACGGTTAAATCGTACAGCAGTGGCAAAAAGACGAAGGATTCACTGGGCTCCACGAGAACAATGTCGAGTTTCTGGCCGCGTTGTCGAGCATTTCTCGATAAAGCCAGAGCTGTGTATAAACCACCAAATCCTCCTCCAAAAATGGCAACGTCGCAACTGCCTGAAGTATTAGTACTAGCTTGATCGTTGTTGTTGGAAGTGTCGGATTCTGTGGCCGATAAAAAGGTGGGACGATGTTTGTTGTGGAATACTACCAGTCGTACTGATGCAGGGACGAAGGCACGCACAAGGTGTGGCAAGTTTGCGCTAAGCACAACGACGAAGCCTATGAAAGCTTTCATTCTGACTGAATGGGATGTAGTGGTTGTTTTGATCGTCGAGTTTATTATTTTGTGCAACTACGGACAGAAGACTAGTAGTGTCGTCAATAAAAAACTTGCTCGTGATGAGTTCGACATTCGTTGTGATGAAACTCATGATGAATGAATCATCGGAAGAATGAGATTGGATTTGATAACGTACTAATGTGCGTCTCAATGTTAAATACGTGACTTACCAATCATGAACGTTCAGCGCGATCGCCGATTGAAATAAGAAATTAAATAATCTGCCTCCAACATGATGAAACAACTTTTTTATAATATTATTATTTGTGATACAGCGTGAATCAACAGAAGGAATACTTGAACAAGCAACCACTCATCCTGCAGAGATAAAAATCCTTTGAACAGCATGGTGTCGATCTGTCAATGGATGTCTTTGTTCAGTACGCTGTTGCTGCTGGTGGCTAGTAACGTTTTAGCTGGGAACCTTCGATCCAACACTACAGCTACCGCTGCTGCTGCTGCTGGTGATGCTGGTGATGATCCATACAGCAGAAGAAGGAGCAGCCGACGCCTCAACAACAATACGGACGACAAATTGCGACAATTGGTATCTAACGCAGTGATTGGAATGCCTACTGTGGAAGTTGTACAGGAAACATGGCTGGGCAATTTGTCCTTGAATGTGACCGATTTCAAATGTTACAATATGTCTTACAAAGATATTGACATCATCAAGCTCAAAACCAGTCAAGACGTGTACGACAGTCCATCCGATTCCTTTCAGCTGCAAGTGAGTGACGTTCGCTTTGAGTGTACCATGGGTATTTCTTGGGCCTACGGTACCTTTGATGGAATGGGAACTGTGTTTGTCATGAGCGACAAGAATTTTATTTCCGCCCAAATGCCATTGGATCGATCAACGGCCGTCAACATTGACGACGACGACGAGGAGGAGGAGGAAAAAGATGCTAATAAGGGTGAGAATAATGACTCTTCGGTACAACAATATGATGCCTGCGAAGGAACTATCATTGATATAGCCGACCTGGAATTTGAAGGAGACATGTCCATGCGAATCCTGAACCTGTATCGCGGACTTATTCGTCGCGTGGCGGAAGATCAAATCAAAGCAACCTTTTGCGAAATGATGACGGACGAAATGCTGGGATATGCACTGACCAAAGTACACGACAATTTGGACTATTATTGCAACGAATTACCAACAAACCGATCCGATCCTGTATCCTTGGAAGAGTCGCGACGGGTAATTCTTTCCTCAGACGGAGACGTTCCAGTCGTGCGGACGAATGTGACGTTCGACGACGAAAGCAACAACTTGATTGATTTACAAAATGATGCTCAAGCCAGTGGGTTGGTGGCTTTAGCATTGAAAAATCTTAATACCATCTTTTCGGTTCGCAAGAACGATACCAATGCCCCTACAGGTGATGGTATGGACTACGGAATCAATACAATCTTGAGAGAGAAAGTTTTGACGGAGGACCGAAAGGTTGCCTTTTTGTTTGGCAATGCGACGATTGCCGAAGAAACCCCACTGGTGGATATTCAAATGACAATCTTCAATGTTTTTATTTCAGGACTAGATACTGCTACAGTCGTGTCACCTGTGACCCCTATTGGTAAAAAGACAGTGCAAGCCAAATTTATGTGGTCCACCATCATTGTCGAAGCTGATCTTGACGTGCAAATCTTGGCGTCTCAAAGAGGGAATTCCATGTTTAAAAATCCCAACACGCTTTCGCCAATTGTAGAGACAATCAAATTCAAAGGCCAAGTCAACAACGTAGATGCTACAATATCCTTGTTGGTACCCCTCAATCGAACAGAGGTTGAGGCCTTGCCCATGGGCTACATTTTGAATTGGGAATTGTTGCCGATATGTATCCCGTCCCTTTTGGGAGACATTCACATTTCGGGAATGGATGTCAATGTCGGCGAAATTCAAGCACCCCAAATATCCGGC
>Ga0210054_1004244_pt1 | contig 10525 bp, 9 predicted proteins | sample CryGeymeta201516_FD_185470 | JGI IMG/M metagenome (GOLD analysis project Ga0210054, IMG submission 185470) | Groundwater microbial communities from Crystal Geyser aquifers in Utah, USA - Crystal Geyser metaG 2015-16 (SPAdes) (version 2) | ecosystem: Environmental > Aquatic > Deep subsurface >...
GTGGGTGGGGGAATCATCGGGACTGACTAGGTCACGATACATTTGGCACTAGCCGATGCATCTATGAGACTTCGATGGGTACTTCCAGTTTTGCGGTACAGAGGGTATCGTGCCCTCATGAAAACAATCAATGGTGCCTTGGGTTTTGACGCAAGCGAAGTGGCAAAATTTCGCTTGCGTTGTATCGAGTTATTCGCCAAGCATGGGTTTGATGGTGTCCACACCGCCTTCCCTCAAGTTTCTCTGCGGAGCTTATACCGGTGGAGACAAGTGTATCTCAGACAAGAGAAGAGGCTAGTTAGTCTCCTCCCCAAGAGCACTCGTCCCAAACAGATTAGACAGATGACGCCGCCTGCTGAAGTGCTCTCATTCTTGCGCTCAGTGCGGGAACAACACCCACACCTCTCCAAATACAAACTCAAAGTCTTCCTAGACGCATGGTGTCTTGAGCGAGGTCTTCCTGGCCATTCGGTTTCCTGGATTGGCAAGGTGATTGCCCGATATAAGTTGTTCTTTGGGACTAGGAAGAACCTGAGAAAGAAACGAAGAAAAAGTCGAAGTGGTTATATCATCAAGCGTACTCCCAACCCGGACAAAATCCCCCTGGGATATCTCCAACTAGATGGAGTTAAGGTGTACTGGGCGGGGAAAGAAGTGTTGTTCTTGACCGCTCTTGAACTCAAAACTCGCAAGGCCTGGGCAGTTGTGGTTCCCACCATCAATAGTAAATGGGCTAGAGCCTTCCTCCTGTTAATCCTCACCAAGCTTGACTTCCCCATACACTCAATCCACACGGATAATGGCAGTGAGTTCAAAGCCGTGTTTGACCAAGCGGTGCAGGAGTTAAATCTCACCCATCTTTGGGGAGTACCCCGCAAACCCAAGATTCAGGCTCATATCGAGCGGTTTAACGGGATCTTTCAGGAAGAGTTTGTGAGTTATCACATTGAGGAAGCCATTCTCAACAAACCTGAGTTCCAAATATCCTTGACCAACTGGCTCACCTGGTATAACCAGGAGCGACCTCACCATTCTCTGGGTATGCTCACTCCTAATCAATATTTGCTACACTTACAGGAAAGGAGTTAGGCACTTTGTGCCAAATGTCCGTGACCAAGACAGCTAATTGATTTGTGCTATCCTAGAGCTATGGAACTAGGCAATTTTTTGGGAAAACTAAAAGGTAAAGAAAAAGAAGCGCCAATAAAATTCTTGGCTTTGATCTTGACGGACGAGGTAGTCCAGGCTGCAGTCTGGCATGTTTTGGGTGAAGCTACCGAGATTGTCGCAGTTGGTACTCCCGTTGAGTGGGACGGTGATACTGGCACAACTAGCGAACTAGTCACTGCTGTAGACGCCACGATCTCTAGCGCCACTGAAGGTTTGGGAGATGAACCAAATAGCGTAATCTTGGGTATTCCAGTCAGTTGGACCGACAAAGAAGGTGTCCTTGGGGTCAAGCGCGAGTTTATTAGCAAAATCCGCAAAGAACTCGAGCTCGAAGCCATCGGCTACGTCGTAATCACCGATAGCATCGTCAGTTATCTCAAGATCCAAGAGGGGACTCCCACTACTTCTATCCTTATTCAGGTCAGTCGTGACGAGCTCACTCTGCTTTTGGTGCGTCTAGGTAGGATCGAAGCCATCGAAACCATCGGCAGGGGTGACGACATCGTAGAAGATGTCACCGAAGGGATTGCGCGCTTTAAGCTCTCAGGTAACTTGCCCTCGCGGATTATCCTCTTTAATAGTATGCACAATCTCGACGAAATCATCCAAAATCTCCTAAGTACCGACTGGCAAACCCAATTCAACTTCCTCCATCTCCCCAAGATCGAGGCCCTCCCCAAAGATATCGCAATCCGAGCCCTCGTAGTAGCTGGCGGCAGCGAGGTAGCCAAGAGTTTGGGTATTCCAGTCACTCAAATCGCACAACAAGTTGACCCTTCAGGGCCTGGCCCTATAGAAGGCAAAAGTGAACCCAATGTAGAAATCCTCTCTGCCCAAGAGATCGGTTTTGGTGTCAGTACTGAGCCAGAGAAAATCGATTTTATTGATCCAGACGATGAGCCAGAAGAACCAGTTAAGCCCAAACGTCCCAAACTCACCCTCCCCAAGATTGTTATTCCCAAGTTTAATTTGAGAGATATCGGCTCTCATTGGTGGTACATTTTAGGTGGCCTTTTGGCACTTACTGGTCTTTCTTTTTATCTTGTCTGGATCTTGCCTAGCGCAGTTATCAGCGTCCGTGTACTTCCCAAAGAGATTGATGATAGTGTGGAACTCACTCTTTCCTCAGCCGTCTCCTCGCTCAATTTCGCCGACCACATCGTCCCAGCTAGTATCGATTCGCTCTCCCAAATCGGGCAAAAACAAATAGAGACTACAGGCACCAAGACAGTTGGTGAATCAGCCAAAGGAGAGGTCACAATCTACAACAAAACATCCTCATCTAAGACTTTCACCCAAGGCACAATCCTCTCTAGTGGTTCTCTCAAATTTACTCTAGATTCAGATGTCACGATTGCCTCTACCTCTTCTAGTACCGAAGGGATTACCTTTGGCAAAAATACGGTCAGTTTGACCGCTTCTGCCATCGGCAAAGATAGTAATTTAAGCAACGGTACCGAGCTCGCCATCGCTAGTTTTAGCAAAGATAGCTATGTCGCCAAAAATGATGCTACCTTAACTGGTGGTAACTCTGAAGAAGTCCAGGTGGTGGGCAAAGATGACCAAAAGACATTGCTGACAGATTTAACCAAAGAACTGATAGAGGTGATGCAAAGTCAATTAACTGCGCTTGTCGAGCCAGGTATCAACGTCTACTTGATCGCAGATTCCGCCAAAGTAGATACCTCCACCTACTCAGCCAAAGTAGGTGATACTACCAAAACTTTGACTCTCGACTTAGCTCTGACCGCTAGTCTCATCAAATATCAGACAGACGATGTCACGACCCTGGTCGATTCCTCTCTTGACCAAGCTGTTCCTCAGGGATATATCAGATCCTCATTACCCTCAGCTGTTGATCTCTCAGTCAGTAGCGTGGGGACTGACGGAAAATCAGTCAAAGGTAGCGCCAAAGTCAAAGTCTCACTTCTGCCAGTTGTCAACAAAGAGGGTCTCGCCAAGCTCGTCAAAGGCAAAAAAGGAACAGCTCTTGAGTCCATTCTCTCATCCAACATTCCTCTTTATAGTAGTGCCAAAGCTATCATTACTCCCTCGTGGATTCCTTTGCGTCTCAAGTCACTCCCTCTCAATCCTGCCCGTATCACCATCGAGATTGTCCCAGCTATATGACCTATCGCTATGTCAAAGCTCCTCCAGGCTACATCCTAGCATTCCCGCTCAGTTTGGGCAAAAAGCTCCGTTATGGGATCTCACTCGTTTTTATCACGCTAGGCATTGCCACCTTCACAACCGTAGCGTACCCACTCGTCAGTTATCAGCTCAATTTCGCTCCACAGTTTCAAAAATCCTCACTTGTTTCTCCTTTAACTACCTCTCCCATTCAACAAGTCAAAGCCGATAATAGCCCGACTTTTGTAGGGGAAGTTGTCAATACTTCATTTGACTACACTGACTCAACTAACTGGTTTGCGGGGGATTCTAAGTCCAAAGAAGGTAGTGTCTATGCGCTTTATACACTCTCGATCCCCAAGCTGGGGATCAAGAACGCCGTGGTTCGTAGTGACCACACTGATCTCAAGCAATCCATGATCCAGTATCCAGGCACGGCCTTGCCAGGCAACTTGGGTAACACCGTCATTTTTGGTCACTCAGTCCTGCCTCAGTTTTTCAACCCCACAAACTACTTAACTATTTTCTCGACGCTCCACACGTTGCGTCCAGGTGACATCATCGATATCGAAGCAGATGGAGCGACTTTTACCTACAAAATCAGTGAGATGTACGAAGCCGCCCCCGACGATCTCTCTCCCCTAGCTCAAACTTATGATGGTCGCTATTTGACCATGATTACTTGTACCCCGCCCGGCACTTATCTGCGTAGACTCATCATCAAGGCATACATTTTATGATCAAATATCTAGGTATCGACTATGGCCTCGCCCACATAGGCCTCGCCACTTCCGAGCATACCCTCGCCACCCCGCTTCCATCTCTATATAACGATTCCACTGTCTTCTTACGTCTAACGTCTATCGTCAGAGAGCAGGGTATTACCCATATAGTTTGTGGTATCCCAGAGGGGACTCTCGCTCCCAAAGTAATTCAATTCGCAGAAGAGCTAGAAAGCATTGCGGGGCTTAAAGTCGTTCTCACCCCCGAAACTCTCTCGAGTCAAGAAGCCAAACACAAGCTCCACGAGGCTCGTGCCTCCCTAGCCAAAAAGAAAAACGACCATGCCTACGCCGCCTGCTTGATTCTGGAGGATTACCTGGAACTTAATAATGTTGTATACTAAATCTATATGTTAAAAAGTGTGATTGCTCCTATCCAATCTTGGTTGCTCGGCAAAGGACAATGTGTCGGCTGTGGAGCCGCTCTCTCCAAAGGTACCAAGGTAGCAAGGGACAAATCCAGTAACAAAATTACCTGCAAATGTGGGCGTATTTTTATCTATGACAAAAAAACCAAGGTCTATCGCCGTGCACTCTTCAGTGAGGTCTAAACCGAAACTGATCCTGAGCGTAGTCGAAGGATTAGCTACAATTGCACTCCTCTCTGGCATTTACTTTTACACCCTGACTCTCCCTTATTCTCATGATACCCAAAGCGTAAATTTTGAGGTCACCAAAGGCGAAAGTGTTACCACTATTGCCTCTCATCTCAAAGATGCAAAGTTAATTCGTTCATCATTGTATTTTAGATACATTGCCAAATCTCACAAATTGATTCTTCAGGCAGGTAAATACCAACTTTTTCCCTCAGATAGCCCCCTAAAGTTAGCGACACAGCTCACCAAAGGTTTAGCTGTAGACAAGAAAATTACTATCCCAGAAGGTTTTAGACGCGAGCAAATATCCGAACTTACGGGTCTAAATCTTATATCTCCAGAGGGACGCTTATTTCCAGATACCTATTTTATTAAAGAGGATATTACAGCCCAAGAACTAGTCGATCTCATGCAGGCTAATTTTGCCAAAAAAGTCGGCAAGGTTGACGAGCAGACACTTATTCTTGCTTCGCTTGTTGAGCGTGAAACCAAAGGAGATGAGGAAAAGCCTGTGGTCGCCGGCATTCTCAAAAAACGCCTAGAGAATGGTTGGCCACTCGAGCTCGATGCCACCGTACAATATTTTCTGGGTAAGCCAGGGTCTTGGTGGCCAGATACTACTTTGCTCGATCGCAAATTAAAATCTCCTTACAATACCTATCTCCATCCTGGCTTACCACCCACACCAATCGGCAATCCCGGTTTCTCTTCGCTTCGTGCCGTTCAAAATTCCGTGGACTCCCCATATTGGTTTTATCTGCACGACAAATCAGGCGTCATTCATTATGCCGTGACCCTCGCCGACCACAACCAAAACATTGTCAAATACATAATCAGGTAGATTTATGAATAATTGGTATGGTTGGTTTATTGAGCAATCATTGTTCAAATTCCCGCTAAGGATTCAAAATCAACCCTTGATGCTCTTTGATACTATATGCATAGATTTGACAAAATATGCATAGATTGGGTAACAATAAAGGGGGAATGGGCTCAAATTTGTAAAAAGAGTAGTAACAACTAGATCTATCGGCTTATCCTTTCAAACAGGTAATGCCTTAATTGAATTAAATGAACATGTCATTCAAATTGATGTTAAAATTGTCCCAGAATCTTTACGTGGATGTTTTGTAGTAATTAGTTATTAAGAATTAAACAAAATATGATTATCAATATTAATAAATTTGGCACAACTCTTATATCTCGCCCCGCTGGTAAGGAGGCTCATCTAGCATTTCAGTCTTCATTAAATAACTTGGGAGAAACAGAAGTATTGGAAGTTGATTTTGATGGCGTAATCACATTGTCTCCTTCGTGGGCTGATGAGTTTGTGACACCATTGTTAGAAAAGTACAAAAAACAACTAAAATTAGTAAACATCTCGAATGCCTCAGTTGTAGAAACACTAAAAACTTTAAAAATACTGCCCGAGTAACCTCTCCAACACAATCAAAACATCTCAAAATATAAATTCTACCCCGGAGGTGTCTGCCTAGTAATTTGGTTGTTTTTAATATCACCCCGCCATGGCGGGGTGATATTCCGTTGAATCGATAGATCGGAATAAAACCCTTGTCCTGATTTGATATACTACATCTATGGATAAAGCCAACGCGATCAAATATTGGATCGAATCAGCCGATCATGATCAGGAAACAGCTGAGAGTCTTTTTGACCTCAAAAAATATACCTGGTCACTTTTCATCTGGCAATTAGTAGTAGAGAAACATCTTAAAGCTCGTCTGGTTATTAAATTGGATGGTACTACTCCCATTACTCATGATCTAGTAAAACTAGCCAAACTAGCTGAATTAGCTTTGACTAAAACCCAAATAAATAATTTACACGAGATTACAGCTTTCAATATTAATGCCCGCTACGAAGATTACAAACGTACATTTTATAAAAAATCTACCAAAGATTACACCTCTAAGTGGATTAAAATTATCAAGGATTTTCTTCTATGGTTAAAAAAACACTAAACAAATCAGTGTTAGATCAGGTCAAGCTTTATGTTTCTAAGGTCAAATCTGCAAAAATTTCGGTCGAAAAAGTGATAGTCTTTGGTTCTCATGCCAAAGGGACAGCACACAAATGGAGCGACATTGATGTCTGTATCGTATCGCCTCGATTTGGACGAAATGGATTTAATGAGCTAGTCCGTCTTGCCAAGCTCAAAGACGATACAACCATAGACATCGAGGCTCACCCCATGAACCCTCAGAATTTAACCAACAAATATGACACGCTCGCGAGTGAAATCCGCAAATACGGTATTGACGTACACATCTAGATGTGTTTAAATACGCTCTTGCCCGTTGTTGTGAGTTGGGCGTACAAACTCAAGGTACGTCCAATTTTATATTTGTGGATAATAAAGGGAATTACTCAAAATGACACAGAAGAAGCGTTTATATTGGGGAAATGAAAACATCAACTTGCCCCCCTTAGACCTAACTCTTGTCCAACGTGAATCCTACGAACAATTTTTAACCCTCGATCTTCAAAAGTACCTAAGAGAAATCAGTCCCATCGAAGACTTTACCGGCAAAACTTGGGAACTCTCCTTCGGTTCCTACTATTTCGAAGAGCCCAAACTTACTCCCGACGAAGCTACCGTAAAAGGCTTGACCTACGATGTCCCACTTCGTGTCAAAATCAAACTTATCAACAAAATTACAGGTGACGAAACGCAGCAAGATGTTTTCCTGGGTGATCTACCCAAGATGACTACTCGCGGTACCTTTATCGTCTCGGGCATCGAGCGTGCTGTCGTCAACCAACTAGTTAGAGCACCTGGGGCTTTCTTTGCTGGTTCAGTTGATCCCTCAACTGGTCGCATTCTCTATACCGCCGAACTGCGCCCTATGCGTGGGAGTTGGCTCGAGCTTACCGTTGGCAAAAACGACGTACTTACAGCCAAGATTGATCGTCACCGCAAATTTTACGTCACTACTCTTCTTCGTGCCCTCGGCATTGAAGATGAAGAAGAAATCAAGGCACTATTTAAAGATGTAGATACCAATGTCGATCATCAGTACATCTTTGCCACTCTTGCCAAAGACAACAATCACACCCAAGCCGAAGCTCTCCTTGATCTTTACGACAAGATTAGACCAGGTGAGCCAGCTGTCCTAGAAAATGCCAAAAACCTCTTCTTCCAGAGCTTCTTTGATCCTCGTCGCTATGATCTAGACAAAGTTGGTCGCTACAAACTCAACAAAAAACTAGGGCTCGCCATCGAAAACAAGCCAGAAAATCAAGTTCTCCAAAAAGCCGATCTTATCGCCATCATCAAATACTTGATTGGTCTCCAAAACGGAGTTGGGGAAGTTGATGATATCGATCACTTAGCCAATCGTCGCGTCCGCCGCGTCGGCGAACTCCTGGGTGCCACTGCCTTCCGTATCGGTCTCTTGCGCCTGGAGCGCTCCATCAAAGAGAAAATGTCACTTGTCAAACCAGAAGAATCCGTGACTCCAGTCCAGCTCATTAATGCGCGTCCTGTCATCGCCACTATCTCCGAGTTCTTCCGTCGCAACCGACTCTCAACTATTCTTGATCAGACCAACCCACTAGCCGAAATCGACAATCTTCGTCGTCTCTCAGTCATGGGTACAGGTGGTGTGACCCGCGAGCGCGCGAGTTTCTCCATGCGCGACATCAATGCCTCTCAGTATGGCCGGATCTGCCCAGTTAGATCCCCCGAAGGTCCCAACATCGGCCTTGTCACTTACCTCTCGCTCTATACTCGGATCAACAAATACGGCTTCCTCGAATCTCCCTACCGCCAAGTGATGAAGAAACATGTCGCCAAAGAAATCACTTATCTCCCTCCAGATGATGAGCAAAACTACTACATCACTCACGCTGGTATCGAGATGGATAAAAATGGCAACATTGTTCCCGACTGGGTCCCAGCTCGCTACCAGGGCAATTTTATCGAAGTCCCCACCGAAAAAGTTCAGTATATCGATGTTATCCCGCGCCAAGTGGTAGGTACTTCTGCTAGTCTCATTCCCTTTATCGCACACGATGAGGCCAATCGTGCACTCATGGGTACTCATATGCAATGCCAAGCCGTGCCTTTGATTCATCCTCAATCTCCGATTGTAGGCACGGGCATGGAAGGGAAAGTAGCCGAGTCCATGGGTTGGGTAGTTAGAGCCAGTCACGGTGGGACTGTCATCTCAGTAGACGCCAACTCTATTGTGCTTGAGTTAGACAAGAGCGAAGTAGCGGGAGCTAAAACCTACTACATCAAAAACCACGCCGAACATATCTTGTTTGATCGTGGTCGCTTGACTTACTCCATCATGAAATTTGGCCGTACCGCCAACTCTACTTGCTACAACCAAAAACCAACTGTAACCGTAGGCACCAAAATCAAAAAGGGCGATCTCTTGATCGATGGGCCAGCCTCCGATGGTGGAGAGCTCTCACTAGGTCGTAACCTAGTTATTGCTTATGCATCATTTATGGGCTTGGGCTACGAAGACGCCATCATTATCTCTGATCGTCTCGTCAAAGAAGATGTCTTAACTAGTATCCATATCAACGAATATGCCGCCGATATTATGGATACCAAACTAGGTGCCGAAGAATTGACCCGCGACATCCCTAACGTCTCCGAGAACGACCTGCGCAACTTGGGTGATGATGGCATCGTCTTTGTCGGGGCAGAAGTGACCGCCAACGATATCCTAGTCGGCAAGATCGCTCCCAAAGGCGAAACCGAGTTGACCGCCGAGGAACGCCTGCTACGCGCCATCTTTGGTGAAAAAGCCCGTGAAGTTAGAGATACATCTTTGCGCATGAGCAATGGTGAGTCCGGTACCGTCATTGAGGTCGCAACTCTGGACCGTGAAGAAGGTGACGAACTAGATCCAGGAGTCTTAAAGACAGTCACCGTCAAAGTAGCCCAAATCCGCAAAGTAACTGTCGGTGACAAACTCGCTGGTCGTCATGGTAACAAAGGTGTCATCTCTCGTATTATCCCGACTGCCGATATGCCATATCTTGCCGACGGCACCCCAATTGACATCATTATCTCGCCTCTTTCTGTCTTGGCCCGTATGAACTTGGGTCAGCTTCTAGAAGCCCACTTGGGACTTGCCGCCAGCAAACTCGGCTACAAAGTAGCTCTCCCTGTTTTTGAACCACTTGACGAATCGGTGATTGAGGAACAGCTCAAAAAAGCCGGCTTACCAATCAATGGCAAGTCTATGCTCTACGACGGTCGCACCGGGCTCGCTTTTGACAACGAAACCACCGTTGGTATCGGCTATATTCTCAAACTCATTCACATGGTCGAAGACAAAACTCACGCTCGCTCAACTGGTCCTTACTCTCTCGTGACTCAACAGCCTTTGGGTGGTAAAGCACAAATGGGTGGACAGCGTCTAGGAGAAATGGAAGTTTGGGCCCTCGAAGCTCATCGCGTCGCTCATGTTCTACAAGAAATGTTGACCATCAAATCTGATGATCTAGTCGGTCGTGCCAAAGCTTTTGAAGCTATTGTCAAAGGCACTCCGATCCCCGAATCCACGGTTCCTGAGTCATTCAAAGTCTTGCTCAAAGAACTCAACTCACTAGGTCTAGATGTCATCCCCGTTGACCCCAAAGAAGTTTTGGTCGCTGATGAAGCAAGTGAAGAAATCGAAAAAGATAAAGCTATCTTAGCCGATGATTCAGCCACAACCCCCACGATAGTTGCCCCAGCTACTCCCGCCGATCTTGACGATGTAGAAGAACCATCAGACGAAGAGCTCAAACAAGCCGAAGGGGAGGTATAACACATGTCAAAAAATATCCTAGACTTTAAAGGTCTTAAAATCTCTCTCGCTT
>Ga0210054_1004247_pt1 | contig 10520 bp, 9 predicted proteins | sample CryGeymeta201516_FD_185470 | JGI IMG/M metagenome (GOLD analysis project Ga0210054, IMG submission 185470) | Groundwater microbial communities from Crystal Geyser aquifers in Utah, USA - Crystal Geyser metaG 2015-16 (SPAdes) (version 2) | ecosystem: Environmental > Aquatic > Deep subsurface >...
TGTTAGTGTTGTTTTTATCGTCGTCGTCTTTGTTGTTGTTGTTATCATCATCATCAGAAGAGGAGTCATCTAAAATTTCAATGACATCATTCAAGCTACTGTTGTTGTTGTTTTTATTATTACTGGGGTACGATCCATCCTGGCGTTGTTGCTGCTGTGGTTGGTGTTGCTCTGGTATTCTTTTTGGGCCAAACTGTATTAATTCTGGTTGTGCACGTAATGGAGTAGAACCTTCGGCCGTTGTATATGTTTTTGTGGTCGTTGCTGCTGTTGCATCCAAATGTCTCTGTTTTTTCATACTACTATTGCTTTTAGTTGTTGATACCGTTGCCGCTGCCGCTACCGTTGCAGAAAGAGGCTTCTTTCGTTGTTTCATAGTAATAGCACTGCCTGGTTTTATTGTTGTTGCAGGAAGAGGTCTTTTTCGTAGTGGTGGTGGTGGCGGCGGCGGTGGTCGTTGTTGTTGTTTTTCTTGTTGTTTGTCAAAAGTTGCAGGCCTTGGTCGTTGACGATGATGAAATAATGGCGTCTGTGTTTGCAAGTGCTTGGATTGGTTGTGACTGTAATTGTGATTATCGCGATGAATTGGAGTCGTATCATTCGTATCGTTGTTCAAAGAAGGTGGATGAGTGGACGAATGATGAGATGGTCCGTTGGGAACGTCATTACGAAAATCATTCCTTTTCGTCGTTTGGTGGTCGTCTTTATTGCTGTAAGACTGCCGGTGTCTGTCAACCCCCTGCTGTGAATGAAGAGTTTTCGTTTTGGTAGATGGATTGTCCCATGTAGAACGAGAAGGATTCGAATTGTGTTGACTGTGATTGCTACTAACAATTGGTGCGCGTTGATGTTGATGTTGATGTTGATGTTGATGACTCTGGTGGTGGTTTTGGTTGTGATTGTGACTGTGATTGGCGGTGAATGATCGACGTGACTGTTGTTGCTGCTGCTGCTGTTGTTGTTGTGACAATTGCAAGTGTCGCTGATACTGTTTTTCCCGTACTTGCCGAGCAACAGTTCGGTCCTTCTGATGAAAGTCCTGACTTTGACGCATTCCTACTCCCAGAGGTTGTCGAACACCGTTGCTGGTGATTCGTCCATTGTTGTTCATGACCATGGCACTTCGACCCAAATTACTGCTGTAGGATGGTACAGAACTTCTGCTTCTGTGTTCTGGGCCGTTGTATTGCTTGTCGTGTCCTCCTCCGCCGCCACCACTACCACCATCAGTAGCAGCAGTAGCAGAAGGTGCGTGATTGTTGTTGAAATGGTTTGAAGTAGCTGCTGCTGCTGCTGCTGCTGCTGCTGTTGATAATGCTACTGGTCGTTTGGTTGTTGTCATTGGTAGTGGTGGTGGTGGAGGTCCGTATGTTCTTCTCAAATCGTTGCTGCCGTCGTTGTTGTTGTTGACTGTACCTGCACTACGAGGACGAGGATGGTGTTGATGTTGATGTTGATTGTGACGATCCATCGTTTGAAAAAGGATGCAAGTGTGCACAAACCAAACGGAGAAGGAATCGGTTTGTTCTGCCTTTTGTCATAAAAACGGATTGTGCGTTTATTATTATGCAATACTATATACTATTTACTAATATTATACTTGGAGCTCGGAGTACAGTAATACAGTATGGTTCTCTGACAACAAATACTACTAGTCTACTGGGGTACAAGTCTAGCTTCAAAAGAATAATATTACTGTATTGTTTTCAATAATACTGAAAAATAATGCTGCTCACACTCAACCAAACACCAACAACAAAATACTTCAAAAATAAATAAATAATAAAAAATTATCAAACCTATTTGGCGGCGCAACATGGCTGGCTGGATGAAGTAGAGTAGCTAGTGTACTAGCTAGCTACTGCTAGCTACAGTAGTAGTCTACTACTCTACTAGCTACTACTAGTAGCAGTAGAGACGGAACTACTGAAAATGATACAGTCGCCGGGTGGATTGCGACGGCCTGAATGAGATGCACCAATCATAATCATAGCAGTAGCTACTCTACTAGTAGTAGCTCGTAGACGCTACTATTACTACTACTAGCTACCAGGTAGCTACTACCTACTACTGATATGAACTCGTCTGAGCACCACAGTAGGACGGATGATGACAAGGTGTATAACTATGAACTATGAACCATACATGTCGCATGCAAAGCAGTCATGAAATATGAAATGCATTCTTTTTAATACATGCTTATAAAACTCCAGTTGAAGCAAAGCAAGGAACAAAGGAGCTGTTTCAATAATAATATAGATATAGTGTTTGACTACTACTAGTTGGTCGGACAACAAGTAGCGAGGTCACCGCAGTCGGCTTGCAGTGTAGAAAGACTTGGTAATTCACACACTTGGTCGGGAATGGTTCCTGTCAAGCCTGAATTAGTCACATAATATTCCTCGAGGGCGGATAACGAACCAAGCTCCAGTGGAATAGTTCCACTGAGAGCCGTGTTACTCACGTCCAGGCTGGTGAGACTTGAAAGTAATCCAAGCTCCGAAACGAGAGGACCAGACCACGTGTTGTCCTGCAAGTCCAATTGAAGAAGGCTTGTGAGCAATCCCAGCTCGGTGGGTAGGGATCCAGTCAACACATTGCCTTCCAAATCAAGTCTTCGCAAATTCGTCAACGATTCCAGGATAGGTAAGGGCAACATGGTGCTGGCATTGCCAACGACGTTGCAATCCTCAATACTGAGCTCTTCAAGGTTCGTTAGGAGAGCCACTTCCGGTGGCATGCTGCCTTGTAGATCTGGAATATTTAGCAGTCCCAAGAATTCCAATTCGCCTTCGAATGTACAAGGTGAAGTCTGAATCGAATTCCATTCGCACTCGTTCACATCGTAATTTAACCAATTCAGTTGTTGGCCCAGAGGCCAATTATTGTATCCATCGAAGGCATGGAAAAAAGTTACCATAGCAAAGAGCTGTCGTTTGCGCCAATCCGGCAACGAGTTTAAGTTTGGATGGTTCTGGATCCAAAGGAAAGCCCTACCTTGGGGAGTTGAGAGATCATTCATTGCTTCTTTTGTAGACTGAGGCAGATCGTCCGGAAAAAAAGATGGTGGATTTGTATCGGAAGCATCTGTTGGTGTTGAGGTTGCGACGATCACGGATGCATCTGCAGTGACTGCCTCGTTTTCTCCTGCACTTGAAACATCTAAGTCTGTATCAGCATCTGTTGGGACCGTGGTGGTCACAGGTTCCTCTTCAAGGACTGCCTCATTTTCTTGTGCGGTTGAACCAGCGGGGTTTATTTCATCCGCCGCTGGATTCTTGATGGGTACGTCTGGCTTGATTGGAACAGTGGGTGCTGGTGGCTGTGTGTCAACGACAGGTGGCGTCGGATCGGAATGCTCTTCACTGAAAGAACAGTTTCCTGTGCCACAGATAATCCCAGCCAGGGCGCCACCAGCCAAAACTGCCAATATCAAGACCCACCGCCGCCAAGGAAAATTGGCAAATCTTCTTTTCCTATTGATATTGGCTTCTTTGTCCGCAGGGGATTCTTGCAGGGAAGAGGGATACTCTTCGCGCTTGTCTTGAGATCTAGGCTCTTCAGAATCGAATGATGGCTGCATGTCTTTGTTTGGGTCAATTGCGTTGTTTTCGACATCCGTGGTGCCAACTTGAGATCCATTTCTAGTGGCATTTCCAGTGTCTACGCCGGAAGCACTGAAGTACGGCTGAGATGCAGCCGTCGTTGACACACACGGACGTTGTTCCGATGGATCCCGCCCACCGGTACGCGAGCTTACATTGGTTGAATGCAGCGGTGTGCCAGGTACCACAACATTGTCACTGTGCTCACTGGTGAGACGAGAAGAATTGGTAGTGGGAGAACTTGTGAGGAAACTGACGGGCTGAAAGCTTCTGGCAGCACCCACAGCTGTACCGTCTGGCAAGAATGTGCCAGGATGAGGAAGGCCTGATGCACTGCTATTCAGATTCACAATGATATGCGAAGTGCCATCTGAGTCCACGGCATCCATCTTGTAATGGCGCAATTCCGGATCACTAATCTGCATGGCGTCATCAGACTCCCTTCTCAAATGATAGGAATCCAAAGCCAAATTGATGGGATCATCTCCAGGCATTTGGAAAGACAAAGGACCATCCATATCATCCAGAGGTCCATCTTCTGGTAGACAAATTCCCTGAATCGGGTTTGTCTGGCGAGACCTCCCGTGGTTGGAGTGCGAATAATTGCTGCTAATGTTTCCTGTTCTGGCGTGAAGATACGACATGGCGAACAAGTTTGAAACAGGCAAAGAGAAGATGAGGGGGTTAAAAATTATTAAAATTTCAAAACTATTGAGCGAGCTGTTGGTCTGTTGGTGATGGATCTGTACTACCTGGTACTAGTAGTTGTGGTTTGTAGAGTGGGGATAGACGACTTGAAGCCGAAGCGAACCCTACCTTCTGCAAGACAAATTGCGAAGGCAAACTTACGACGTACAGTAAAAAATATCAAAAGAAATTGACGTTTTACACGGGATTGATGTCTTGAAAAAGAAGTGTTGACTCTTGCTACTCTACTAGCTACCTCGTAGCTAATAGGTAGACTAATGTACCCAACAAAATCCACGCTCCTTTGTTTCCAGCAGGGAGATAGACTAAAAAATAATATTTATTTTAGTTGAAAACTTATGATTTATTTAGAATAAGGACATACACTTCCGGCTCTCATGATTTACTTTTTTATTAGGCCAAACCATATTTTTTATAATAATATAATATTGGAAAAGGACAACACAGAAAGCTGCTATGTCTGGCAACCACACCGAGCACACGCCAAAAGTGTCACGTAGATGCTATCGATGAATCGCCAATGATAGCTCTTCTCCGCGTATTATTTGTAGCTAATGCATGGGAACCGCTGCATGTTTTCCTGTGGCGTCCAGATAAACAGACACACGGACCAGATAGGGACGAGCTACTTTCAAATAATCCAACCGCTCTTTCCAAGCGGCAAGGCGCAAGAGGAAACAGCAAGCGTTGTGCTGACCACTCTAGCAAAGTGAAAATTTGCCTTTTTTCCACTATCTACTGCTAGACCAGTCTAGTAGTAGTAGGAGAGTTGTCTGGCAAATGTTCATCAACTGATTTCGGAGAACTGTATTCCCAGAACCTCCGGGTATCTATCTTCGTGACTAACGAGATTAGCTACTGGTAATTAAACCAATGTGCACTTTTCAACAGTAGAGTGGTAGACTAACTCCGCACTTTTGAATCTTGCCCCAGTTTTCCATTCCTAAGTCCATCTGTGATGCAATCAGCGCTCAAAAGATTTACAGATGATGTCATCAAAATTGAAACCTCCCGGAGACAAAGGAGGCCGCGTTAGATTTGGTATCAAAAACTGCCCCAAATCTAAGGCGGTGCCAATTGAATTTCAGTACAAAATCTGTGTGAAAATTCGTGTAGAAATAAAAATACTTTTTGAAAGTAAGATTCCGTGATATTTTCACTCTATTTTCAATAGTAAAATTGCTTAAATTTCTTCTTGTTATTTTCGAGTAAATAAGCAACTGAGATAACACACTTGTCAAGTTGCCTGTACTGGGGCTACACAAAGCTACACTAACGTCTTTAACTGCACTGTGGATTTTAGGTGTAGCACTGTCTTTCTTTTAGTACTTTTACAGGCAATATCTAGTATAGTTTTGTCTTCGTATTTTTTGAACCAAAACTCTGACTTCATTTTTAACCCATGACCATGATGGCAGACGATAGTAGTAATATACTCCCCATCCTTCCTCCAATGGAAGTGCCTCCTGCTGACAATGATGACGAGGTCCAGGTGGCCCCCCCCCCTCGCACCACTCTCCTTGGTGACAAGGAACGATGGCCACAGATGGTTACTCTAATGAGAGATTATGAGGATACAGTCCTCAAAATCTTGCGAGCCATTGATGAACTACAGGTCACAGCAGAGCCTAACGCGAGCGACAGTAACAATATCAAAGGCAACAAGTGGGTGCGGCTTCAGGATCATCTCTTCGGCGGCCGTGAAGATGGTACAAGAGGGCTTATCACTGAGTTTCCGGTGATCATTCTTCCTTCCAAGTTGAAGAAGAAAATACTTTCCATCTGGACCTTTGGATGTGCTCCTGAAAAAGTCTGCGTTGACATCCATAGAGCCTGTGTCCGCCAGCTGAAGGAGTACGATGACTGCAAGAAGTCGATTGCAGACAGCAACAAAGCCGAGAAGGATAAACATGCGCAGCTTGTGGAGGAAATGAGAAATTATGAAGACAACGTTGGTGCTTTGCCTCCTGGAGCCAAGGCTGCATTGCCACCAGGAGCAAAGCCAAATGATGGAGGTGGTCGTATGAATCACTCTACAAATCTTAATACACGCAAACCCGCTTCTTTTGCATATGCCAATGAAACTCCCAATTTCAGAAGTCCATCGCCCTCAGCTGCCAGTTCTGGTGCTGGATCGACAGCAGTGAATACATCTGCTTTGAAAGAACTGAACGACATGGGAGGTTCATTCCGTGAAATGATGAGTCGAATGCTTCCTGCAGGACAACAATCAACACCATCCCCTAGCGATCTCACAGTTGCCACTAACAAGAAGAGGAAGTCGTTGGAACAAAGGATCTACCAGCATACGCAGAAACGTAAAGAGTTCATGGCACAACTTGAATATTTGGAACCTCGCAAGGAAACTGATATGTCTTGGTATTTGGAGTTGAATAATAAGTACTCAAAAGTGTCGCGCGAGCTGGTTGCCATGATGGAGGAGATGGACGAGGTAGTTGCCAACGAGGAGGAGTCGTACTAGTAGTATTAGTAGTTAAAATAGTTTAATTGTTTACTACTCGTCCTCATGAGAAATCTTCTGTAAATACTCTTTCAGTGTGGGGGGAGGACATGCAAACATGCGTTCCCCTGTCATTGTTGATCCCTCTAAAGCACAGATCTTCATGTTGGTTAACATGTACATTACTCTTATCTCTGCAAACAACCTTGCAGGGTCCAGTTCAATCTTCTTATCATCTTTCCACACTAGCAATGGCCACAGTGTCTCCGCTTTGGAATAACTATGTTCGATACTTTCACGGGCCGACTTCATATTCTCATTTTGCTCTTGTCGTTGCGCCAGTGTTAACTCAGTTTGTGGAGCAGCCTCATGTCTTGTTCGCAAACAGAACCATCTACCAGCAAAAATACCATCACCATATGTACAATACAGGGACCCGTCTCCATGATGTTGTTGGCACAGCTCCATCAGATAGTCGTCCAGCTCGCTCAAACTAAAAAGTCGTCTGTCGTCCTCTCTTCCACTCGTAGGACCGTAAACAGCTCCAGTCAATCCATTAGGAAGCAGGATTGTTAAGATCTTAACACAGGCTTCCATTCCCCTGTGGTACCCATCATAGAAAGCTCGTTGCCGGACGTACCAACCTTCTTTTCTTGCTGCTGGTTCTCCATTTTTATTCGGTCCGGAACCAGGTCTGCAAACCTCGTACACAGTGCAGTCTGTAAAGCTGAAGATGTTGAATTCACCTGGTGGGATGTAAGTCTCTGTCATTGCTCTGTAGGTAATGTTTCCTTCGTTGTCAACTCTTGGCTTTCTCCTATGAATGAAGCTTCTAATCGTTTCAGCAAAAGCTGGAAATTCTGGTGCCCAGAACCTGAGTCCTGCCGGACCAATGGCCCTGTACCACTTCCTATCAAGAAGCTTTACCAAAAAGGCATATCCTCTGCCCCATCGGCCAGAACAACCACCAAACTCGACGTCGGCTAAGTTCTTGTGTGTACTTCCAGTGGACATTTTCCTCAACATGTAAATAAAGAGTTCTTCAGAATCAAACTTGTAGTACGCATTGTAGTTCCTGGGGTTGTACCGTAGATAGAATATTTTTGGAAGAGAAAGACTGTGGATCATCATTCGGATTTGGTGCTTGGTAAACCGGGTTTTTGACTCGCACTCATTGTCATCAGCAAAGCTATGAAGCCCAATGCGGACAAGCGCTTTGGAAAAGGGGATATCATCTTCTGGTGTGTGCATATCGAGAAGCAAAGAGTCTAATTTCATCATGGCGAGGGCTTGAGTAAAGTAGTGCAAAGACATGATAGCAGTGCCTCTGGAGATCATGTCATTGCCATCAGGAAATCGACCCAACCGAGCTCCCATGAAAACCATGAGACTCATGTATGTTGCTTTCATGTAGATTATAAACGCTTCACGTCTAAAAAGGAGTTTTAGTCTATTGGATAACACTGATCTTAAGTTTGACCTTGTTTTTTGTTAATTCACGATTAACCAATCTTAAGTTTTGATTTTTGTACTGTATTTCCGTTGTCAATGCTATTTCCTTCTATTTTCATCCCAATGCTTTTTTGTTTCTATGGTTACTATCAAGGAATAAGGTCAATTTCTTTTTACTTGACCGTAATTGAAAAATAGTTCAAGAACCAATGCTATATTTGGCATCAGTAAACCAATCTGTGTCAAACTTCAGTAATCGTTATTGTGAGTACTCGGGTGCATAGGCCAAATCCCTCCTGAATTGGGTTATTTGGTTGTTAATTATCATAGCAATGAGTTCCACTATCCAGTGTGCTTATTGTAAGCGGGATAATTTCAAATCTCGTTGTGCATTGTCACAGCATCTTGTTAGCAAGAACGATGAGTGTCGAGCATCAATGGAAGGCCATATGGATATGCTTCATGAAAGAGATCAGGGTTCTGGCAATGATTTTCTTGAATTTTTGGCTGTATCTAGCTACTACGCAGCAATCACATGGATAGGGGCTTCACAAAATAGAAAATTATGGGTTGTGCAGTTGGTATGTAGTAGTAGTGAACATACTACTAGTAGGTAACAAAAAGATCTTTTTTAAGCACCAGAGTTACTAGTACTATCCGCTTCCATCTACTACTTATTGTCTTATTTCTACTCTAAAAATTCTATTATTAATGAAGAATTGCAAAAATTTATTTTATTCCTCTGTATCAGTATCGTCGGAAAATCCCTCACGGTGATCAGGTATTGCTGCAGCCTCCTTCATGGTCGAAAGAACAGGGGGCTCTCCATCTCGATCATTCTTCACCCTCATTCCCCCTCCCCCCTTCTTTATAACATAACTTTTAGAGTGTTCCATGAATCTAGGGGGTGGCAGGTCTTCGTTGTCCACATCATATGATTTCATTTCCAAATTGTGGATGTCCAACATTTTCTGATGATTTGATTCAATTTTTTCTGCTGCCAACTTATTTTTGATATACTTTGCACCAGCAGGAAAAGAATCCAATGTCCCACGCCTACAATTGGCTTCCTTGTGCAGCATAATGGCAAGCGTAGCACCAGGATCCACACATTTAATCTTATGGAAGTAAGGGAAATTTTTGGCCACCTGGATTTTTGTTGTCGGGTATGCAGTATAGATGAAAATATACGTTGTTGTTTGATTCATGAATTGTAGCTGGAATTTGATTTGATCCTCGTTGATGGGTTCCAACCGATTAGAATATTCCGGGGACCAATTTGGACATTCCAACATGTAGGCGGACCATCTTGTCATATTTGCCTTATTTGCCATTTTACAAACCTTTCTGTCGTGATTCACATTACACCCAAAAGCCCTTGTAGGCACTTTGCCTGTTTCCCAAAAGACTTTGCCATGCGTCTTCATGTTTTTCAAATCATTTGAAGACCCTGGTTTCTGTATGAAATATTCTTCACATTTCGAGCGCACTGCAGCAAGGGTCCGGCTTGTTGGCAATTTGAAGAGGATTCGGTAGAATGACCCGCAGTCTTCTTCTTCTGTGTGTAGAGTCACTAGAATATATTGGAGAACCCCTAATTGTTGTTGAATGTACGCCAGACATTTTCGAGGAGACTTGGCATACATCAGGCACAAAAGGAAAAACCGGTATGCAACTGTGGAGGAAATTGCAGCTGGCTTTCTGTTGTCACACTCGTCATCCCCTGCTGTCTTGCTTTCATTTTGCTTCTTGCCTTGTTGTTCGTCTGATGAATGACAATCATCCAGTAGCAACTTGCGTTTATCAGTGCTCATTTTGAAGATGCTGATAAGTAATCATTGGTGGTCATTCCACTGCTGGTTGTGGAGGTACCATAATGCTATTTATCGTAGTTCTAATGCCATGATAGAATATACCCACCCAGGCAATAATATCACGTATCCTACAAGTTTTTCGCATAAGGGTGACAAGTAATATTACATGGTAGCATATAGCAAGTAGACCGATCTATATAGTCCCAAAATAGTCCCAAAAAATGTGCCCCGTGATCTCTCCAACACCTACATTAGTTATAAATATACCATATAGTTGTAATTATATCCATTGATTGGTGTTGTTCAGTATTTATTGGTCATAACTGAGAAACACAACTCTGTTGACCAGCCAAAAGCTAAGAGGACACTGGCTTTTTACTAGTTGTCTCGTCCCACTAGAAATCATTTGGTTTCTTTATTTGGCCGTCTTCTTTATTCTGGTGCGGCGGAATAAAGAAACGCAGCTCTGTCGATCAGGCA
>Ga0210054_1004272_pt1 | contig 10480 bp, 6 predicted proteins | sample CryGeymeta201516_FD_185470 | JGI IMG/M metagenome (GOLD analysis project Ga0210054, IMG submission 185470) | Groundwater microbial communities from Crystal Geyser aquifers in Utah, USA - Crystal Geyser metaG 2015-16 (SPAdes) (version 2) | ecosystem: Environmental > Aquatic > Deep subsurface >...
AAGTAAAGGGGTGGGTGTTATTCCTGTGGAATAAAGGCAACAAGAGTAGAGTAAAAGATATTCAGTAGTTTGGGGTATATTGCAAAAACAATGAATACACAAACTGAATTCGAAGTAAAAGAGCCGAGATAATACTTCCATGATACTGGCATCGATGGTTGCCAAGCAGCTTCGCATCGACATTGGAACCACCGAAAGTACTGGATTGTACATGAATGGCAGTGGAGAGGTTGGTTGTCAAATGGGGTATACCGGAGAATATGATGTAGGCGTGGTAGGTGTAGATGGGTTCCCATTTGTTGGTCTTGCCAAGAAGCCATTCGGTGGTTAATGTCGGTGGTTGGTAGTCCTGCATGACCGGTAGTCTTGATGACTGGTGTGTGATGCGAAGGGTCGATGCGAAGTCTCCTGCGAGGTGTCGTGCGAGCTGCCTTTCGGCTTGTTGTCGTTCCTGCAGCAGGAGGTGTAGCCTCAATGGAGGGGGTGCCTACAAGGCATGTCGTTGTGGTGCAACGAGTCCTTGTCCGGTGGAGTATTCCTGTATACCAGGCTGTAGTGATATCTCCAGTGTAGTTCCAGTAGTTGAAGCGTCCTTCAACTTGTGTCCGGTCCTGCCGGTCAATGGCTTGCTGGAAGACAAGACCAAGAGTCCATGTGGCAGGGGTTCCATTGTCGTCTTTACGAAGAGAGACTGTAGGCTTGTCGTTCCTTTCGGGTGCGACATGGTGTAGATGTGGGTGTAGTAGTATGGAAAGCAAAGGCACAACTTGTGCTTTTCCAGTTTGCGAGCGAACGATGGGTCTCTCGCGGTGTACGGCTCCTCGTCTCCAGCGTGGAAGCGAGGTCCCCTTGCTCCTGTGGTAGTGGTAGGAGAAGGGCAAGCAAGTTAACTTGGTGTACGGCCGTCGGTTGCGAGCCATGGCCAAAGTCTCCAAAGCTTTGTGGTTGATGATTTGGAGTTTTGATGAACCAAATCTATCTCCGGTTGTGTCTCCGGGGCATGTCGCCTCCGGAACTCGCATGAGCATCAACAGGAGAGGCTACAGGGTAGTCTGTTAGCCGATTAATCAGTGGCAAGCCGGCTGTAGCCGGCTTCAAGAGCGCCATGGTGCATGATAACACGTAAAAAGCTAGTGTGGAGACTCATGAATATTAGAGTAATATTATGACTAGAGACTATAGTGTGGATAGGAAGCAGGCATAGGCACACGACCTAATAGAGAGAGACCTAACTCCTGAGTCCTATGGTAGTCCACCTGGGCTTAATTTGATTAGCTACTCTACCTGGTAGCAGAGTTGAGAGTAGACTTATTCTATGAAACAGTGTTTTGGCTGCTACTAGCTACAGTAGCTAGTACAGTAGTAGGGTATCAAGTATCATCCATCCACTAACTGCTACCATACAGTCTACAGTATCCATTCTGCTCTGGCTTTTTTATATCGTTTTCAAACCATTGCTGCATGTAATGAGTTGGAAATGAGGGCAATTCTTGTTTCTTGTACAAAGGTAGACCCAAATAAAGCGCATTTTAGTCTATTACTCCAAGCAAGCTGCCCAGCAAGCTGGAAACCAACGCCATGATGATAATGATACACAGTTTAAAAAAAGAATTCTTTCAAAATGGTTTGGCGCTATGCCGTTGATAAGCTCCAAAATACAAAATTACTGTAGCAGCAAACGATCAGTAGCCATTGTCTGTGTGACTATAATTAATTTGATTTATTATTATTTCCTCGTTGAAACTTTATCTTTTCGCACAACAACACTGTCTTGTTCTTCGTGGCAGTCGTGATCCTTATTGCTGTTGCCAACCGTCAGGTCCTCCAGGACATGTTGAAATTCAGACGTCATATGCTCAGCAATATCTTCCAATTCATGAGTGACATCTTCCATAGTCGTTTCGGGAAACAATTCGTTCTCATCAATGTGACAACCATCTTCAAATCCTGTTACGCAGTAGATATCCGTTGTGGTGGTGTCATTATCAGTGCTGCCATTGGTACTGTCACTGATTGTATTCACAGACGTAGCATCATCATCATCATCATCATTGGTTGCTGCTGCCGTGGTTGGCGCATGATAGGACTTTGCCGATCCTGCCATGACGCTCAAAATCATGGTCCAACACAATCCACAAACAGACAAAAAGGGGATTTGCAAATCTTCCGGAATCCACGAAAATTGGACAAATTGAACAGGAATCCAAAATAGTAGATTGCGTTTCATCAACGGTAAAAATGTTTCTTGAGCTCGTTCTACTGTTTCGTTCCAGTTCAAACCTTGTACGTAACTGGTCACAGCATAAAAGACAGGATAATAAAACAAAGGAACAATCACTAACTGACTGACCAGTGTTTGTTCTATGGCGGCAGCAATATCGGGAGTAATTGTAGTTGCTGTAGTTGTTACTGCCTCATTGTTGCCGATTGACAATAATACCATGGATGATGATAATGATACTATGAATTGTCCTCGACAATTTTGGACCACCAGTGGATATAATACGTGTTGAGTGGCACGATAAACCGAATCGAACATAGCAAAGGATACAGCTCGTCGTTTGTCGTAGGCTACCACATTCCTATTGTCGTCGTCGTTAGTGGTGGTGGTGGCGACAGGAACACGAGTTTGTGCAACAAAATCACCCGTCAGAGCCAACGTAGCACCAGTCATCATTTTAGTTATGAGGGGATGAGAAACGAGAGCATCCATGTACAGATCCGTTGGAAGAATATTCTTGGCCATGGTAAAGAAAGACGAGATGCCCAACCATTCCGATGGATTTGACACGACAGTTGTGGTGAAAGAATCCAAAGCAGAAGAATCAACTGGTAGTAGATATCGTCGACTGTCAATATCATTTGGTACTAGTAATGACGGTGGTGCCAATGACGGTAATTTCACTTGAAAGCCCGTAGTTGTCCCATGTTTGGCAACGAGACAAAGAAGTATGCTCAAAGCCGATGCAACATAATGTAAGGAAGATACAACAGCGCTACGAGAACGCATTCGTAGTACCATTTTGATCGAATTAATTGAATTTGATTATTTTTTTCCTTTCAGAATGTAATTGAAATTTCGACTGTCCTATCCGTGTCTTTCCTTTTCCCTTGGAACTCTCTGGGTACTATTGCTATGTAGACTACTGGACTTCCAGGTAGCTACAGTAGTACCCAGGTACAGTAGCACCACCACGGAGGCAGGTGTACGCTGTAAATTCGAAAACTTTCAAGCCTCATTTTGTACAGTTCTCAAATAAGGCAGTAGTAGTACCAGGTACTGTACCTGGTAGCTAGCTGGTAGTAGACTAAAGTGGCACTCTAGTAATGCTGTAGTCTAATACTACTGGCAGTAGTTGATTGGATCATCACTGTGATTTTCCACGTGGCCGATTGGATGACGCATGCTGAAACTGCAATTCAAGCAGCAGATTTTTAGGGTAGTAACCTTGAAACTTAAACTTAACCCTATTTCGAACTCGTCTCCGACTACGTCGTAAACAACTGACTTTTCTCAATGGTAAAAGAAAATCAGGCTACAAATACCTTGCTAAAGAATACCATCAATGTGTGGTAATAACAAGCCTCCAAGGAGACACGAAACCTCTTCTTGTCCTTGACGATAACATGAATATCACAGCAACTTTAAAAATAATTCAGAAACTAATGTGATGACTGCTCCCGTCTCCCCCCCCCCGAGGACCTACTTCTTTCCATCGTCATAGCCGTCGAAAGTGAAATGTTCATCGTCACGACGCATAATGTCCAAGAACATTTTGCCGTATCCTGTGGGAATGAGATGATCATCGACCATTGTTCGAGTAACATCAATCTCACCGAAGAACGTGCAAGGTGAAATGCTTCCAGACGTGGAGTGTCCATCACGATACAAGTGAACGCACTTTCCCGGCGGGAACAACACTGGAGCTACACGATCTTTCGTCTTGGGTTTGAGCAGCTTTGTCTTGATGTCTTCCGAAAGTGATTCGATGTACTCCATTGCTTGTTTCTTTCTGTCCTCTGTGGCAATTTGAGGAGAATATTCTCCAAGCGCGTCAACGGCAAGTTGAATATCTCGCAGCAATTTCGGGTACCTGTCGTATTCCATAATCTCAAGGGCAGCATTGGCAATAGTAGCACCACTCAGTCGCGGAACGACATCAGAATCGCAAATGACGGTTGTAATATAGTCCTCAGATGCCTTGGAAAGGTTTTCTGAAACCAATGCAGGACATCCAAAACCAACGACATTCACGTCCATATCTTTCTGATCCTTCAGTTCCATTCCAGCAATAGCAGCAGCCCCTGCTCCCAACGAATGCCCGATCAGTGTCAACTTGATCTTCTTCTTGTCTGAATTTGCCTTGAGCTGTTCAAATAGATCGGCGTGTTCTCGAGCAAGCCATTTCCCGGACTCAACAATTCCGGCGTGTGCCTTACCATCGCGGTAGTCAACAGCCTCCATTACAGCGTCGGTCAAGGCATCTGATATCGTTTTGGTCCCTCTAACAACAATGACCACTTCGAGAGCATTGCTCCACCAAGACTGTCCTTTCTTGACGGCCACAAAGTGACTCGGCTGACTGGGCTTGCTTTCCATTTGATAATAGAGCAGTTCCAAGGGCATGGCTGCATTGGCCTTTAGACCCTTTTTTAATTCTTCAGAAGAATCACAGTAAGCAAGTTGCGCCAAATTCAAGGATTTGTTCAGATCTTCCACCATGGTAATATCAATGGTCTTGTGATAGCGGTGTTGCAACCGCTTCCAACTTGGATTTTTGCGTTCGTCTTCGCGTTCGAGATAGTACCAGAGAGCAGCGGGGGTAAAGTACGAAAAATCGATATGTCCAAATTCGTTATCCAATATGGTTTGAATTTTTTCGGTATGTTCTTGCATCACGGACAAGATGGAAGAAAATCCAGACGTATCGGTTATACCACCACTGCCCTGTTCGGCGGTGCTTTGTACTTGTGACACAATGGAGTCCAATGCATCTTTCTTGTCGTTGCCCGAAAGCAACGATGAAAACGATTTTGTCAAATCCAGATAATCACTGACATTTTTGCTTTGGATGAGCGGTGCAATGATCTTGTCCTTGACATTCAAAAGTTTGTTTTTGGCAGATTCTGTCAGTGTACCAATACTTGGTTTTTCTCCTTGCGTGTTCGAAAGCACTTCTTTGATAAATTGAGATCCTTCTGCACTTTTCCAAAATCCTTCTTGCTTCTGTTTACTACTGCTGTATGAATTATTACCTTTATTATTTTCATTGTCATTGATCTGCTTTTGAGTTGTAGCAGTTGTAGTTGTTGTTGTTGTGCTTCTGCTATTGTGATTATTGTTGTTCTTGCTCGCCTTATCTCGTACTTCATTTTCGGTGGCGACAGAACAATTCGAAACGGTAAAGGCAACGGGCATCAATAAGAAGGACAAGGCAAGAGATCGTGATACCAACCTATTATTATTTTTGGGGAATGATTGACCAAAGACGAATCTTGTTGAACAACGGGCAATCATCATCTTGGAGGATACAACAACACCAACAACAATAACAATAACAACAAACAATAGTATTATTAAATGATACAAAAGTAATGATGGGATCTTTCTTATTCTTCGTACTAGACTACTCCGTACGTAGTGCTCCCGAAGTATCTTTCATGGCAGAATCGAAAATTCTTGATTTAGTGTGTATGTTTTGATTCATAATATATCTCTATTTTATTACTGTATAATTTTTGATGAGGCAGAGTCTCCGACTCCCTGAATCCTTAATAGTACGTAAAAAATGAAATACTCGGAGTAGCTTTTATTGACTGGTAGCTCCTACCAGGTACTATCGATTGAATCAGTCAGTTCGATGACTAATGCCTGGCCCAGGTGGATGGGAGAATATTGTCCTTTCTTTTTTTGGCTTTCGATTATTTAAGTACTCATTCTGGTCGATGGAAAGCTAAAGGCGCTGGTGTCGGGCATGGACACAAACTACTACTAATACGGTACCTAATACAAAAAATACAACAACGCCCCAGAGGAGAAGCTATTTGCACTTCTGCTGCTGCTCCTACTACTAATACTAATACTAATACTAATACTAATACTAATACTAGAGTAATAAGTAGCAAATAAAAGAGATTTGACAGTACTTTACAATTATTTTGTTGGACGTTTGGTGAAGGACTGGACAACCAACACAACACCAACGACTGGACCCAACCAAGAACCAAGCAACCGAATTTCTTCTTTGTTCCATCCAGGTCAAGGAAAAGCAAAATAGTCATCACAGCACAGCTTGGCTTTCGCCTCGAAGAGCAGCATGTTTCAAATAAGATAAAAAATAATACAGTGTTTGTTGGAAACATCCAACAGCCAAAAAAAAAAGGAAGCCTACGAATCTTCTTTGACTTTTGTCGGTTGGTTGGTTTGTTTGAAACAGAACGTTTATAAAATGGCTGTACCACTACAACAGCAGCAACAACAACAACTACCATCCGTCATTTCGTCGTCGTTGATGAACCAAAGAACATCAATAGCCACAAATAATCATGTCTCGAGATGTAAACTACTTTATGCCATTGTGATGGGTTGTTTTTTCACTCTCTTTTTAGGTATAAACTACTGGATGCTTGGTGTCTTTCAAGAGATTCAAAACACAAACACTATTGTTGTTGCTGCTGCCATCCCGTACACTCCTTCTACTACTACGACTACTACTACCGACTTTAACAACAACAACAAAAAAGCTGCTGCTTCGAATGCTTCCAATGCTTCTGCTGCGGCTTGTCTTTTGGTTATGGATGACAATCATCGATTGGTAGAATGGTTGGCGTATCATCATTTTACTACCAATCTTCGATACTTGATTGTAGCAGTAGATCCAAGATCGACGACACAAAATCCGAGCTACATTTTAGATCGGTACAACAACAGAATAACAGTACAACAACAACAGCAGCAGCAACAGCAACTGCAATATGAAATTGTGGGTGATGATGATTTTATGGGAAATCGAATGTTGGACAAACGTCAACAAATGATCAATTTAACACGAAAACATTTGACACAAATTCATCGAGTACGACAGAAAGCATTTTACCAGTACTGTCTACAACGATTAGATGTTCAATGGGGGATTAAAACGTGGACATTATTGATTGATGTTGATGAATATTTAGTCGTCGTTGACAACAATAACAACAACAACAACGTCAGCAAAACGGTTGATCATGCTCATTCCACAAAGCCATTAATATGGAATGCCGACCAACATTACGAAATCATGTCAACTCCGGGTGGTATACTAAAGTATTTGCAAACGACAGCACAAAAGGCAACCGCTTTAGAAGCAACATCATCCGTAGCAGCAGCAGCAGCAGCAGCACAATACAAACAATTTCAAAGTCCCTGCGTTTCTATTCCAAGGTGGTTGTTCGGGACACAACAAGATTCGTACGATTCGTCGATGTCTTCTTCGTTCTCGAAAGCTTCAATTATTCTGCGGGACAAAAACAATCACAACGACAACCACATCGACAACAACATGCCACCACTACCACAAGAATTGGTACAACAATTGGATACGATGAGATGGTTTTATCATGCCGATGCTACAGATTTTGATCGCAATGGATTGGGTAAGACCATTGTCGATCTCAAACGAATTGATATTCCCAAATCACAACAACAGTCATCATTCTTTTCGCATCCTGTAAATCCACATCGTCCCTTTCAAGACTATTGTCGTGATCCGAAACGTATTCGTGATTTAAACCACAATACATTGGTACGGATACATCATTATGTTGGTACATGGGAAACCTACAGCTTTCGCAACGACAGTCGTAAGGGTGCCGAACGATCCCGTGAGGCATGGGAATTTCGAGCCACTCATAGTGGCAGTTCGGTTGGAGGTAAATGTACAGATATTGTACCGTGGTTAGAAGGATTTTTAAAGTATTACGGACACGCTACTGCTATGCAACTGTTGGAAGGTGCTGGACTACCGCCCGATACAACAAAATCACCCAAAGATAACGAGGAATGGAAATTTTTATTCGTTGACGAGTACATTAGTAAAAAGAAGAAAAAGAATGATCCCCAGTACGATTCGAATTATGGTCAATTCCTTCGAAACCGGACTGCTTATAAAATCAAAGAGAGGTAAAAAAGGCACACTTCTTGCCCCCCATCCATCCATCCATCCATCCATCTATCCATCCATCCATCCATCCACCAGCTTTTGAGAGCAAATGTCACGGACAATGATCCATTACAAACGATACCGATACCATGACCTTTGACGGTGTTCCGCGCGGTGAAACATTGCCCTGTTCGCTTAACTGTTGGTGTACTACAATACCTAAAATCTTTCCACCACACAAAAAAGGTACTTTTTATAGATAAAGTTCTGTATTTCACCTATACTGCATCAAGGGTTTCATTTCCAACTCCAATTCGTGATTACGGTCCGATACTGGAACTCCGACGTGAACGTGAACAATATTTTTATTCTCTTCCTCCACCGCCAACCGATAGTGTTGTTGTTGCTGCTTCTGTTGCTGTTTTTCCCATTCCAAGTCGTGCCGAACTTCGGTACGGGCTGCATCCAAATCACCGTTGGACAATTCCAAGTACGCCTTGGCTTCGGATTGTTGCAATCGTGGAAACTCGGCCAACAGGGAATGAACCTTGTATTCCTTGGATGTTTTATCTTGTGCACGAATGTTGAGACGGACTGGACATCCCTTCAATGGAATGTACAAGATGGGAGGTGCCAGACGGAGATTCGTACCACTAAATCCACCATTCGCCCGTCGCAGGTCGACCGCCTGGATCTTGTATCGCAAACACAAGCCTTGGAAGGTATCAACGTCGTGCAGCACGACATGTTTTAAATAATCTTTACCTTCGACCAGTAGGTCTACCTTATTGGCAATGTCCGATTTCTTTGCCTCGCCTTGCGAGTCTGTAGCGTTGCTTCCACCACTACCACTACTACTACCCCTAGCAGTATTAGTTTCGTCGTTACCTATGCGTTGCAAGATCCACTTGTCCGAATGAGTCTCATCGTACTTCCATTCCATGTCCTTGGGAGGACGATCGAGCGGTTTCCGGAGATTGCTGTAATCTCCGACTGGTCCGCGACTGGTGTCGATTTTCTGCCGATTCCAGGGGTACATGCTTATTACCCGTAGAGTATAGAGAAGAGTATATTCTCTTAGGAATACTGTGTCTTTGTAGGCAAATAATGTAATATGCCGCTGTTCTCTGATCCTTCTGGTTAGGATAAGACAGCTTAACTTAAGATGCTCTGTTACTACGATTGATCGCGATGAAGTGAATGTAATATTATGCAAATAAATTCTGGTACTACCTATGCCATCAGATACCAGTTACCAGTATCAGATAGCTGATGTGATCTGCTGTTTTAATGGACCTTCTTTGTTCTTCGCTGTTGAGCTTTCTTTGTCACTCACAGCAAGACTGCGAGAAAGGAAAAAATGTTGGTTGAGCCTACTGGTGTGACTACGGTAATTCGACTGAAGCTAGCTAGTCCCACTTGGGACTGAAATCTCAGTGTACGGAAAAGCAAAATACCAAACCATAAAATAAAGAAGGTTTGAGTTGATTTTTTTTTTAAAGCAAAAATATTATTATCATTGTGTAAAACAAAAAATACCCAAAACCCAAAATAAAATGATAATACTGTAACTATGTATCCCCACCCAATGCTTCCATGACGGCAGCCAGCATTCCTTGATTGTCCGAAGTTGTCTTAGCCGTGAATTCCTGACTTTCCTTACCCTTAGCAGCAGCATCCGATTGGAGTATCAAAGCATCCTCATACTCGTTTTCTGCAACTACCAGCGAGTGCGCTTCACCCTCATTTTGGTCGTTTTCGTGATTCGATACAGGAGGATTGGTCGCCGTATTTCTCGTGTCTGCCATCATTGCTGTATCATCCTCGTCGGCCATTTCATCTGCATCTGTCGCGGTGGAGGGATTGGAACTCAAAGATGGCATTGCTTTGAGTGTCGGCGCTTGACTGTTGCTCGAAGGTGCTTGACTTCTGGTCGGAGTCATCATATTATTATTGTTCGATGGTTCTTGACTTATGGTCGGAGTCATCATATTATTATCGTTCGAAGGTTCTTGACTTCTGGTCGGAGTCTTCATATTATTATTGTTCGAAGGTTCTTGACTTCTGGTCGGAGTCATCATATTATTATTGTTCGATGGTGCTTGACTGCTCGTGGGTGCCTGCGTGGTATCGGTTGGTAGTGCCTCCGTGACGATCACAGTAGGAGCCTGTGTACTGGAAGTAGAAGTCGGCGCAACACTAGGGACTTCACTTACGCTTGTCGGGGCTTGCGTTTCATCTTCAGTTGTTGGGGCCCCGGTTTTACTTGCAATTGTTGGAGCTTCAGTTCCACTTTTTCCTGTAGGAGCATTTGTCAAATCCTCTAGAACTGTCGGGGG
>Ga0210054_1004273_pt1 | contig 10480 bp, 5 predicted proteins | sample CryGeymeta201516_FD_185470 | JGI IMG/M metagenome (GOLD analysis project Ga0210054, IMG submission 185470) | Groundwater microbial communities from Crystal Geyser aquifers in Utah, USA - Crystal Geyser metaG 2015-16 (SPAdes) (version 2) | ecosystem: Environmental > Aquatic > Deep subsurface >...
CATTTTCAGCGCTCCTGTTGTCTTGCACCTCTCACACCCTTGGTCACTCTTTTCGGCCCATTGCAGGCAGAGGTCGGCTAATTGGTCAATCTCCTGGTAATCAGCGTTTTCAAACCCTCGTCGAAGAGAATCTGGCTGAGTATTCCGCTAACGGCTGCAAATCCTTCAAGTCTATGATAATCCAGCGGGTCATTCAACAGGTTCGCAGCGGTTGCAGCCCTTTGTCGGGTGGCTTTGTCAAATACAATAAAGTGGAGAAACACTGGTATGCCATCGGTGACAGGCATTCAAAGATGATCACCGCCCAGGCCTTCCGTGATGCCTTGGCGAGCAACTATAAAAGTAGCAAATTGTCCAAAAGGCAAAAGAGACACTACAGAAGATTACAAGGCGGTAATGGCGGTCACTGCCACCTTCCAGACAGGCGCAAAAAGCTTGAGAATCCGAAGCATCTGCATGAACTCACGAAGACAACTGCTCTATTGAAAGCATACCCAAACACATTGCAGAAAGGGGATACACAAAACCTGTCATTCTGTGAAGACTTCTTGGAAGACATCCAAGAGATTATGGATATGACTAGCGACTTGGATTTCGTATGGGATGTAGAAAGAGAGGAGCTCTCCTTGGAGTCGCTCCCCTTGGAGTCGCTCCCCTTGGAGTCGCTCCAGCCAGACAAAATAATTGGATCGGCTCATCCTATGTCAATGTTCAGGCCTGGTAATCTAGAGAGTGAAGAGTGCACGAGTCTTCGATTTATGGCCGCCAAAGACGATTTTAAGGGTTTGCGTGGATATGTTCCGACGACAGATTTCATTGACGACAGTAGCAAAGACTCATCGTCAGGCCATCCCAGAGATGCTCTAGACCACCACTTCTTCTCCGGCAATGAACCGCTATCGCTGAGTTTGCTGGACGCCGTGGCAACAGGCCTGTTTGATTGAAAGAAATCGGTTCACCAACTAAAGAGCAAGGAGTAAGTCAATGCAAAGTCCCCTCTAGGCGGACACATTTATACAGTACACAATTAACGGTTTCGGTAAAGAATTTAATCTTATGTAAATGCACTTACAATTTGACTCTATGAAGCGAATATCGCACCACAGTTGCCCTTGAATGATACTCTATCTATTTGGTTGCTGTTGCAGCATCTTCTGCCAAGTGAAAACTCCAATGGCTTCCAGCATGAGCATGCCTCACTACTCCCTCCGGCAAGGATTTCTGTAACTGAAAAGTTGCGTCATCTCCTGTGCAGTGACAAGGATAAATGGCTTGAATGTTGCGTTCCTTAAGGCCTTGGATTGTCTTATTCATTCGTTCATTGGTAGCCGAAAGCAAGTGAAGGCCACCCATTACGCTGTGGATAGGCTTGAGATTATTGCTGTCTTTGTTGTTTTTATTAGTGGTAGCGGTAACCAATTCTTGAATATAGTCCACAGTATTGAGGATCCCAGAATGGCAGCAGCCCAGAATTATTACAATGCCTTTGTCGCTCTCAAAAAATAACGAAACATCGTCCAGTAGCAAATCGGGCTGAGAAAGTTCAGCATCCAAATAAAATGGACCACCGGTGTCTTCCCAGTCGTGACGACGAGGGATTTCTCCCGTACAATAAAGACCCGGGACAATTTCGACAGGACCATCTTGGTTGGAAAAAGTCCGAATGCGGTCCTGGTACTTCTTTTTCAAATCTCCACCGTGGAGAAAGGGAATACTAATACAGCGAGAGGTACCGGTAGAGCCACTGTACTTTGCATCCAAGGCTGTCTGGTGCATAAAAATAGTTGCCTTGTTCTCTTTGTCACTATGCTCCAAAACTTGTTCGAGACCACCGACGTGATCGTAGTGTCCATGACTCAATACAATAGCATCACAGGAATCAACGGGAAGATTCAAAGTCTTGGCATTGTGCAGCAAGGCCTGTCCCTGACCAGTATCGAAGAGAACACGCTTGTCGTTGAATTCAATCCACCACGACAAGCCATGCTCTCCCAATATATTGCGACCACGAGCAGTATTTTCCACCATTAAAGTGATTGATGCTTCTTGCGACGAAGACATCGTACGCGCAGTAGTCGCTCGTGTTCGTGCTGCTATTCGGAGGTTGCGGGGCGAAGTGGAGCGCGGTAATAGTGTAAAGGATGATGCAAGAGTTGACAAGCACGCCAGAGTACTCGTTGAGAGGAATGCTCTTCGGCAGGGTAACATGATTGTGGAGTGCTGATTTATGAGACCTGATAACATCTTAATTATATTTCTTATTATTTCTATTTTGGATTGCTAGCTAGACTGCAAAACTTGTAAAAACTTGTAGTAACTACTAGTAGTAGTAGGAGGTCTATCCGTATCTAGCTTGTTCTTAAGATCTATTACCACCAAATTCGAGATTTTTCTGTCTCGAGTTTTGGATAATGGAAACTCGAGAATATTTTTATTTCATTTCTCTAAGTATTACAACCGTTAATTTTTAACAGTCAATTTGTCTAGTTACCTTATTCATGCTAATTTATTACTTAAAGATGTTAACGGGTGGGTCAATGGGTGGGTCAATGGGTGGGTCAATGGGTGGGTCAACGGGTGGGAACATGGCAACCAATTTTTTGAAACCACTTTATTCAACAACGTGTTTCCCAAAATGAACTGCAACAATGTGTATATTGAAGAAAACCATACTACTCCCATACTTCATATTACTCCTATGCGTTTGAATGAGTGTCCACGGTATTCCACGTTATTGGAAGAGCGGATAGCAGATCATGAATATTTTGTTTTGTCCTTTCATAAAATTAATCTTTGTTGCTTTGAAAGAAGAATACCAAAACACCTTTGTGGTAAAATGGCTGCTGCTAATATTTCATTCGAGAATTCCCGTTTGTTGGGCAACCCCAATGGTGGTGCCTACAATGTTGTTAATCACGATGCCATGAATAACCAAGTGTATGAATTCAATGCTGGTCGCAATCCATCCATCATTCCTTCTTTGGTTGCTTTCAAGAATAACTTCATTGTTCCTGAAATTGAAGATGAAGGTATTTCCCCGGAGCGCAAGCGATATGAAGAAGCCGCAGCTCAAACATCATCTGACACCAATTCCATTCCTCATATCAAGAATTGGCTTTACCCTCATTTTCGGCATGGCAACAATCCCATTACTTGCCGTCCTTATCTTGAGACTGCTAAGAAATTAATCAGCTTTTGTTTCCGTGTCTCCCAAACCTTTATTATTCAGAAAGTCATGAATGTGAAGAAGTCCAAAAGTACCTTGAAGAAGTATGAGAGCTCAGTCCGCATTGGTGTTGTTGCAGCTGCCATCATTGGTTCTTGCTTTGGATTTGTGGAACATTCACCTTATAAAACACTGGAAAGCATCAAGGAAGATCTCGACTCTCATTATACTTTGGAACACTCTGAATATTATTCTCAGTATGTATTGGTTTTGTGTCGTTACATTTTTACATTTATTTTTCCTTGCAAGGACAGTGTTAATTGGAAATCTGTCAAGGATTTCAATATTGGAAACTTCAAGAGCACACACAACCGCCCTGGTGGTCGTATGGCATTTGGTATTTGGAGCAATGCCTTTATGGCTCATTTGCAGATTGATGGTGATAATGTTTCTGCTTCACGAAAGATGACTCGGGGCCACAATTTTGAAATGGCTCAATTGTTGGATAGTGTAATTCCTGGATATTGGGAGAAGCAATCACAGGTATCTCGTGGCTATTTGCTTCCTACAGAACACAATCTTCCAAATTGGGAGGATGAATTGGTTAAGAATCGTCTTTATCCAACATCCCAAAATTTATATGAAGGTGGTCATGTCAATATAACAAATCGTGAACGTGAGATTCCTTCTGTTAAGCGTGCATTGTTGGAAATTGCTATTGCCGACCCTGCTGCTGGCCCTGTCCCCCCTGCTCTCCCTGTCATTGATGAATCCACCAACAATGATCCTGGTGGTGATGATTCCACCAACAATGATTCCACCAACAATGATTCCACCAACAATGATTCCACCAACAATGATGATGATGGAGGAGGAAAGAAGACACCTCCTCATAAAAAGCGCAAACGCAGCAAGAATGGAAAGAAGGGTCAGGGTAATCCTATTATTTCTCCCTAAGAAGTGACATTAGTATATAAACAATATTTTAACTATTAGGTTTTACTATGGATATGTTTTCTTTATGTTATCATTCCAATCTTTGCTATCCCATACAATTTTTTTTCTAGGATACCAATCACAAAGCATTGTTCTTGCATTGTGTTTGATGGCAGCCCACACACACTTGTGCTGTTCACAACCAATGATTGCTCTTGCTGCCTCTGTTTCGAATATATATATATTTTTTTGAGATTCGCTCATTTCACTGAAAACAGTGTTGTCTCTGTCATTGATCAAGATTTGGTGAATGCAACTACGTCCCATGAATGAGATTGTAAATCCTCGGTAGTATGAATCTCCTGGAGCAATCAAGTCATCAGTGTTTGAAGAGTGCACCCAGTAATAGCCTCCCTCATGATCTTCATCAGCAAAGACCAGGATGAATGCGTCTTTGTGAAATTGTCCAACAACAATGTCTTCTGGATTTGGTTGTCCTTTGGGAATTCCCAACGGTGGTTTGAAATCGTAACCAGAATGCTTTGCAGCAGGAACCAATTGCCGACGATGGAAAATCAATTTTTTGGGATCTCCTACTGTGTAAATAAGAACTGGAGTTCCTGGTTTTTGTGAATTGTTCTTTTTTGGTCCCGAGTATTTTGACATGTCTATATCATTGTGTTCATTCACTCTTTTCTCTCCCCAATACACCTTGACAGACAGCACATTCAAATGATTTTCGCCCAATTGCTCATCATATTGTGGGTCTAATCGCATTAGTTCTTCCATAAGGGTGAGTGCCTTGTCTGCAATACTTCCAACAAACTCATCTTTAGTTGCTTTGAAGACTTTCCGTGTAGACGGATTCAATCCAATTGTTGACCCTCCTGATCCACTTCCATATGACCATGCAAGCGAGTATCCTTCTTTATCCTCCAGTTGTCTCTTTTCATCTTTTCCCACCAATCGGGAGTAGTATACATTAAATGCAGAAGGAGCATAGGAAGCAGGCACTGCAGGGTTACAATTTGAGGCTTTTAGGTCGTCATGAAGGAAATCTGTATCCAAGAATCCTTCCACCAAGATTTCCATGGTGTCATCCAGTTCTTTTTTTTTCTTTTTTATTTTCTCTCTCACAGCGGGGTCTTTGTTATTCTTTGTAATTTTTTTGGAATGCAATTTGAAGTTGCTTCGTCTTATTTGATCATATGCATACTTGAGTTTGCATGACATTTTGTCAAACCATGTTTTTTTCGCAATCTCCTTGTATCCCAATGGGCGAAGGGCTGGCACCACCACTCGTGTCTTTGGTATTTTATCCACTGCTTTTTTCCCTCCTTTGCTGACATATTTTGATTCGTTTTTCTTGTCATATTTCTTATTTCGTTTCTCTTGGTTACTTTTTGAAGTTGCTTCCCTCCATCTTAATTCACAGATTTCTGGAGTATTGTCAATAATGTGTTCTTCCTTTGTCCTTTTTTTATTTCGTTCTTTACCCTTCATATTTGTACAGGAAGGCCCCCTTTTTTTCCCAATACGTTTGTCTTCATCGTCTTTGTATTCCTCATCTTCGTTCTCATGGGTGCTGTTCTCTTCTTCCAGGATGTAATCATGGTCTTCCTGGTCGGTGTTATCCTCTTCTACCAGGACATAGTCTTCGTCTGAGTCTCTCTGTTCTTCGTCCTCCCAATCTTCGTCATCCCAATCATCGTCCTCCAAATTGTAATATCCCTCAGCATAGTTATGAACCTTCTTCTTTTTATTTCTTCTCGTCTTAACCATTTTTTTATGGATAAAATATGATTGCTTGATCAATTGTAGTTTGTGCGAGATAGGTTGCGAACCAACCATACGATTGCGAATAAGTTGACAATACAAAATATAGTATGTGCTTTATCTGCCTTGATCAATTGTAGTTGGTGCGAGATAGGTTGCGAACCAACCATACGATTGCGAATAAGTTGACAATAGAAAATATAGTATGTGCTTTATCTGCCTTGTAATAGTAGCTACTGTGCAGTAATTCGAATACAGCAGTAGCCATTACGTTAGCCTACTGCTTAATTGCCTACTGCATAACTGTTGTCACCAAACAGACGATTGCGAATAAGTTGACAATACAAAAAATAGTATGGTGGGCTTTATCTGCCTTATACTAGTAGCTCATTCGAATACAGCAGTAGCCATTGCACGTTGGGAACCAAACATACGATTGCGAATAAGTTGACAATAGAAAATATAGTATGGGATTTATCTTCCTTTTATAGTAGTATATGCACTGTCTCCAAGACTACTACTGGAACTTTGTTTCTTAATCTTGAATTTGAGACCATGAGATCTCGAGATTTATCTTAATATAATCTCGAGATTACGAATAACTTTTCTTTCTTGAGATTGTGTCTCCAAATTCTCGAGATTAAGATATAAAACTCGAGTTACAATACATGATATTTCGAGATGGAGATAACAATTTTGAGATTAAAGTGGAAACTACAACAACACGCTACCACATTACAACAATATAAATATCGTGGAATGCATGGTGGATGGGTGAACGGGTGGGTGGGTGAACGGGTGGGTGGGCAGTAACACATGTAGTAACACATACGTAATGTAGCCAAATATATAATGTTATCATTATTCAACGTACATTCAGTGGATTGCAGCAATTGCCATTGCAGGCGCAACCACTACTGCACATTCTACCATTCTTACTACAAATACAACTGGAACATTTCTTCTTGGTGGCCTTGCATCTACAGGTTTGGCTGCCAGCCGTTGTATGCCCGATGTGTAATTGGTGTATTGCTTTGACAGAAACAGTAGGTTGTTCCTGCTCTTGGAAAGATCCTTCTTTAATTTGCTTTCGTAAAGCTTCCAAGCTGGCTGAAATTGTTACTCGATTTTCGTTTCTCAATATAATCAATTGATCAAGAGTCATCCACCGATGTTGCTTTTTGGTTCCAGAGCCATGTCCTATTATACCAAATTCTGTCACACATTTGAAGGAAGATTCCAGTTTATTTTTCGCAAATACAATGGCATTGAAATTGAGACAATTGGCTTTGGCTCTATCACGTTTGTCAATTTTAATTTGAACCACAGATGCAATGTCTACCTTTTCACTATAGACAAGATATCTCTTTTCCATTTTTTCCCCTTGCTGTGCTTGTCTCCTTTTTGCAATCTCATCTGAAACTTGCTTTGATTCAGTTCGTCTTATAGTGCTGTCCCGTTCAGTTGGACTGTCCTCTAATGGCTCCCGTTTAATTGTCGGTGGGGAAAAAATAGATTCTACATCACTGTGGTTGCTCATTGGTGATTCCACTTTTGTCTGGGGCAATGGAAATGATGCTGTAGTAGGAATTGGAGATGTTGGGTTTGGAGATGCAGATAACGTTGAATCCTTACCTGGAATCTCACTGTAAAAACCAGCCATTTTTGGTCCTACCTTACGCACCAAATAAATTTCATGCTTTGACATGTCAATCCACTTTCGATACTGGTCAACAATAAACTTCCGTAAACCAACAACTGTATAATGGCTAGGTTCAAACACACCATTTGATAGACGGTTCCATAATACACCACATGCAATTGGACCACAACTGCTAGAATCTGGTTGTTGAAAAATTCTGTTGTCCGTAACATATGTATAATCACCGAGGGAATCTTCAAGGTCAATGTCGTCCATGTTTGTTGTAGAGGGGGCAAGGTCCACATTGACAACAACGTTGGTGATGGACGCAGTTACTGGAATTTCTCCTAATCTCTGCAGCAATTTGCGACTGTGTCGTCTCCAATTAATCCCAGTATTCAGTCCATCATACACAATGATTTCTTTTCGTTTCAATGACATGTGTATTACTGCAAAATGTGATGATTCGTTAACCACACACAGCACTGATTCCAACGATGACTTTAAATTTTTCAAAACATGATCTGGCTTTATGATTTCCTTGCTATTCATATTCGAAACCATAACATATATATGTGGATTATGCAGTGCATGAGAACAAAGCACGGCAAATGAGGATACAAAGTCACTTTCTAACCAACGTTGAGTAGTTGAACACCTTTCATAGTAGTCATCATCACCAAGAGATATTGTTCTGGCAGTTTCCAACCCCTTCTGTGGATTTCTGGTTTTATTTTCACAAAGACAGCAACAATCCTCGCACCATATTTCAAGAAAGGAAAATTGATGATCACTTGTGCTAGATGGATCATCATCAAAGACATGATGAATTCTTCTCGTGGTCCGAAATAACTGATGACTGCCACCCTTGTGGGCATCACTCAAAGGAATTTTGGCATGACGGCTTGCAACAAAATCACCAAAAACTTCACCTTCTTTTGGTTTCTTTGATGACGGAATTATAGCTGTTTCTTCATCTTCTTCAACCTTTACTTGCACTTTTCCCGAGAAAGAATGTTTTGGCTTCTTCATATATGGGTTAATGACAGCTGTAGTAGGAGGTCTTTTCCTAAACTGGTTTGGAAGTTCTACTACTTTTGCTGCAGGTTTCCTCTCTTCTTCTTGAAAAGAAGAGGCAACGTTTTCTGTCTCTGAAATAGATTTTTCAGATGCTGCTGGTTTTTTATCTTCCAATAAAGACAAATCTTCATAGCTGCGACAACTAGTTACTTCTTGTTCCTCAATGTCAGTGTCTTCCTTGTCTTCCATAGAAATTTTCAATGATTCAATTCGTTTCTTGTAGTCCTCTCCCAGTAACTGGACTCGGGAACCAACTGAACAACGGGCCCTCAATTGTTCTTTAGGTACACCAATATAAATTGGATCTTCAAATGCCATTCCAAATACAACCGAATAAGGTGTTATATCATATAAACGTCTGGTTTTCAAATCTGCATTTGAAGAAGACATTGATCTTGCATACTCTGAAAGCCAGCTAACTTTCGATTGTTCGTGTGGTCTGTCAGCAAGTAACAGCCTCTTATAATCAACATCTTTTGCAATAGTTGCTTTGACTTCAGCATTGCTTCTCTCAACAGATCCTTGATGGCGGGGAGTTCTAGGCTGTCCGGTGGTGATACATATTGCCTTGTCATCTCGTTGCTGTAATTCTTCAATCAACTTGTGAACCTCCCCTTTAAATTCATTACCATTATCTGTTTGGATAAGCATTGGATATCCAAGTAGATTGCCGATAAAACAAAGCTCGGTAGCAACATGCTTTGCCTCTTTTGATGGAAGGGGACGGAGAATAGTGAATCTGGAAAAGTGATCCTTGATATTCAAGAGCCACTTATAGGTAACACCATTATGGCCAACTTGTGGATCCTCACGATAGTCAACAAGATCAAGTTGCCACAACCAACGGAAACTACCGGATTTAATATGAACTTTTGCACCCTCATGTTGTTGATGCCCTTTTCTTTTTTTTGTACAAGTGGGGCAGGTGTCACAAAAAGCTTCCACTTCTGTTCTTGTGATATTGTAAAATCCCGCACTGTCAATTCTATTTTTTGTAGTGTCAGCCAAGTGATGGCAAGCAGCAAGATGATTCTCTTCAATAATATCAAATGTTTCTAATATATGAACAACTCGTTTCCTCTCTATTTCCCCAGTTGTTTTATTGACATTGACCTTGTAAAGAATATCAGTTCCTTCACCATTAGTAATCACTTCTTGGTGTCTTGGTCCTTTTCGGAAATTTTTGCAATCCTTATATGCTTTCCGAAAATCTTTTATGAGAGGATACTTGCCATCACCACTATTCCAATGTTTCAAGCCATGAACACGGTGTTTCCATTTGGCAGGAGTAAGTCTCTTAGAGGAATTAAATGAAGCAGAGGTAGCTGGCAAAGAAAGACCTTCAATACTAGTGGAAAGAACTCCTGCTTGCTGCTCCAATTGTTCTTCCAAATCCTCCTCCTTTGAATACAGACCCCAGTCAATATTGTATGCAGCTTTCATATATTGAACCCTATGGAATGCATGCAAATTGTTTACAATAGATTTCTCGGGAGTTTTGTCTTCCAAAGAAGCTGGCTTTTCATTCTTTTTATTCCGGTGATGTTTGATGTTGAATTCTGCAGAAGTCCGGATAGCTGAAGCTCTGCTGGGTGGAGGAGTGCCCATGGTGAAAGAATTGAGTGAATCGTTGTCTGAAGAGATTGAAGACATGGTATTGTACTAGCAGAATAATAATAATGAAAAAGAAAGTAATAATGATAATTGCTAGATAAATAAAGAGTGAATGGTGGGGTGGGTGGGTGGGTTGAGGGGTGGGCAAGTGGTAACACATGTAGGAACACATACATTGATATGCGTTACAGAGAATTGTGAGGCCAACAAATTTTGAAAATATATAGATGGTACATGTATCAAATTTTTGTACAAGACCTGATGAG
>Ga0210054_1004279_pt1 | contig 10472 bp, 9 predicted proteins | sample CryGeymeta201516_FD_185470 | JGI IMG/M metagenome (GOLD analysis project Ga0210054, IMG submission 185470) | Groundwater microbial communities from Crystal Geyser aquifers in Utah, USA - Crystal Geyser metaG 2015-16 (SPAdes) (version 2) | ecosystem: Environmental > Aquatic > Deep subsurface >...
CCATGATCGAATGGCGGGACGAAGGCGCGGTGCTGGCCGTGCGGCCTCATGGCGAGACCTCGGCGATTGTCGAGGTCTTTACCGCCGGTCATGGGCGCCATGCCGGGGTGGTGCGGGGGGGCGCGAGCCGCAAGCAGGCGGCCGCCTTGCAGCCCGGCGCGCAGGTGGCCGTGGTCTGGTCGGCGCGGCTCGACAGCCATCTGGGCAGCTTTGTGGTCGAGCCGCTGCGCTCGCGGGCGGCGGTGGCGATGGCGGACCGGCTGGCGTTGGCGGGGCTGGGGGCGGTCACGGGCCTGCTCGCGTTGGTGCTGCCGGAGCGCGACCCGCATCCGGCGCTCTATGCGCGCTCGGTGGCTTTGCTCGACCTGTTGGGCGAGGCGGAGCTCTGGCCGCTGGCCTATCTGCAATGGGAGCTTGCGCTGCTGGAGGAGATGGGCTTTGCGCTCGACCTCACCTGCTGTGCGGTGACCGGTGCGCGCGACGGGCTGGTCTATGTCTCGCCCCGGTCCGGCCGGGCGGTGACGGCAGCGGGGGCGGGTGAGTGGGCCGGGCGGATGCTTGCGCTGCCGCCGGTGCTGCGTGGCGAGGGCGAGGCGGGGGCGGAGGAGATCGTGGCGGCCCTGGGCACGACCGGCTGGTTCATCGCGCACAGGTTGCTGCCCGGCACGGGGGACCGCGCGATGCCGGCGGCGCGCGCGCGGCTGATCGCAGCGATCCTGCGGCAGGGGGGCTGACGCCCGGCGGCAGGGGGGCTGACGCCCGGCGGCAGGGGGGCTGACGCCCGGCGGCAGGGGGGCTGACGCCCGGCGGCAAGGCGGTTGGCGGCCAGCGACATCGGGTGTCGCGGCTGATGCAGACGTTGCGCCGCCGTGCCACGTCTATCATGACAGCTCAATGACACTTTCCTGATCGGTCCCCCCGATGATTGCCCCCCGCGCGCCGCTATATCTGTCACATGCGCCGACGCCGCGGGTGCAGGATTTTGCCTTGCTCTCTTCGCTCGAGGCCGGGATCCGGGGGATATTGCTGTCGGTTATGCCGCTGGTGATCTACCGCGCCTTTGGCGATGCGGCGCTGGTGTCGGGGATCTATTTCACGGTCGGCATCCTGTCTCTGATCTGCGGAATGATGGTGCCGTTCCTCACCCGTTTCATTGCGCGGCGCTGGATGTTCACGCTTGCGGGGGTGCTTTATCTGTGCGGGATGGCGCTGGCGCTGACCGGGGTGCCGCATCTCAAGGCGGCGGCGCTGATGGTCAATGCGGTGGGCACGGTGACCTTTTCGATCTGCCTCAACGCCTATGTGCTGGACTATATCGCGCGGTCCGACCTGGGCCGCAACGAGAGCACGCGGATGGTCTATAGCGGGGCAAGCTGGACCATCGGGCCGGTGGCCGGGGTCTGGCTGCTCAACTGGTGGGCGCCGGCGCCGTTCATCGTGGCGGCCTTCTTTGCCGTCGCGCTGATCGCGGTGTTCTGGCGGCTGCGGCTGGGCAATGGCAAGCAGATCAGCCGGGCGCGCGGGCCGGCGCCGAACCCTCTCGCCTATCTGGGGCGGTTCCTGCGCCAGCCGCGGCTGGTGGCGGGCTGGCTTTTCGCCGTCATCCGGTCCTGCGGCTGGTGGGTGTATGTCGTCTATCTGCCGATCTTTGCGATCCAGAGCGGGCTGGGCGAGAGCATCGGCGGCATTGCGCTGTCGCTGACGAATGCGCTGTTGTTCGTCACGCCGCTGATGCTGCGTCTGGTGCAGCGGTTGAGCGTAAGGGTCGCGGTGCGCGGCACTTTTGCGTTGGCGGGCGGCCTGTTCATCACGGCCTGGCTGTTGGCGCCCTTGCCCTGGCTTGTGGTCGGCACGCTGATGGCGGCGTCGGTGGCGCTGATCATGCTCGATGTCTGCGGCAGCCTGCCGTTCCTGATGGCGGTCAAGCCGTCGGAGCGGACCGAGATGGCGGCGGTCTATTCCAGCTTTCGCGATGTCTCGGGCATCCTGACGCCCGGCGCGGCCTGGCTGGTGCTGCTGGTGTCGCCGGTGGCGGGGGTATTTGCCGCCTGCGGGGCGGGGATGTGGCTGGCCTGGGCCATCGCGGGGCGGCTGCACCCGCGGCTGGGCGTGCCGCGGGGGGCAGTGGCGCAGTAGGGGGCTGCGCCCTCAGTCCAGCAGACGCCGCGCGATCACCTGCGCCTGGATCTCGGCCGCGCCTTCAAAGATGTTGAGGATGCGCGCGTCGCAGAGGATCCGGCTGATGCGGTATTCCAGCGCAAAGCCGTTGCCGCCGTGGATTTGCAGCCCGTTATCGGCGCAGGCCCAGGCCACGCGCGCGCCCAGAAGTTTCGCCATCCCCGCCTCGAGGTCGCAGCGGCGGCCTTCGTCCTTTTCGCGGGCGCTGAAATAGGTGAGCTGGCGGGCCACCATGATCTCGACCGCCATCATGGCGAGCTTGCCCGACACGCGCGGAAAGTCGATCAGCGCGCGGCCGAACTGCCGACGCTCCTGCGCATAGCGCATCGCCGCGTCGAGGGCGGATTGTGCCACGCCCACGGCGCGCGCGGCGGTCTGGATGCGGGCGCTTTCAAAGGTCTGCATGAGCTGCTTGAACCCGCGCCCTTCCTCGCCGCCGAGCAGGTTCTCTGCCTTGACCACAAAGCCGTCAAAGGCGAGCTCGTATTCCTTCATCCCGCGGTAGCCCAGCACCTCGATCTCGCCGCCGGTCATGCCGGGGGTGGGAAAGGGTGCGGCGTCGGTGCCCGGCGTCTTTTCGGCAAGAAACATCGACAGGCCGCGATAATCGGTCGTTGTGGGGTCGGTGCGCGCGAGCAGGGTCATCACATGGGTGCGCGCGGCGTGGGTGATCCAGGTCTTGTTGCCGGTGATGGTGTAATGGTCGCCCTCGCGCAGCGCGCGGGTGCGCAGCGACCCGAGGTCGGACCCGGTGTTGGGCTCGGTAAAGACCGCCGTGGGCAGGATCTCACCGCTGGCGAGGCCGGGCAACCACTGGGCCTTTTGCGCGGGCGTGCCGCCGCACAGGATGAGCTCTGCCGCGATCTCGCTGCGGGTGGCGAGACTGCCGACGCCGATATAGCCGCGCGAGAGCTCTTCGCTGACCACCGCCATCGCGGTCTTGGACAGGCCAAAGCCGCCGAACTCCTCGGGGATGGTGAGGCCGAACACGCCCATCTCGGCCAGTTCACCGATCACCTCCATCGGGATCAACGTGTCGCGCAGGTGCCAGTCATGAGCAAAGGGTTCGACCTTTTCCACGGCAAAGCGGCGAAACTGGTCGCGGATCATGTCGAACTCGTCGTCGAGCCCCGGCGCACCCATGGTCACATGCGCCGCATTGTCCTGCATCAGCGCGACCAGCCGGCTGCGGGCGGCCTGCGAGTTGCCCTCCTGCGTCAGGCGCATGACGGCCGGGACCATCAGCACGCCGCAGTCGTCCTGGGTCAGCCCGATGTCTTGCGGGCGGGCGATTTCGCCCTGGCTCATCGGGATGCCGCCATGGATCTGCCAGAGGTATTCGCCAAAGGCGATCTGGTGGATCAGCGCCTCGATCTCGCCAAACCCACCTTTTGCCTCGAGCCGCTCGGCCCAGTTCTGCATCTGGCGCAGCGCCTCGACATAGGTGGCCAGCCAGGCCAGCGCATGGGCGGCGGTCTGATGCGTGTCGAGCGCGCCGGCATCGACCTTGCCCTGCGGCGCGACCTGCGCCCGCACGCGCGCCCGCGCCGTCTCAAGCAGCGCCCCGGCCGCGGTCAGGGCCGCGGCGGTCAGGGGCAGAAGGCCGGGCAGCACCGGGCTGGGGGTTAGCGGCATGTCCTGACCATCATGGGGCATCTGGCGACTCCTTTTTGTGCAGGTGCAGAGATATGGTCTTTGCATCCGCAGCGCAATAATAATTCAAAACTTGCGCACAAAAAGACCGGACATGTCGCGGCCGATGCGGTCAGCGGTTGGCGCCGGGCACCCAGAGCACATCGGCGCGGCCGTCGTCATTGGCGATGCGGGCGGCGACAAAGAACCAGTCGGACAGGCGGTTGAGGTATTTCACCGCCTCGTCATTCACCGATTCCATCGTGGCAAGCTCGACCACCAGCCGTTCGGCCCGGCGCGACACGGTGCGGCACAGGTGCAGATGCGCGGAGAGCGCCGACCCCCCCGGCAGGATGAAACTGCGCAAGGGCGTCAGCCGCGCATTCAGCGCGTCGATCTCGCCCTCGAGCCGCGCGACCTGTGCCGCCACCATGCGCAGCACGGGATAGGGGGCGTCGGCGTCACGCTCCATCTCGGGGCGGCACAGGTCGGCGCCGAGGTCGAAGAGGTCGTTCTGGATCATGGCGAGCGCCGCGTCCATCTCGCCTGTCGCGTGCAGGCGGGCCATGCCGACGGTGGCGTTGGTCTCGTCCACGGTGCCATAGGCGCTCACTCGCGTGGCGTGTTTGGCGACCCGCGCGCCATTGCCCAGCGCGGTTTCCCCGGCGTCGCCGGTCTTGGTGTAGATGCGGTTCAGAACGACCATGTGGGTTTCCTTCAGGTGCGGCGCAGCCAGACGTAGAGCAGGATCAACAGCACCGCGACGAATTGCGCGGCGATCCGGTAGCGCATGAGTTTGTTGGCGTATTTCGCGTTGAACGCGCCGCCCTTGGTAAAGCCGCCGATGCCGACGACAAGAATGCCTGCCGTGATCAGCACGGCCAGCACGACGAGCAGGAACAGCGGGTCAGAGAACATCGGCAGCGTCCTTTATTGCGGTTTGGGTCAGATAGCGGGATCGCCCGCAAAGGGAAGGGCGTCCTAACCGCGCGCGATCAGCGCATCGAGCGCGCGCGTCGGCAGGATACGCCGCAACGTCCCCATGATCCATGTGGGCGTGGTGACATAATAGCGCGGGCGCGGGTTGCGCGAGTCCAGCGCGTGGATCAGGCGGCGGGTGACGGCGGACGGCGGCAATTCGAACCGGTCGGGGCCGCTGCTTTCATAAAGCCTGTGGCGCAGACCGGCATATTGCGCGGCGCGGGCCGATCCCTGCCAGTCGATCCAGCGCTCGAAATGCGGGATCGCCTTGGCGCGGATGCTCGATGTGACAGGGCCGGGTTCGATCAGGCTCACGCGGATGGGCGTGTCGCGCATCTCGATCCGCAGGACATCGGTCAGCCCTTCGAGCGCGAATTTGGTGGCCACATAGGCACCGCGCCATTGCAGCGGCACGAGGCCGAGCACCGAAGAGCAGTTGACGATCCGCCCATGCCCCTGCGCGCGCATGACCGGGATCACCCGGCGCGTGAGGTCGTGCCAGCCAAAGAGGTTGGTCTCGAAAATCGCGCGCAGCGCGTCGCGCGGCAGGTCCTCGACCGCGCCGGGGATCGCATAGGCGCCGTTGTTGTAAAGCGCGTCGAGCCGCCCGCCGGTGGCGGCGAGCACCTGCGCCAGCGCCGTGGCGATGCTGTCGGGGTCGGCGTAGTCGAGCCGCGGGCTGTCGAAGCCAAGCTCGCGCAGGCGGGTGCAATCGGCCTCTTGCCGGCACGAGGCGAACACCCGCCAGCCCCGCGCGCGCAGGCCGTGCGCGGCGTCAAGCCCGATGCCCGACGAACAGCCGGTGATCAGGACGCTGCGCGGGGATCGGGTCAATTGGGCGCGGTGAGCAGGCGCGCGGCGATCCAGCCAACGGTGCCGGTGGCGGGCACGATCACACGCAGCCAGTCGGCCTCGGCGCCCAACACCTCGACCTCGGTATTCTGGTCGAGTGTGACGACCACGGCGTGATTGGTGCCGGGACCAGAGCGCATGTTGACCCGTGCGCCCCCGACACGGCGCAGGTCGGCGGCCGGCCCCACGGCTGTGGGCGCGATCACGGCGGCGACCTCGGTCACGGGGGCGGTCACGGGGGCGGCATCCGGTGCGGCCACAGGGGCGGCGTCGGCCAGGGTCTCGGGCAGGGTCTCTGGCAGAGTCTGGGCCGCATCGCTTTGCAAAAGCGGCAGGGTCAGGGTCGCGGCAACGGGCGAGGCGACCTCTTCGGTCAGCGACACCAGCGTCGCGGTATCGGCACGGGTCACGATCTCGGCCTGCGGCGCCTCGGCTTCGGCCAGCACGCGGGTTTCGGGCACGAAATCGGCCCCGCCCGAGAGTTCGTAGAACGCCCAGCCCATCACCAGGAATGACAGAATGATGAATCGACCCATGACGACAACCCCCGGACATGATGCAAAGATTCGGACAACCACCCGTCCATTACATTACACCAGAAGCCGCGTCACCGTGCAGGGAAAACTTTGCCGCCGGTCCCCCGGTTTTGTGTGCTTTACGCGTCAGGCCCGCAAAGCTACACAAGCCCTATGACCGACACCGTTGATGACCCCAATATCGGCCCTGACGCCGCCCCGATCCTCGAAGTGACAGAGCCGCTGCGCCGCGCCATCGGCGAGCGTTACCTGACCTATGCGCTGTCCACCATCATGCACCGCGCGCTGCCCGATGCGCGCGACGGGCTCAAGCCCGTGCACCGCCGTATCCTCTATGCGATGCGCGAACTGCGGCTGGCGTCGAACGGCGGGTTCCGCAAATCGGCCAAGATCAGCGGCGACGTGATGGGCAACTATCACCCGCATGGCGATGCCGCGATCTATGACGCGATGGCGCGGCTCGCGCAGGATTTCAACGTGCGCTACCCGCTGGTGGACGGGCAGGGCAATTTCGGCAATATCGATGGCGACAACCCCGCCGCCAGCCGCTATACCGAGGCGCGCATGACCGCCGCCGCCGAGGCGCTGCTCGACGGGCTGGCCGAGAACGCGGTCGATTTCCGGCCCAACTATGACGGCACGCTCGAAGAGCCGATCGTGCTGCCTGCCGCATTCCCCAACCTGCTCGCCAATGGGTCGAGCGGGATCGCTGTGGGGATGGCCACGAACATCCCGCCGCACAACCTGCACGAACTGATCGACGCCTGCCTGCATCTGATCAAATCGCCCGGCGCGGCCGATGACACGCTGCTGCAATACATCCCCGGTCCGGATTTCCCCACCGGTGGCGTGCTGGTGGAACCGCGCGAGACGATCGCCGAGACCTACCGCACCGGGCGCGGGTCGTTCCGCCTGCGCGCGCGATGGGAGGTCGAGGATCTGGGGCGCGGCCAATGGCAGATCATCGTCACCGAGATCCCCTATCAGGTCCAGAAATCCAAGCTGATCGAGAAACTGGCCGAGATCATCCAGACCAAGAAGGTGCCGCTGCTCGCCGATGTCCGCGACGAGAGCGCCGATGACATCCGCATCGTGCTCGAACCCCGCGCGCGCACGGTCGAGCCCGACATGCTGATGGGCATGCTGTTTCGCAACTGCGACCTCGAGACGCGCTTCAGCCTCAACATGAACGTGCTGATCGACGGGCTGACGCCGAGGGTCTGCTCGCTCAAGGAGGTGTTGCGCGCCTTTCTCGACCACCGCCGCGATGTGCTGTTGCGGCGCGCGCGCCACCGGCTGGAAAAGATCGACCACCGGCTCGAGGTGCTCGAAGGCTTCATCATCGCCTTTCTCAACCTCGACCGGGTGATCGACATCATCCGCTACGATGCCGACCCCAAACGCGCGCTGATGCACGAGGACTGGGGCAACCCGCATCCCCGCGCCATGGCCGAGGCCGATTATGTCTCCCCGCCCGAGACGGACGCGCCGAGCCTGTCGGACGTGCAGGCCGAGGCGATCCTGAACATGCGGCTGCGGTCCTTGCGCCGGCTCGAAGAGATGGAGCTTCTGGCCGAACAGGAGGCGCTGATGAAGGAGCGCGCCGCGCTCGACGACCTGCTCGCGGGCGAGGCGCTGCAATGGGCGCAGATCGCGACCGAGTTGCGCGAGACGCGCAAGGCCTTTGGCAAGGACAGCCCCGGCGGCGCGCGGCGCACGACCTTTGGCGAGGGCGGCGTGATCGAGGATGTGCCCTATGAGGCGATGATCGAGCGCGAGCCGCTCACGGTCGTCTGTTCGAAAATGGGCTGGGTGCGGGGGATGAAGGGGCATCTTGCGGCGGATGCCGAGCTCAAGTTCAAGGATGGCGACGAGGGCCGTTTTGTCATCCATGCCGAGACGACGGACAAGATCATCGTGCTGGGCTCCAACGGGCGCTTTTACACCGTCGCCGCCGCCAACCTGCCCGGCGGGCGCGGCATGGGCGAGCCGCTGCGCCTGATGATCGACCTGCCCAACGAGGCGCAGATCGTCACGCTGTTCGTGCACAAGCCCGGGCGCAGGCTGCTGGTCGCGTCCTCGGCGGGCGACGGCTTTGTCGTGCCCGAGGATGACGTGGTGGCGCAGACCCGCGCCGGGCGACAGGTGCTCAACGTGGGCGAGGGCGTCGTGGCGCGCGTCTGCGTGCCGGTGGCGGGCGATCATGTCGCGGTGGTGGGCGAGAACCGCAAGGTGCTGGTCTTTGCGCTGGACGAGCTGCCCGAGATGGGCCGGGGCAAGGGCGTGCGCCTGCAGAAATACAAGGACGGCGGGCTGTCGGATGCGACGACCTTCCGGCTGGCCGATGGGCTCGCATGGCGCGATCCGGCCGGACGGACCCGGACCGAGACCGCGCTCGATGAGTTCATCGCCAAACGCGCCGGCACCGGCCGCATGGCGCCACGGGGTTTCCCGCGTGACAACCGCTTTACCTGACGCCCCCACCCCGGATGCGCTGGCCGTGACCTTTGTCGGCCGGCGCGGCGCCCATGTCTGGCTGGTCCTGCGCGGAGCGGTCGTGGTGGTGCTGACGCTCGGCCTTGCGGGCTTTCGGGTGCGCGAGGCGCGCCGGCGCTGGCTGTGGTCGGCGGTGCGGGCGGACGGTCTGCCGCTGGAATACGAAGGCGATGCGAGCAGCGGGCTGGCCGAATGGCTGCGCGCGGTGGCGCTGCTGGCGGGGTTCGGGGGCGTCCTTGCCCTCGCCCTTGCCCTTGCCTTGCTGCGGCCGCTGGGGCTGGCCGGGGAGGCGGCGGCGGCGGCGGCGGCGGTGGCGGTGGCGGCGGTGGCGGCGGTTGCCGTCTGCGCAGCGCTGGGTCTGTTCCTGCTGTGGCACGAGGCGTCCGACCGGGAGTATCGGCTGATGCTGGGCCGCACCCGATGGCGCGGGGTGGGTTTTGCGGTCGCGCCCCGCGGCTGGGGCTACGCGCGGGCGGCGCTGGGGCATGGCCTGCTCACGCTGCTCACGCTGGGCCTGCTGTGGCCGCGCATGACCTGGGCACTGGCGCGGCACCGGATCGACCGCACGTCTTATGGCAGCGCGCAGCTGCACCTCGGCGGGCGCTGGCAGAGGCTCTATCCCGCGTTCCTTTCGGTCGTGCTCGCGGCCCTCGCCCTCGCCGCGAGTGGCTTTGCCACCCGGGCCGGGCTGCCGCAGGCGCAGATCGTGACGCTTGTCGCCGGGCTTGCGCTGCTGCTGGCCGTCCTGCACTACCGTATCCGCAGCCGCCGCCTGATCCTCGGCGCGGTGACGGCGGGCGGTCTGGCGCTCGCGGGCGGCGCGCATAGCGGGCGGGTCATGGCGATCACGCTCGCGGGCTGGCTGGTCACGCTCGCGGTCGTGCTGGCGGTGATCCTGCCGCTGGTGCCGCTCTGGCAGATGGGTGCCCTCCGGATCAATCCTGCGGATGGACAGAGCCTCGGCCGCGCCGCCATCCTGTCGCTCTGGCCGTTCATCCTCGGTGCCATCGCGCTGGTCACGCTGGGGCTGATCGCCGGGCCTGCGCTGTGGCATCTGCTGGTGGTGCGCCCGCTCTGGCGCGAGGCCGCGCTGACGACGACCGTCACCGGCGCGCAATGGCTGCGCCATGTCCGCGCGCCCGGGGGCCGGCCATGACCGCGCGCACGATCATCGAGGTCGGCCCGCGCCCGGCGCCTTTTGTGGCTGACGGGCAATGGCTCGACGGGCTGTGCCCCGTGGCGCAGGCGGCGAGCGTCACGCTCGACGATGCGGCGCAAGAGATGGTGATCGCCGCTGCGGGCGCGCCGCTGCGCTGGCGCTACGGCGATATCCGGCTGCTGGCGGGGCAGGCGGGCGACGACCTGACCGTGCTGCGCCACGCCGACGCGGGCGCCGCGCGGCTGGTGCTCGGGGCGGCGGATGGCCGCATCGTCCTGCCGCGCGCCCGCGACGCCTGGCGCAGGGTGCCGGGGCGGCGGGCGGGCCGGCCGCTGGCCTGGCTTTTCGCCGCGATCATGGCGCTGGCACTGCTGGCCGGCGTGGTCGCGATGTGGCCGGACCTGCCCCAACTCGCGCTTGATTTCCGCCCGCCACTTCACTAAACGGCGCGCGGAACTGGCGCGGGGATGGCCCTGAGCGTCCGATCAAGTGAGGCGGGAGCGCACCGCCCGCGTTGTCGCAGAAAAGGAGCCCATCATGGCGAAGGCAAAGTTTGAACGCAACAAGCCGCATGTGAACATCGGCACGATCGGTCACGTTGACCACGGCAAGACGACGCTGACGGCGGCGATCACGAA
>Ga0210054_1004298_pt1 | contig 10444 bp, 9 predicted proteins | sample CryGeymeta201516_FD_185470 | JGI IMG/M metagenome (GOLD analysis project Ga0210054, IMG submission 185470) | Groundwater microbial communities from Crystal Geyser aquifers in Utah, USA - Crystal Geyser metaG 2015-16 (SPAdes) (version 2) | ecosystem: Environmental > Aquatic > Deep subsurface >...
AAAATACTAAATTTTCTTTTCATTTTTTTGATTAAATTTTAATTTTTTCGACCTTTCGCCTTACCGAATCAAGAAATTTATTTTCGTCTTCCCGGCTTTGTTGAAGGAGCGCTGAAATAATTGAGCAATCCTTGATAAAGGGCATCGGCTTCCTGATTGACTCTCTTCCCAATAAGAACAGATTTACTATCACAAACTTGGGTTGATGTTCCGTTTAGATATTGTTGAGCCTCCCAGTTATTGGTGATGTAATAAGCTTCAGTTAAAGCAGAAACCAAATGGCCGTAAACCGTCATTCCGTAACCGCCGTGGTCTAAGCCCTCATTATTTCCAGTGAGTGGCGCTAAGGCCTCAAGTAAAGCATTGGCTAACGGTATGTCTTGTTTCTCATTATAGATTACCATTGTTCCATCGTAATTAGGGTCAGTTGAACCGTTGTGATGAACTGAAATTAAAGCATCGCATTTCCTGCCGTATAAACTCTTGCACTCCTCTATTGCCATATCAACTCTACTTTTTCGACTAGAAATGGTCTCATCGCATTTTCGAGTTAGAACAACTTGGTTATCGGGCTGACCATCTGAGTTATTGTCTGCCTCTAATTTTGTTTTTAATGCATAAACCACTGCTAAATTAACATCCTTTTCATAAATCGTGGTACTTGTACCAGAGTTTGCCGGATATTGTGCTCCTACTTCATCTCCGCCATGACCAGCATCTAAAGCAATAAGTTTACCTTGAAGAGGATTTACTGCTTGAGCATAAATTGCTCCACTCAAAATTAAGCCAACCAAAGCCAAAGAGCCTAAAATCACCAATCCAATTTTTATCTTTCTCATATTTTAATTAAAAATTAAATTTTAAATGATTGACCTTTTTATTAAAATTTATTATCTATGTTCAGTTTAATACCGAAGGAATGGACTGTCAATGTTTTGGAGCATATTTACGACTGCGCTCGAACCTACTTTATCAAAAACGGTTGTCCTTTTTCGGCCGTTTTTGATAAAGTGGGTACGAGTGAAATCATATAAATGTTCCACAAACCGGGAGATTTGGGTATTAACAAAAATTCATTTTGACATAAAAAATGAAAGTGTGGTAAGATGAAAAATTCCAATAGTCCTTTTAAAACTAAAAATTAGAAAGGAGTGAAAAGATGGATAAGAAGAAATTTGAAGAGCTTTTTAAACGATATGAAGAAAACCCGATTTTAACTTCAGAAGACTGGCCCTATAAGGCGGCATCAGTTTTTAATCCTGGCGCAATAAAATTTAATGATGAGATATTGCTTCTGGTGAGAGTTGAAGATGGACAAGGGTATTCCCATTTGACAATTGCTAAAAGTAAAGATGGAAAAACAAATTGGCAGATAAATTCCGAGCCGACATTAGCAGCAGAACCAAATTTTGGCGAAGCTATATTTGGATTAGAGGATCCGAGGATTATTTGGTTGGAAGAACGGCAAGAATATATAATTACCTGCGTTTCTTTCTTTAAAGGGATAACTGGAGAACCTCCTGGCATTTCTCTGATAGCAACTAAAGATTTTTCTAATTTCGAACGTTTGGGGCACCAGCTGATACCTCCGAATAAAGACGCTTCCTTGTTTCCTAAAACTATTAGAGGCTATTACGCCCTTATAAACAGACCCATTGTTGAAGGTAGGACTGATATTTGGGTTTCTTTCTCCAAAGACCTGAATTTTTGGGGGAAAGACAGAGCGTTAATTCTTGCCGGACATAGAACTTGGGATAGTAATAGAGTAGGATTAGGACCTCCGCCGATTGAAACCTCAGAGGGATGGTTAATTATCTACCATGGAGCAAGAGATACACCATCTGGTACTATTTACCGAGTTGGCCTGGTTTTATTGGATTTAGAAACCCTTGAGGTGATTCGCCGGAGCAGAGATTGGGTCTTTGGTCCGAAAGAAAGTTACGAAAGAGTGGGTGATGTTGACGATGTTATTTTTCCTTGCGGCGCTGTTGTTGATGAAAAAACAAATGAACTTTTAGTTTATTATGGAGCCGCGGATTCAGTGGTAGCGCTAGCTATTGCTAATTTTGATAATATTCTTGAGTATCTAAAAAAATGTACAGGTACAGAATAAATCATAAGGCCCCGTTTTGACGGGGCTTTTCTTTTTGAGAAAACTTGGAGAATGAGTTAAAATAGATAAAAAGCCAGTTTGCCGCCTTAGCTCAGTGGCAGAGCAACTGTTTCGTAAACAGTAGGTCCTCGGTTCGATCCCGAGAGGCGGCTCCACGATTTGACTTTCGGACAGAACACCGACTTTTTGGTGGGCGGCACTTCGCGCCGCCCGCGAAATGGCTTCCAAAAAGTCAAAAAGTTTTATCGTGGAGCGGGATGCGAGAATCGAACTCGCGCCTCAACCTTGGGAAGGTTACGTACTACCATTATACTAATCCCGCGGAAAAAAATAATACCACCATTGTTTGTAATTTGGCAGATTTTCAATATTTTCGGCTCCTTGTGAATTCATCTTGCCACTCTCGCCGGTTGAAGTCGCAGTTGGCAAAATAATAACAACGTTCTCGCCTTCTTTTTTAAGATTTAACCTTACCCGCGCCTCATTTTCAAGATTAGATTCATTCTTGTAATAATCTAATAAATTATTAAGGTCTTCTTTTTGTTTATTAAAATTAGCAATTTCCGTGTCCAGTCTGTCCAAATCTTTTTTAACCTGATAGCGATAATAAAACTGCTGAAAAATACCAACCAGCAAAGCCAAAGAAATCGGAATTAAAAAAACAAAGAAAATCCTTGATCTGATCAATTTTTCGTATATCGTGAGGTTGTCTTTTTCTTTCATTTTTATTATACTTAATTTGGGTAATAAATTATGATGAAAAATAAAATTAAAAAAAGATTAAGCATTGTGTGGCTTACCATCACCATTTTGGCGGTTTTGTCAATGATAATATTTTTGTTTATTCCTTTAATAGGATATTAACATTGTAAGTAAGAGGTTGACAAAAACTTTTTAAAAAAAGAAACAATTTGCCTTTGAGCGGGTTATGAGCGCGAGCAGGCAGGGTTTGCGAAGCAAGAGCGAGCGCGAATCCCTGAGCGCGCCACGCTGGGGCGCGCGAGGAAAGCGAAAAGACAAATAGTTTCTTTTTATTTAGAACTTCTAAATATTTTTAAATAAACGTCGCTATCCAGTTGGATGCGGCCGAAGGCCGCTCTTTTCTTTTTGCCTTTTTTCTGTTTGTCCAAGAGTTTATTTTTCCTCGTAACATCGCCGCCGTAAAGTTTTGCGGTGACGTCTTTTCTCATCGCCGGAATGGTTTCTCTGGCAATAATTTTACCCGGTCCGCCGTCAGGCGAGCCGCCTATTGCCGCCTGCAGGGCAACGGCAAAATTTTGCCTTGGTATAATTTCTTTTAATTTTTTAACCAACATATTGCCTTCATTATATGCCTTATTTTTTGGCACAATTTTTGAAAATGCTTCGATTGACTCCCCGGCAATTAAAATCTGTAATTTAATCAAATCGCCCGTCCTAAATCCTAAAAATTCGTAATTCATTGAAGCATATCCTTCAGAGACGCTTTTTAACCTGTCATGAAAATCGACTAAAATATCGGAAAGCGGCATGTCAAAATTAAGAATCAAATGATCCAAGCCGAGATAATCAATGTGATTATAAATTCCGCGATAATTATCCATTAGTTTCATTACTCCTCCCAGATATTTTGTTGGTACAAGTATTTCAAGATGAACCCATGGTTCTTCTATTGATTCAATTTGTGATAAATCCGGCCAGTCAACCGGTGTAAAAATTTCCACGGTTTCACCTTTGCGGCTCCTTAATCTATAAGAAACGGTCGGGGTGGTTATTATAACGCGCCGATTATATTCCCGCCTCAAACGCTCAGCTGTTATGTCAAGATGAAGCATTCCTAAAAATCCCAAGCGAAAACCACGCCCCAAGGCCTCCTGGGTTTCAGATTCATAATGCAACGCCGCATCATTTAATTTAAGCTTGGCTAAAGCATCTTTTAATAAATCAAAGTCGTCGGCTGATTCCGGATAAAAACTCGCCCAAACCATCGGCTTCGGTTCGCTGTAACCTGGAAGCTGTTCGGCGCTAGAATCAGTTGTCAAAGTATCGCCAACCCTGATTTGCGCTGGATTTTTAATACCGCTGGCAATATAGCCGATTTCGCCGGAGGACAGTTTATCGGCCGATACAAGTTCCGGCTTAAAAATTCCGAGTTCAAGAATTTGCGTCTTGGCGCCAGTAGCAAGAGCGTTTATAGTTTTTTGTTTGGAAATCTCGCCATCTAAAACCCTAACATAAGCAATTACACCCTTATAAGCGTCAAAATGAGAATCAAAAATCAGAGCCTTAAAAGGTTTCTCCTTATTAATTTTCGGCGCCGGGAATTCTTTAATAATTTTTTCTAAAATAGATTTAACATTCAATCCGGTTTTAGCCGACACCACTAAAATTTCTTCAGATTTTTGTCCGGTAAGCTTAGCAATTTCCTGCTTCAGGCCCTCAAGTTTTTCTAAGTCATTTATTAAATCAATTTTATTTATAACGCCAATGATTTTTAAATTCTCTTTTTTCGCCAATTGAAGATTGGCTATAGTTTGCGCCTGAATACCCTGCGTGACATCAACCAAAAGGACAGCGCCTTCAACCGCGGCAAGCGCTCTTGAAACTTCATAAGTAAAATCAACATGGCCGGGAGTATCTATCAGATTCAGAACAAATTCTTGTTCTGAATCTGCAATTTCGAATTTCGAATTTCGAATTTCGAAACTTTCCGAATGCTTTGGCGGTCGCCAAAGCATTCGGACTGGCTGCATTTTGATAGTAATCCCCCTTTCCCTCTCCAAATCCATCTGGTCTAAAAACTGCTCGCACATTTTTCTTTTAGCAACGGTTCCGGTAATTTCTAAAAGACGATCGGCTAAAGTCGACTTTCCATGGTCAATGTGAGCAATAATGACAAAATTTCTAATATTCATTTTAGTATTGGTCGTCAAGAGATTCACCAACGGGTTCTGGTTCAGGATTTTTAATCCCGCGCCAGTTAAGCAGTGTTGCGGGGATATTCAACATTAAAATTTCTTCCATTTTCAAGGCAAAAGCAACCGCTAAATATGCAATACCGCCGAATAATCCTGCGCCTAGCGTTTGGAATAATAACCCCAAAACAGTTCTCGTATTAAAAACGTACGAAAAGGCATAAAGCCCGACATAGACAAAAATAACCGCGACAATACTCGCTATCAGAATTTTAAAAAAAGATTTTTTAATTTCGCCTATGCCAAAATCACCAACATGTTTTTTCAAATCAAACCAATGCCAAACAAGATTGATAATGCTGGCAATGGTTATGGCCAGCGGTAAACCCAAAATCGCAACGTTATTAATATCGCTTAATTTCATAATGCTTCCTAATTTTTGACTAAGAAGCGGCAATTTAACTATGGCGCCAACAAATAGAAAGCTTAAAACAATATTAATCAGCATTGAAAAAACATTTATAAAAACCGGCGTCTTGGTGTTATGAAACGCGAAAAAAGCGCGGGTGAAAAGCGGCAAAAGCGCGGCGGCGAAAATTCCAAAAGCAAACAGGCCTAAAACCGCCGCCGTGAGACGTGTGTCCTGCCAGTTAAAATTGCCGGTTCCCAAAATTATCCTCACAATTTGGGCGCGCAAAACAAAAAATAAAAGAGAGAACGGAATAACGATAAACAGCGCCTGCCTTACCGCCAAGGAAAAACGTTTTAAAAATAAATCTTTCTTCCCCTGCGCGTAAGCCAAGCTCATCGCCGGAAAAGCGGCGGTAGAAAATGCCACGCCGACAATGCCTATCGGCACCCATCTTAAATTATCGGCAAAATTAAATATTGCAATGCTGCCAACCGCCAAAACTGAAGCAATGGCGGTTGAAACAATGCTGTTTATTTGAAGCGCAAATAACCCCAAGGTTCTCGGGAGCCAGAGCTTCACTACTTTAATCAATCCCCATTCTTTAAAATTTAACAAGCCGCGAAAACGAAAGCCGATATTAATAAGCGATGGCACCTGAATTAAAAAATGTAATAATGCTCCCAAAACAACGCCGTAGGCCAATCCCCAGATGCCATAATGCGGCGCTAAAAATACAATGCCAAAAATAATTCCTAAATTATAAAAAATGGGCGCGAGCGAGGTAATTAAAAATCTTGAAAAGGCCTGCAGCAGCGCGGTGGCTAAAGCTGAAATGCCTAAAAGCAGAGGACTTAAAAACAAAAGCCGGCTGATGTTAACAGTGAGTTCTCTTGACGCGCTGTCAAAACCCGGCGCCACCAAAGATACAAGTTGAGGCGCAAATAAAATTAAAATCACCGAAAAAATCAAAAGAGCAAAAATTAAAATATTTAACACGTTGGCGGCAAATCGCCACGCTTCGTTTTTATCTTTAGTCAAATATTCATAGAAAACCGGCAAAAACGCGGAAGAAACAGCTCCGACAATAAGCAGATTATAAACTAAATCCGGAATTCTAAAAGCCGCGTAATAAATATCCAGGGTCCTACCGGCACCAAACTGGCCGGCAAGCAATCGGTCCCGCCAAAGTCCAAAAAAACGGCTTACCAAGCCGAAAAATGCGACCGTGAGAGCAGCCGACGATATTTTTTGAGATCGTTGATTAATGAATTTACTTAAAATGGTTAACATTTTCTACTGCCACTAATTATAGCAAAATTTGCATTTAAAACCAATCTTTGGTATACTTATGAAGTCCCTAAAGGACATTATTGGCTTTAACAAAAGAAAATGGGTAGTTGCCCTGTTAGACAGAATTTTATTCATCTAGCGGGGAGGAAAGTCCGGACACCACCCCGCAAGCTTGTGGGGGTAAAGCGTACGGGTTAACGACCCGCCGCAGTAATGCGAGAGGTGCGAACAGAGACGCCCGAGGTCAAAAGACCGAGGGAGTCCTCCGAAGCTTTAGCGTAGGAGGACGAGTTCCATAGCAATATGGAAATGAAACGGCTAAATCCTTACTGGGTGCAAGTCCGCTATGGACGCTAGATCCCGATGGCAACATCGAGACCAGATAGATAATTACCGTCCGCCCGCAAGGGCGAGATACAGAATCCGGCTTATAGTTTTCTTAATAAGTCAATAATCAAATAAACCGCCCCGATATCGGGGCGGTTTATTTTTATTTTCAGAATAATTTATTTTTGCTATCTAACTCTTGATTAACTAATTTATCGGCTTTTTTGTTTTGTTCTCTTGGAATAATTTTTATATCAACTTTTTCAAAATCCAGCCGCAAATTCCAGGCCTTTATAAATAGCGGCTGTAAATCCGCGTCTTTGATTTTATACTTCCCCAAAAGCTGTTTGCCAATCAATTCGCTGTCAACACGCAATTCAACGTTTTTAATTTTCAACTGCTTGGCTTTTTGCAAAGCGAAAATCACCGCTTCATATTCGGCTTGGTTATTGGTCGCCTCTCCTAAATAACGGGAATATTCTTTTAGAATTTTTCCCTTATCATCAGTAATAACCACTCCGAGAGCGCTCGGTCCGGGATTGTTGCGGGAACCGCCGTCGGCATAAATTATTGTTTTATTTGCCATTGCAGGAAATCTTTATTTTAAATTCACCTTTTTCAGTTCCCTGCTCAATTTCCAAAAATATTTCTTTGCCACCTATCGGATCGCAAGTTGCGCCCTGCTGTTTATTAAGAAAATTTATTAAAGCGCGGGCGTCATTTTTATTGGGAACAATAGCGACTTTATAAACATCCTGGATTCCTAATAACAACTTAACTCTTCTCATGGCTTCCGCCGGCGTGGTCAACCCCTGGATAATAAAATCATCAACCGCCATCTGTTTCGCCAATTTCTCGTCTTCAGGGCGGCCGCGGTGAGAGTTTATTGCCACTGGAATTTTTGCTAAATTTGGATCGGCTTGCATTTTAGCTATTAATTCAAAACCGGTCATCCGCGGCATGACAATCCCGGTAAAAATAACATCGGGAACGTTGCCGCCGCTTATTATTTCCCATGCCTCCTCGCCATCATGAGCAGCTAAAACTTCAAATCCTTCGTCCCTAAAATTCTTGGCGTAAATGCCAAGCAAAAAATCATCATCATCAACAATTAGTATTTTTTTATTATTTTCATCTTTCATAATTTATAAATTAATTTTAATATTTTGGACTATACCAAAAGCTATTAGAGTCGCAAACAAATTAGAACCGCCATAACTTAAAAGCGACAACGGGATTCCAATAACCGGGAAAAAACCCATATTCATACCAATATTAATCGCAATCTGAGCCAAAAGCAAGAGCATAAACCCGAAAACAAAAAGCCGGGCAAAGTTAGTGGTGGCGCCAATCGCAATTATAAACAAGCGCCAAAAAATAATGCCCCAAAGAGCCAAAACAAAAGCAACGCCGAAAAAGCCCCACTCTTCGGCAATAGTAGCCCAAATAAAATCAGTGTGCTGTTCCGGTAAAAAATTCAATTGAGATTGACTGCCATGGCCAAGCCCTTTGCCCCAAAATCCGCCGGAACCTATTGCGATCATTGATTGTAAAATATTGTAACCCCGGCCAAGCGGATCTTTTTGGGGTTCAAAAAATGTTAAAATGCGCGCTCTTTGATAATCTTTCAAAAAAAATTTCCAAGAAAATCCGGAGATAACGATAAAAATCAAAAAAAGCGCTAAAAGGTGTCTCGCCCTAATGCCGGAAACAAGCATTATGCCAACCCAAATAATAAGCAACAGAGCCGCGGAACCCAAATCCGGCTGGAGCAAAACTAAAGCTACGGGAATTAAAACATAAAAACCCGAAATGAATATATGCCGTATTAAACCGAAATCAACATGGCGATTAGAAAAATATTTTGCCAAAGTGACGATCAAAACAAACTTCATTATTTCAACGGGCTCAAAACCAAATTCGCCAATGGGAGATCCAAATTGAAACCAAGAAACCGATCCCCTGACCCTGCTTCCTAATACTAAAAGTAATATAAGCAGAAAAATTGATGAAATATATAATATCAAAACTACCGCTGAATAATTCCTTAAAAAACGATAATCTATAAAACAAAAAGTTCCTAATAAAATCAAGCCAATTACAGCAAAAAATAATTGTTTTTTAAAATTAGTAAAGGCCCCCGTTCTGGCTTGCGATGCCGAGGCAATACTCAATAAGCCAATAATAATAAGTAAAAGAACTGCGCCAATTAAAACCCAATCCAATTTTTTCAAAACTTGCAGCATAATGTTATTGCCCTATTAGTTCCGGTCTTTCCCAAAGATTGGTTGAAATGCTTAAGTCAACACGGTTAGGCGTTCCGGGGAAAAGAGAAAACCACGGAATGCTGGATGGCCGGCGCTCTTTTGATTTTAAATTTTCTAAAAACGTTGAGGCGACGGCTATGGGCAGCTCGTCTTTGTCTAAGACAATAGCCGAAACATAAACCTTGTCTAAATCATAGGGAGTATTATTGCTTGCCGTGAAATCAATCGAAAAAAATTTACCCGAACCGGTTTTCCCTTTTCCGTAATTAATATTTCCTAAAGTTAAATCAACCCCGCTAAAATTTTTAACTTCACGCCACGTCGGCTCATCTATCTGAAGCAACGTTTTTACTGGCGTTTTCGTCAAGTTAATGCCCTCCAAAATAATATATTTTGATTCGCCGGGCCAAATAAATGATTCGCCGGCCGAGGTGGTAAGCAAAATTCCGTTTGCATCATACAAATAGAAAGTGTAACTGAAATTGCTCGCGCCAAAATTGGTGTTGGGATTTCGAATTCTGGTGGCGACCGAATACAAATCGGGCCTGGTAACAAAGGTCTGCGACCAAATCACTTCAATAGGATAAATGGTTGGAGTCGTAATTGGAGGAGCGGGCACCGGTCTAAATAAAAAATATACCCCAATGCCCAAACCCGTAAAAACCACCAAGTAAATAACGGCAATAAAAATTCTTTTGAAAAACCTGCGATATTTGCTCATATGTAAACATTATAACAATTTCTGAAACAAAAAAAAGTGCGCACAATATTGCTATAGCTGATTTATGCGCACTGACAAAACCCACCGCGTTTAACGCGGCGGGTTTTGTATTAATTCCGTTGTCCTGGCGATAACTACTTTCCCTGACCATCAAGGGCCAAGTATCATCGTCGACACGGCGTTTCACTTCTCTGTTCGGAATGGGAAGAGGTGTTTCCACCGCGCTGTTGTCACCAGGACAACGGAATTAATTTTTTCAGGTTTAAAATTTCACACTTATGTAAGGGATGAGTAGGAATTGCTTTATTAGTACGACTTGGCTAAACGCGTTGCCGCGCTTACACCTATCGCCTATCAACCTTGTAATCTTCAAGGAAGCTATAACGATACCTAATCTTGGAGATTGCTTCGCACTTAGAT
>Ga0210054_1004320_pt1 | contig 10410 bp, 10 predicted proteins | sample CryGeymeta201516_FD_185470 | JGI IMG/M metagenome (GOLD analysis project Ga0210054, IMG submission 185470) | Groundwater microbial communities from Crystal Geyser aquifers in Utah, USA - Crystal Geyser metaG 2015-16 (SPAdes) (version 2) | ecosystem: Environmental > Aquatic > Deep subsurface >...
AGTTGTGTAACTGGGTGTTGGAAAATGCCTTTGAGAGGCTTGAGCCGTATGCGTTGTGAGGCGCACGTACGGTTCTTAGGGGGCGGCGGCGCAGTAATGCGCTGCCGCTACCCGACCATAAGGCCGACGATGCGACAGACAGTAATTCGGCCAGAACGGACGGTCGCTCAAGCCTTGACGGAGTTGATCATGAATGGCCGCTTTGTGGCAGCCAATTAGCATGGCGCTACAGCCGTTGTGTGCCATTACCAGCCAGTCAATTATTTTCCCCCACGCTGCCATTCGTCAGTACTATGGTACTCAATGCAAGAAAACTTTAGCAATTACTAGCTGGGGCGGTTTCATAGGGGTAGATCAGAGTCAACGCGATGGGAGTAGCTTAAAATGAATGCGGCGTCATTTCGCAAATGTGTTCTGCCTACAGAGATATTGGTGTTTGTGCAAGCCGCAATCTTGGGGGTTTTGTTTGGGGAGTTATGGTATCTCACGCAATCCATCGCTTCCGAATTTAACAAATACATTCAGTCTTCCAGCAGGCAAGGCGATGCTCTTATTGCGTGTGTAATATCCGCGCTGATTGGTTCTACATATTTTTATAGCCGCGATGGATATGCAGACTTAAAGAAACTTTGGCAGAGCTACCGAGTTGACCTTCTCTCACTTGTACTGTTTGGCTTGCTCATGTCGGTGTGTGTAGGCGGCATTGGGACCAGTAAGTATCAAGAGTATGCTGGGAAGGTATACGTCCTACAACTAATGCTACTAGTTGCTGCGCCAGTGTTTATTGCATTGCTTCTCATGTTGAGAGCCGCAACAATGCGAATGAGAAGAGATTCCGCAGCCCCGTTCTTTATCAGTGACCAAGACATAAAGTCGAAGGAATCCGATCTTCTCGGATTGAGTGGTAGCGCAGCTAGGTTTGCCGAAAGAGTTTTAAATGGTGGCTCATCGGATAGTCTGGTTTTTGGAATTGATGCACCCTGGGGTATCGGCAAGTCCAGCTTTATCAACTTTTGCTGCGAGCATTGGCAAGACAAGCCCCGCTCACAAATAATCGTCCATCGCTTTGAGCCGCTTAGGTACGAAGACAAAACCGATTTAGCGGAGAAATTTGTAAATGATCTAGTCAACACTATTCAAAAGCACGCATTTATTCCTGCGATCCGGCCGCTCTTCTCGAAATACACGCGTTTGATAAAGGGTAAGAGTGATTTTTCATTCTTGGGCATGCACTTCGCATTTGAGCCAAGCACGGATACTGTGGAGGGCACACTTGAAAGTCTTGAAGTACTCCTATCGGAGTTGAATAGGAAAGTCATCATTGTGGTCGATGATCTTGATCGGCTTAGTTGGTCAGCAATCAAAAATATTCTCTTTGCAATCAAGAGAAGTTTTATGCTGCCCAACGTTTCCTATGTACTCTGTTATGACACTGAAAATATCGTTTCTACGGACAAGAAAATTGACGATGCGGATAAAGCAAAAGAATTCCTTGAGAAATTTGTGAACGTCAAAATCAGCTTATTTTTAGACTCAAGCGCTTTGGCTAAATATGTTTCTACAAATTTCGAGCGTGCTGTCAAAAGCAATCTGCAAATAGACCCTCAAACACTGGACGAGATCAAGCAAGCGATCAAGGAACTCACAAAGATATTCAACTCGGAAGATTTTTTTCACTATCAGGATTTCCTAGGAGATATTAGAAAGCTGAAACGCTTGATCAATACGTTGCTTCTTTTCGAAATTGAAAAAACTGATTTCGAAAACAGTGATTTCAATAAAGAAGACCTAATTCATTTGCTTTTGGTGTACGTGAACTATCCCCACATCTTCAGAAAAATATACAACACTGAGGCAAATGAAAAAGGTGGATTCTTTTCGTTGGTGTCGTCCTACAAGGATGGGGGTAGTAGGTTTGAGAACTCAAAGAATTATGATGAATATGTTAAAGAGCTAACTGCAAATCAACAGTTCCTTTTACAGAAGCTCTTTGAAGTTGACTCACAAGATATCGAGGGCAATGCCTCCAGAATCGGAGAAGCCGCCATGAGGTCACGCGCTTGCTTCAATGGCCAGGGTGGTTCAAGTAGAAATCTTGAAAGATACTTGAATCTCATAGTCAAGCTATCTAAACAGGACAAGCGTGAAGGGTATCAGTTTTATGTGAACAAGAAAGATGAACTACTTCAAGGTAAGACGTTAGACGAGATTTTTGGTAAAGATGAGTTTGATTTTTCTAAAGGAGATTTTTCACACGATCAGCTTTGGAAGGTAATTGTGAACAGCTCGAACGATCTCAAGCCAGAGCTGGCTTCACACGTCGTATCTTATCTGGTGGAGAATCTTCCAGATTATTCACTTTTAGAAGGCGAAAAAGTCGGGGTTGATTCAAGAACGAGGTTAGTTTACTCCTTGTTAAAACTCTTAGATGAAGCGGCATGGGGGTCTAGTCAAGCTGGACGCCGCAACAATGACGAAAAAAGCATCTCCGAAATTGCCGATTGGGTGTTTGGTCAGCATAAACATGCTGGCGCTGGAATATTGAGAACCTTGGCGAAACCTGAGCGAGGCCCTTTGGGTCTTTGTGACTTGATGATTTTCCGTCTTTATTGCAGCGCAGACAGAGGCGGGAGCTTATTTAATCTTCAGAGAGCATTGTCGTTGCGCGGTGATCCTGCGGCTCCTACATCTGGACTTACGACAGAGATTGCGAAACATGAAATGCGCGAGATTTCACAAGAGGTCTTTCAGATTTTCAAGAGCCAATATATTACGCCGAAGAAAAACATATTCGAAACCATTGATAATTTGTCGCAAGATGATTTTGCTGGGAAGTGCTCTGCATTCGTGCGTGCACAAATTAATTCTGGGGAAGTTCCACAAGATCAGATAGACCAGCTTGTTGCTATTGAGAAATCAAAAGTGAAGATTTTTGTCATTTACCAGCTGGGCAACAAAATAATAAGTAGCGGGGTCGGTTGCGGTTTCTATGATGAAGCAGGCAAGGAAGATCAAAAAGGGATCGCCGCGAAGGTAAACGAGTACTTGTTTGACCTGTGTTTTAACCCAGCAGTGAGTCAGGAAAACTTCGAACGATTCTTAGACTACTTATTGATGAATTTTTCACATACCTTCGGTTTGGACGATGGTGCTAACTATGTACCTACCTTGGGTGATTTTACGAAGGTTCTCGATAGGGAGCGATTGAAGGCGTATTGGATGACTCACAAGGAAGCAATATTGGCACTAGACCTTGACTCGAAGGAAAAACGTGTCTTTACTTCTAATTATTTCGCTACTTATTCGGATGATCTGCCTGCCGTATTTCGCGTACTAGATGAACTTTAACTGGTAGCAGTGTTTTTCATTTCAACATGCCTTTTCCAAGTATTAACTTTAAGCCTATGAGCGCCTGCTTTTCTCGAGGCCAACTGACCGCAATGTGTCGATAGTGTGAGTTCGCCAATGTCCGCTATCGGGCCGCTCAGTTCTTAGGCGTTCAGGAAATTTTCATTGCGCGGAAGCGGACGTTCGCAAAGGGCGGTTCCCGACCCAAACCGGGTATCCGAACGCCGGAATTAACCACCGCGAAGCGGTCGCTCACGTGGGCGTCTCGCGCCCGGCTCCTAGTGTCCATCACCGGCGCGGCCAGCCTCCGCGTAAATTCCAGTGGCGACATCACCAGTTGCGCAGTGCCGGCCATTGCTCTCGGTCAGCGAACTGCTCGCAAATCCAATCTTGACGCTGGGTTACGCATCTACCAATGCCTTCCCGGCTGCGCGCAGCATCCTTTCCATGGGTACAGATACGCCGAAGTCGAACCAATGAATAACGTTGTAGTAGAACTGATCGGCAGCCATGTAGTCTTCGAGGAACTGCTTTACCCGGCGGCGCGGAAAGGCACGGACATACTTGAGCGAAGCAAACTTCCGCACGTCCTCCGTCTCCGACCGCATGAGCGGACCGATGTCGGCATCGGCAAGTCCCTGGAAAGCCTTGTCAGGTATCAATGGAATGATACGTGCCAAGAGGTGTCCGGGCATTGTGGTAGCCAACAGGTCATTGAGTCTATGCTTGCCGAGTGCATACATCGTACGTGCTGCATCCTCGTGCTTGGTGCTGCCCGCAATCGAAAGTATCGATGGGTACTTGCGAACGTATTCGGGCCGGTCGAGTGATGCGATCACTAAGGGAATGTCGCACCATTGGCCGAACTTCGCTATGTACTGAAGGTCTGCTGCTGAGTAGTCGACGCCGCCACTCGCAAGCATGGTTCGAACGAGCGGCAAGTCGGCCGCGTTGAGTCTGCTGCAGATGATGTCCAAGCCTTCGCGTGTAAACCTGCTGCGTAAGTGCTTCCCAAGCGAGCGGATCTCCTCGATAAGGTCAGTTTGCATCCCATGCCGCTTGGCTATTTCCTTCAGCAACGACTCAAAACGATCTGCGAATTGATTGGCAACGGCCTTACGCAGGTCATCGCCGCGCAGCCTGAAGTTGCGACGGATAAGTGCGAAGTAGGCGTTCTGGTCGAAGATCGCCGATCGCTCTTCTTCTTCGAGTTGCGCGACGGTCAAACTGTCAAAGAACTGTTCACTGTAACGTTCTAAGACGGCCTCACCTTCCGTATCGGCCTGACTCATCGCGAACAATGCAAGCCCCTTGGGGGCCGGATTGCTGCGCACAAGGATGGCTTTCGCCTGCTCAACGGAGTAGTTCCGACCGCTTGCGACTAGTGCTCGCAGTGCGGCAAAGCGCACCTCCGCATCACTGTCGTTTAGCAATGGTTCAGCAACGCTCGCGACAAGCGCCTGCCGCTTTTGCAACAAATTGACAACCGTGGTTCTGACCAGCACGCTGCGATGACTGAGTCCACGGAGCAAGATGTCATCGTTAAACTCGGCATCGCGGCTGAACAGCGCGTCGAGGAGATCCTGATTCACCGTGCTAGGCTGCAAGGTGTAGAGTGACTCAAGCGCTGCGCGGCGATCGTCACGAAGCGTGATACGGATGATTGCATTGGCTGCCGCACTGGTCGTCCGTGTCTCGTTCCGAGCGAACTCCTCAGTGATGTAGGGCAGGTCTGTCGGCTGACCACATTCGCTCAGATACTCCAAGGCGGCCACGCGCACTTCAGTTTCGGTGGCTTTGTCCAACCAGCGCTGAACGATTTCCTTGCGGCCGAAGTGCTCCTCGTCGGCAATCGGTTCCGCGATCAGGCGCATGGATTTCAGCGCGCCGACACGCCGGTCGATCGTGCCGAACACTGAGTAAATGGGCAGTATGTTGTTCTTGAAACCATCGACCGCTGCAACCCAGTGCCAGAGCGGCACGTTCTCGTGTTTGAAGTGCGCCAAGCCGTCGCCAAGCAGCCCGTTGAGTTCGCGCCTTCCGAACTCGAACTTCGTCCGCGCCTTAAATAGAAGGTTCGCATCGTGCGATCCCAGTGACTGCTGATCGTTACCGTGGACCGCCGCGATGATGGAAAGCAATCTGACTCGCGCCACGTCATCGGCAGCCAGGGGGGACTCATCGGTCGCTTTCTCGGCTGTAGTCAAGAAGTTTCGCAGGAATATTGCACCTTCTACCGACAGCGGCGTCGTCGGCCCTGGTTCGTTCGCCGGCGTGGTCTGCGTCTCTGCAAGAGGTGCTTGGTCCTTCTCGGACTCTGACGCCTTGTCCTTATCGGCAAGTGCGATCACGTAACCCTGGATACACTTGCGGAACTTACCTTCGAAGTCCCTCACGTCCGCAAAGGTCCCTGCCAAGAGCTTCTTCTCGGCAAAGACGTGGTCTCTGAATTCGATGACCTTCTTGAGGTGATTCCCCGGGTCGGCAAGCGATGAAGCGTCAAGATCCTTCAGCAGGAGGTTTATCTCAGGTCGTCCCTCCCTTGCGTTTCGGGACATGGACCGATCGAATTCCTCCTCGAAACCAGATGTGTAGGGCTCAGTTCCCGGCGGCGTGCCCCAACGCTTCCACAGCATGCCAATAAAGAGATCACATCCGTCAAGATCGCGGTTGATGATCGCTTGCGGTCGGCCGATGCCGGGCAGCGTGTCCTCCCATCCGACCAGTTCAACTTGATATCCGAGCGCATCCGCCAACTGACTGTTGAATTCGTCAACGATCTCTTTGGCAACTTTGCGTTCTTCGGCTAGATCACCTGGAGAAGCAAGAAATACTTTGATGAACCGTCTTGTTCCTGCCATTACTCACTACACCTGTTCGATATGCTTGTCAGCACGCAAGTTGTACACTGCTATGCGGTGAACTGTGCGCCGGGCCGAATTGGCTGCGTACAATTCCGGTTGGCCGTGTCAACGTCCCCCGCGGCATATGGTATCCGCATTCATTGCTTGAGTACATTTGGATTCAATTTTCCAAAAGTGCTCAACATCTCGTTGCTCGAAAGCCGTCACACGCGAAGGTCAGAAACTAGCCGCACGACCGTCAGCTTTCTTGCTGGGTATCTTACACCTCGACCGACCGCAATTGGCACACAACGGCTGTGGCGCCATGCTAATAGGCTGCCACAAAGCGGCCATCCATGATCAACTCCGTCCAGGCTTGAGCGACCGTCCGTTCTGGCCGACGATGCGACAGACAGTAATTCGGCCATAAGAGACGTTGGGGAATTGCTGAGCAGGCTGCTTGAAAATTCTAAAGGGTGGTCCGCTTCACTCCTGACAGCGGACGTTCAAAACTAAGAGTTTGATGATGCTTGGCCGTCGCTTGCTAACCCGTTTCCGCCTGTGGCGACCGACCGCTTTGTAGTCAATACAACCGGATGAGATCGAGTTCCACTCCCCCCAGTCAGAGTCTCTGTCAGCCCAGCATTCTGGCCACACTAATACATCTAGCTCCACTGCCAACAGTTAAAGTCTTCTATTCCCACAAGCAGTCTTCTATCTCTTAAAGCAGTCTACTTATTCATCAGCAATATAGTATTAACATGTTGATATATATAGATAAAACACTTGCAAATGCATTATTTATTCATTAAGGTGCCGTCATGCATTTGATCAATAAATTATGGAGAAAAAAATGGAATACATCACTAGCAGGCATGCAGAAATTCGGGCTCAGCAAAGAGGCATTCCACCTCTCATAGATCAGATTCTTGATCTATACGGTAGAGAGCAATACGACGGGCATGGTGGTGTAGTTATATATTTGGACAAGGGAAGCATTCGACGCATGGAGCGCGATATGGGGAGAGAGCCTGTCCGTCGATTATCGACTTGGCGGAGCGCATACAAGGTGAAGAGCAGCATTAGTGGGTGCACGATTACAACTGGAATTCGCATAGAACGGATTTGGAGAAAGTGATGAAAAATACAAATATGCATAATGAGTTATTGGAAGATTTTGATCTGTATACACAGCTAATCAAAAAGGGGGCGACACTGCCGTGGATGTCCCCGCATCTTCTTCACACTATTGTTAGTACACGTGATGCTAATTTTGAGTTGTTAAACGAATTGACTCGTCCTTCCAAAAAGGGTTTAAGGGAGTTATTGGCTGAAAAACTAGCCGCTATTAATTCACGTTCGCAAATCCCAACGAGACAAGAAAATATGATGGGTTATGAAATTGATGGTGAATTCTTCGCATGTAGTAGTTGCCTCGATATTTGGCGCAACTTACTGAAGAAGCTATGGAATGACTACCCAGATAAGCGGGAGATTATGGCAGCATCGGTTAAAAGATTTGGCTACAACAGAGGATACATTTCTAGTAATCGGAAGAATCTATTCGTGGGTAAAGCTGATCGCTGGATTAGAATTCATAGCAGAGTGCTAATAGATGGATAGTATATGGATGTTAATGTAAATCCTGAACGTATACAGAAACTTTTGCCTGTTGTAATTTCATCTGTGAGCCTAGTTTTGGGTAAGGATGTTGCCATTATTTGGAAATAGACTTGCCGAGCTGCAAGTGAGTAACACTAAATGGAGGAAGTATGTATTCTAGAATCCGACAACTTTTTTTTCTTCTGTTTGGGATTTCTTACGCAGCCATCGCATGTGGGGACGCGTATAGATGTCTTGATTCGACGGGACATTTTGAGTATAGAAATATCCCATGTTCATCAGATAACGTTGGTGCCCAAAAGATTACTGCCACACCCGAAGTTGAGAAGAGTTCATCAACGCCCTTGAAGGATGGCTCAACCTGCCCGATGGTTCTTGCTCCAAAACCTGAGCCTAGTGGGTCGAGCGATTACAGAGACAAACTTCTTGATCGGTTGGAGGCTGATTTCTACGGTGAAGCTCGATCAGGTCGCATGAGTTGGGTTCAGCTTGTTGATCGGTTTTACGCCAAATGTGCAGAGTTATACCCAGGCTATCTCCAGTATGATCTTGTAGAAGTGTCGACCTATCAGCGTGTATTAGCGGAACAGATGGATAATCGACGTATCACAGAATCTGAATGGGTCTACTTATTGGAAAAGCAAGCTGCTGACATTAGGGCGCGCCGGCAACTCATTGAGAATACGCGCCCGAGTCCCATCATCATACAGAATTCGCCTCCGGCTGCTACTCCACGGGATATAAGACCTTTTGGCACTACCTGCACGACGCAAAATATTGGAACCCCTGATTTTCCAATGTACAGAACTAATTGCAATTAAGAAGATTCGAATTAGTGGGATAGGATTATCTCGATAGAGTTGTGGAGCTCTGCTATCTTTTGATAGCAGAAGCATGACAACAGGGTGAGTTTAAGCTGAAACAGTTGTTAATTTTTTCAGCCACTCATCTTGCACGACTGCTCTGTTTACTTGCAGGTCAGAGACGAGCGTCAGCTTTCTTGCTTCTAGATTTCACCCCTGACTGTCTCAAAGTGGCCGATTTGCGCCGAATACTTATCGTAAACACTTGGTCGGCGAACGACTGCTCCTGAAATCCATGACGGTCATCCCCATGATCCGATAAAAAGCCACGACAGCATAGCTGCACGTGGCTTGTTTGACTTAACCCTGCTCAAGCAGAGTGCAACTCTTCTCTGATGATGCGTCGCACAACATCCTCGGTAATCGGAGTGCTGTTTGTGGCAACCTGCCTGAGTGCCTCATTGATCAAGGTCTGATAACCCCGGCCCTCGGTCTCAGCACGAAATCGGAACGTTTCAAGAATGCTATCGTCAAGAAACATCGTTACTCGTGTCTTGCCTTTTGCCGCTGCAGATTGAAGTTTAGCCAAATGTGGCACATCTTTGGCACGTTTGGCCTTTGTGAAGTCGTATTCAGCTTTCATATTGCCTCCGTTCATTTTTAGTTGCCATTCGCGCTGAAATCAGTCTAATCAATTCACCGCGTAGCGTGTAACACACTGTCAAGAGGTGCCCTGTTGTCGACATCCCAACCAACAGGAATCTTGCCTCATCTGTGGCATCCTCATCTTCCTGCACCAGCGCCATCGGATCCAATAGCGCTGTTGCAGCATCATCAAAAGACACGCCATGTTTTTTCAGATTTGAGGCGGCTTTCTTTTGGTCAAATTCAATGCTCATGGCTGATTATACATATAATGTGCATACATTATCAATGCCCTCCATTTTCTGTGTTCGCGAACTTATTCCTTCGAAGATGACTTTACTTATGTAAGGTGTTACTTTACAGTTATGCCATGATTGAATCGTTCGCCCACAAAGGTCTGCAAGAGCTATTTGAGAAGGGCAAAAGTGCCAAGGTACAGGCGTCTTTGGTCGATCGGATCGTTAGACGACTTGATGCCATTGATATTGCCAAGACTCCTGAGGCATTGAACTTGCCAGGCTTCGACTTCCATCCATTGCAAGGCAAGCCTAAACGGTACAGCGTTCATGTAAACGGCCCGTGGTGCATCACTTTTGAATGGAATGGCGAGAACGCGTTGAAGATCAATTTGGAAAATTATCACTAGGAGACATCATGCGCAAACGTAAACCAACACATCCAGGTGCAATCCTGCGCGAAGACGTTCTACCCCACTTGGGAATGTCTGTTAGTGAATTCGCTCGAAATCTTGGCGTATCTCGCCAGACACTTCATTCGGTATTGGCAGAGCGGAGTAGCGTTTCTCCAGAAATGGCGCTTCGCTTGGGCGCGCTATTGGGTAATGGCCCGCAGCTATGGGTCGATATGCAAACGAAATATGATCTTTGGCTGGCTGAGGAAAAGCTTCACGATATTTTAATGGGCATGCACCGCATCGCAAGTCCTGCAATAGCCTAGATTCGACTGTCGCTTCTTGATTGGGGTACAGACGTTTGAGTTCTATTCATCAATCGGGCAAAAGTCGGCCATAAACAGACATTCCACATTTTTCTCCGAAGCGGACACTCAAAAAAATATCTAGGCCAAACGACATATAGACAGCCTCAGACTGACTCGATATGGTGCGTCCCATGTCCTTATAGACAGAT
>Ga0210054_1004346_pt1 | contig 10370 bp, 7 predicted proteins | sample CryGeymeta201516_FD_185470 | JGI IMG/M metagenome (GOLD analysis project Ga0210054, IMG submission 185470) | Groundwater microbial communities from Crystal Geyser aquifers in Utah, USA - Crystal Geyser metaG 2015-16 (SPAdes) (version 2) | ecosystem: Environmental > Aquatic > Deep subsurface >...
GGTATGCAGGTCCGTCTGGCTTTCTCCGTCTCTATTCATGCAAATCGTGATATACTACTGATGGATGAAGTCCTCGCCGTGGGAGATAGCAACTTCCAGAGTAAATGCCTCACCGAGTTTGCGAAGTACAAAGATATGAATCGTACAGTGGTCATCGTCACGCACGATATTACTGTCGTTCAGCGGTATTGTGATCGTGCGATGCTCATCCGGAATGGCAAGATAGTGAAAATAGGCAAAGCCGAAGAAGTAGGCAATACCTATGTCTATGAGAATATGTCCGATGAAGAGAAACGAATTCGCGATGAAGAAAAGCGCCAACAGAAAGATCGAGAGAAGAAACTTAGTATAAATAGTGAAGATTTTATCGCAGGTGGATCTGATAGTTTCAAAGAAAAAACGATGGCCGAAATTACCGGGGTTGAGTTTTTAGATAAAAATGGAACGGTGAAGAATATCTTTAAGACAGGGGATGATTTAATGGTTCGAGTGTATTTTAACGCTTTAAATAAAGAGCTTGTAACAATGGTTCATTTTGGTCTTGCGTTATTTAATCAAGACGGTGATTATATTGTCGGAATAAATACTGAGATAGATAATGTTAACACGAGTGTTTACTTGAAAAAAGGTTTTTTTCAAGTATGTTTTCCAAAAATACCGCTTCAAAAGAATGCTTACTATGTAAAGGCAAGCATTTCAGATAAGGTATCGGGAAAGGCGTATGATTTTTTGGATAAGTCAAAAGATTTCCAAATATTTCAGTTGAACAAAAACCAGGGTATAATTGCAATGCAATATAAGTGGATGGAATAATATTTTTTACATAGAAGTTTAACTTTAATTGCGTAGGAGTCTTTAAATTATCCAGATATCTTTAGTGTTTGTTTTGATAATTAGGATTTTAAATATTTTTTATAAACAAAGATTATGAAATTTCCAGAGAGTAAATTGGCGCACGCATACCTGGATGGTTTAAAGGGTTTGGAAATTGGTGGTAGTGCTCATAATGCGTTTGGTTTGAATACAAAAAATGTTGACTTAACTGATGAAAATATCTTTAAGCAGTATGAAATTGAATTGATTGGTGAAAAACTCGCCGTTGATATCATAGTCCCGGGTGATAATATACCATTGCCAGATGAAAGCCAGGATTTTATTATTAATTCTCATGTACTGGAGCATTTTTCTGATCCAATAAAAGCTCTTAAGGAGTGGTATCGACTCATTAAGAAGGGGGGCTACCTTTTTCTTATAATACCTCATAAAGAGCGTACTTTTGATAAGGATAGAGAAAGAACAACTCTTCAAGAACTAATTGATAGACATAGTGGAAAGATTGAGCCAATCGCAGTTCAGGAACACTTTTCTGTTTGGATTACTGAAGATATAGTAGAATTAATGAGATATTTAAGATGGAATGTTGTTTTTGTTCAAGATGTTGATGACAAAGTTGGGAATGGATTCACAGTCGTTGTTAAAAAAGATGAATTGGTTCCTAAAGAGTATTTTAATATAGATCTTTCTTTAAAAGAAATTTTATTTCAAAAGATGGGAATTCTCGTGAAAGATGTTAATGATATAAACAATGTTGTATACGCAGCAATAGCTAATAGTGATATTATAGATAATTTGCAAAAACAAATTGAGAATCTGAATTCGGGAGTAAATGTAGTAGATTGGAATTTAAGAGAGAGCGTTGTAGTTGAAAAACAAATGAATGCAATGAAAAGGGAAGTTGATTTGTTAAATCAGGAGATGTGTCAAATGAAAAATTCAAAGTTTTGGAGATTAAGAGATAACTATCTGAGAATAAAAAGCGTTTTTTTGGGCAATGGTTTGTTATAGTATGAATGATTGTATGAAACAGAAAGTTTATATATTTAGTGAGTCTTGTGATGGTAGCTATTACTATCGTGGAGAAGTTTTTAAAAGATTTTCCACTCAATATAATGTCATCACAAACGTTGATTTTGAGAATAATATAGCTAGGGATAGTGCATTAGAAGTATCTAGGATGTTTGCATCTGATCTGATTATTTTCCTAAGACCAACAAATAAAAAGAATATCGCTTTATTAAATTTTTTAAAAAAATACGGTAAATTTGTGGTAGTAGATTGTGATGATTCCTTTTCTAATATAGAAGAGAAAAATCCGGCTGCTTATCTATTAGTTAATGCTGTAGAGCATCACAAAAAATTTTTGTCTGAGGCTCAAGGACTCATTGTTTCAACAGATTATTTGAAGAACAATTTGCGGTTTAGTAATGAAAATATTAATGTTGTATCAAATTATATTGATTTCCAGTATTTTTCCGCTCAATACAATAGGCATGAAAGTAACGATGTTACAAGAATATTGATTTCTGGTTCAAATGTTACTAATGAGAATTTGGATGATTTTATTGATATATTGATTAAGATTAAGCAAGAGTATAAAAATATTGAATTTATGTTTTTTGGGGGTGATGATACCTTGAAAAAACAATTAAATTTGATTTTAGGAAATAATACCATTTTTGTGCCAGGTGTGAGTATTTTTGAATATTCTAAGAAGTTAGCTGGACTTAATGTTGATATTTGTTTAATTCCAAGAAAGGACAATATTTTCAATAGGTGCAAATCAAATTGTAAGTATTTGGAAATGTCAGCTTTAAAAATTCCTGTTATTGCGCAGCGATTTTCATCAGGTGATAGTCCTTATGAGAATGATATAAAAGATGGTGAAAATGGTTTTCTTGCATTGACCAAGGAAGAATGGTACAGAAAACTAACCTTTTTGATTAATGATAAGGCTTTGAGGGATACTATGGGGAATTGTGCTTATAATTATGTTAATGATTGTTATGACATTTCAAAGAATGTTTGGAAATGGGAGGATATCATTTCTTCGTTTTTAGTTGGTGGTAAATGTTCATATTCTATGCCAGATACTGTAGAAATTCTCAATTCGTTTCAAAAATATCTTGATGATTTTAGTAATGATAATGGTTATTTATTGGATATTATTGAGAAGAATGATGCTATGATTATTGCAAAGGATGAACTTATAAAAAAGAGTGAAGAGATGATCTTAGAGCGTGATGCATATATTAAAGAATTAGAATCAAAAATTCTTGAGACTTCTGGATCTAAAAATCAATAGCTTTTTGATGTAACTTCAGTTTTTGTTGAATCCTACTATGAAAAAATGGTGTAAGCTAGAAAATTTATTTGTTATTTTAGCCGGTATTTTTGGTTTGGTGACTATTTTTCTTATCCCTCCATTTCAAAACGCTCCCGACGAACCGACACATTTTTTTCGAACATGGTCTATGGCGAACGGGACATTTGTCTCGCAGGATATTGATGGCAAGTACGGCATAAAAATTCCTCAGGAAGTAGCATTGTTTCCGGAACGGTCTGGGTTCAATGCTTTTGATAAAAATCGAGAAATTTTTAGGTTGAATAAAGATTTTTTTAAAGAGGAATTTACAATACACCCTTCGAATAAAAAGAACGGGTTCTTTTTAGAGAGTAGTGCTTTTCTTAATCCTGTTGGCTATGTACCACAGGTTGTAGGAATTTTTATCGGAAGAATACTCCATACTCCTGTGATTGTATGTTATTGGCTAGGCAGAGTAATGACGCTTGCTTTTGCTATTTATCTTGTTTTTCTTTCTATAAAAATTGCGCCTTTTGGAAAAAGTGTGTTCTTTGTACTTGCTTTGTTACCGATGTCGATTAGTTTGTTTTCTTCATTGAATCCTGATGCAATTGGAATACCTATTCTATTTCTATTGGTGAGTTTATTATTGCATTGTATTTTTGATGATACCTATAAAGTAACAATTATTCACTACGTTGCTATATTTTTTATGAGTATATGCATTGCAAGTTTGAAAATCGTTTATTTTCCAGTGATATTTCTTTTCCTTCTTATTCCAGATTCGAAATTTCAGACTAGCCCTTGGCTTGTAAACATCACACAAAAGAAACTTCTCTTATTGAGATATATTTTATTTGGATTATTGTTAGTAGCAACTCTTTCTGCAGCATTGATTACCTTTATGTCAGGGGTTTCTGGTAGAGCTATTCCGTACATGCAAGGAGTGAACTCAAAGGACCAGATATTGTTTATCGTAGGGAATCCCTTGGAGGTTATTGGAATATTTTTTACTACCATTGAGAATTTTTTACCATATTATTTTGTACAGTTTATCGGTACTATGGGTAATTTCTTACAACCAAGTCTCCCAAATATATCTTATGCGTTATTTATTGTAGTGGCGGTCTATCTTATGCGTTCTTTAGGAAGCGATATTGATAAGTTAATTTCCAAGATAACTATAAAGCATCGATTAGCATTTTTTGGTATTTTTCTCGCCTCTTTCTTTGGTATTTTCTTTTCGCTTTACATAGCCACAAATCCAGTGGGTGCTTTTGATGAAATGATTGGTGTTCAGGGGAGATACTTTATTCCCATTGCACCGTTACTCATATTTACGTTTTATGGTTTAAAACTGAGTGATTTGCATAAAAAGATGGTGTTTGTGAGTTTGTTTAGTATCGCATATGTGTTTGCATTATTGAGCGCGTACAATAAGTTTTATCTGGTAGATTTTACTCAATCATTAGGACTTACGCCGAGTGGAAATAGTTATTTGGAGGGTGGTTTGCAAAAGGAACCAAGATTCTTTCAAACATTTCATTCGACAATGAATGATTTGAGTGGTGTTAATATATTTTTTTCTACATTCGGATCTCGAATAAAAGATGATTTTTCAATAGTCATTTTTGATGAGACTTGCAGCCATGTTATACGGAAACAAAAAATTAATTCCTATAAAATACTTGATAATGCTTTTGCAGAAGCTACTTTTGAAAATATATCTGATTCAAGAGATAAAAATTACTGTTTTTCTGTTGTTGCTGATAAGGAAAATTCACAGCCAATCACTATTCAGTTTTCTGCCCCTAATGTTTATTTGGAAGGAAATACAAAAGTTGATGGAAGCAAATCAGATAAAGATGTGGTATTTAAGCTGCATTATGGAAATTAAATTTTTTTAAAGGATGGTTATGAAGAAAAAAATTGCCTTTATATCACAACCAGAGTATTTTCGGTTTATTTATGAACATGATCTAGACGATAGTTTTGAGGTGAGAGAATTTCCATATCATTTTGGTATGGGCGCAGATCAGTTCGATGATCTGATTGAATTTAATGCGGATTATAACGTATTCTTTCGAGGAGAGTTTTTTCCGAATGAGGTTTTACAAAAACTTCAGGGAAAGAAAATTGCCTTATCAAGCGAACCATTTCCTCGGAAGATAGAGAGAAAATGGGAGTACACTATGGACTCTATTAAAAGGTACCTCACGTTCAGAAATATTCGTACGAAATTTTTTGATTACGTTTTTCATTACGATATTTCTTCGAAGGAACTTTTTGAAAAGGATGGCTTACATATATCTGGTGAATTTATATTTCCTGTTGCACGAAAGGCATATTCCGAAATAAAAACTGATTCGAAATGGGATCTATTTTTTATTGGTCGGTCAACTAATCATCGAGAGAAATTTTTTGGATCACTGAAACATCATCTAAACTTTCTTCATATAGCTCATGGCATACATGGATCGGAATTGGTCGAATATATGAGCAATAGCGCTATATGTCTCAATGCTCATGCTGAAGATGAAATTTCATGGGAGCCGAGAATGCAGATGATGCTTGCTGCCAGGGCTTTCGTCATGAGTGAGAGATTGACACCGAATAGCTATTTGCGACCAAACATCGACTATATCGAATACACGACACCCCAAGATTTATTTGAGAAGGCGAGCTATTATATAGCTCATCCTGAAAAGAGGGCACCTATCATTCGCAACGCACAGGAGTCTGTACAGAAATATTTTGATGCAGAAAAAGTATTTACTGAATTTTTCCAGAAAATAGACAAGAATAAGTTTCAAAGATTTTCTCATAAGCAAGGGAATGTTGTTTTTAATGCCATTAATACACTACAAAAATGTCTGAAAAAGAAATAATTGATCTGCAGTTAGAAAATGATTCTTTAAAAGAGCAGATAAAGGCACGGGATGAAGTTATCAATGCTCGAGATTTGAGTATCTATAATTTACAAAAAAGTATAGAAGGCAAAGCTATATCTATGCAAAGAAGGAATATCCACGCGGCGGTACCTCAATATACGCATAGGAAAGTGATGTCACTGAAGAATGGATTACATCCAATACGGTTGTACTTTTTAGGTAAGAATACAGTGAGAGAGTTCAAGCGTAATGGCTTTATGGGTGTAGTTCGGCGTGTAGGACATTTGCTTGGCCTATCTGGAACAGTGGATAGCTTGACAGTGTATTGGTCACGATTGAAGCGTGCTATGATCCCTCAAAGAACAAAGGTGTATGGTAAAAAAGCGAAGATCGCCTATGTCATTCCCGACGTTAAAATTTCTGGAGGCGTAGCTATCGTACTGCAGCATGCGAATCGCCTCAAGAAGAGAGGATATGATGTGCAGTTGTTAACATTCTCAAAAGAAACCGATATTCTATGGTTTACCAATGAGGTTCCCGTACGCTCTGTATTATCTATTCGGAAAAGCGAACTTTCTAAAATTGATGTGATGATTGCAACGCATTGGAGTACGGCTTTTTGGGTTGATTTATCAAATGCTCCTCGTCGTATGTATTTTGTGCAGTCTGATGAAAGACGATTTAATCCTGAGAATAAAGCGGAAATAAATTCTATTACCACAACCTATCAGATGGATATTGAATTCATAACAGAGGCGAAATGGATTCAGGCCTGGCTTAAAGATGAGTTCAATAAAGATGTCTACTATGTGCCCAATGGATTAGATGAAACGATTTTTTTTAGTGATGAGACTCCCCAGAAGGATACTAAAAAATCGCGAGTACTACTGGAAGGCCCGATTGATTTCTGGTTTAAAGGAATGGAAAACGCCTATCAAGCTGTTAAGGATCTTGATTGTGACATATGGATCATAAGCTCTCACGGTAAACCAAAGAGTGATTGGCGCTATGACAAGTTTTTTGAAAACGTTCCTATGAGTAGCATGCGGGAAATATACAGCTCTTGTGATATTTTTCTTAAGATGAGTTATATGGAGGGATTCTTTGGGCCTCCTATGGAGGCGATGGCGTGTGGGTGTGCGGTGGTAGTGGGCAAAGTGACGGGCTATGATGAATATATCGTAGATACGTATAATGCTTTAGTAGTTGAACAAGGTGATGTGGCTGGTGCAAGAGCAGCTGTGCAGAGGCTCATAAACGATGCAAGTATGCGAAAAAGTCTCATCGATAATGGGCACGAGACTGTCAAAGAATGGGGGTGGGATCATTCAGTAGATCTTTTAGAAGAGGTCATAGCTGGCGATTCGATAAAAAAATACTATGAGAGCGGGACTATTGGACAGTATATCTATCATGAAGAAATGAATCGATTGGAGCAGGTTAAGAAATTAATGAAGTCTTAAGGTTTGAACATGTTACCCGAGTCAGTTTGAGAGGATTAATTGCCTAGTAAATCCTCTGTAATTCTATTTTTGCAGGTCTTTTTGATACCACTATCTTGGATTTTTTCGCATACAGTAAGATCTTTTTTATTCACCCCTAAATTTTTGAGACAGTAATCTTTCTCTAAATCGTTTTGAATGTCACATTGCGCATTTTTCTCAATTGGAATGGGCGAGAGCCCACAAACTTCCTGGCAGTATTTGAGAAATTTTTTGTCGTCTGCAAACGAGACACATTTATCATCACACTGGTAGGGTTTAATAGTTGTGAGTGAATTACCATGTGTTCCTGGGTTCGGAGAAGTGTCCTGCGAACTATCCTGAGTAGTATTGCTACTTTGCTGACTCTGTATGCCAGTATTTTGCTGATCGAATTGAGCCGCATTTGTATCGGTCACATCCGGTACCTGCGCTGATGAGTTAGACTGCTTGGTATTTTGTATAGTATCTTGAGCAGTATTGAAATAACGATTTTTGATAATCGGAAATGCTAAGTAGGTCATACTAAGAAAGGTGAGGGCGAATAGTATAAAAATGGTTCTGTAAAATTTCATAATCAGTAAATGGGATTGAGTGAAATTCCAGTGTAGTAATATTTCATAATCCTCTGGTAGTCCCAACCGAATTTGGTAGCTAGATTAAGGGATCCATTAGCAATAAGTCCAACCATATGATTGCCAGATGCCTCGAGTTCCGTAGTTGTCATCGCAGGGTGTTTTCCGTAGGAATCAGGAACAGACTGACACCAAGGATATTCGGTTGATCCCCAATGTTCCTGCCAGCTTCTCGTTCTCCCATCGCTCCATGAACTGTATGGGGTCAGGGCAACTTCACTCCCGTAGGTTGCTATGGCTCCACTCGTGGCTTGAGCAGCTTTTTGAATATTTGGGTAAGTGATTTCCCAATCATAGCCTTTATATATCTGTGAACCAGAATCACTGCGAATCTTGAATCCGTAGGGGACATATTTCGTAGCGTATTGGATATACCACTCACCGTATGTTCGGAAGATGGTAGTCATAACTTTAGCATGTTCGATGTTTCCAGTACCGGTTGTTTCACCCATGCCCCACGTGTATTGTTCGAGTGGCAAGGTATTGATGACCCAAATCTGCGTAACATCAGCTGATCCAGCGATTGCTCCATTGATGATATCAAAGCCGCGGTAGTACTGGATTTTTATCTTCCCGCGGTAATGATCGTACGCTGAACTTGGACGATGTATGTTGAAAACAAGCGTGGAATTATTGCCATCAGTTGCATCGAAAGTGACAGCTGAATGGATAATAGTGTCTTGAATTGATCCGGAAACTTTCAAATCTCCGTTGTCAACGTAGGTTACACTCGTGGTTGAGATGGCGTCAATTTGAGCGAGTATGTTCCCGTTACTATCTTTGATATTGTATGGTTTGTTGGCATCGATTTGGAAAGGGGAGCTATTGATGCTCGATGCTGAATAATACCAAAGTCCGACAGGGATTTCAAAGCCGAGTCCAGACGTCACGAGATAATTATATTCGTATGTTGAAATGGTGTAGAAATGTTCTGAAGAACTCACGAAACGATAAATAGGCGAAGTACCAGTTAACAAGGATGGATAGGCATAGAAGGCAATGCCTTCAAGTTTGTATGTCGTACCTAGATTGGCAACAACAGAAGTTTTTTCAGCCTCGGAAATAGTATAGAAATGTTCTCCTGTGATGAGATTTAAGAAACGATAGACTGGGGCGAGTGCCGAATCAGATGATGAGTCAGGATAGGCGTAGAACGCGATGCCTTCATAGCCAAAGGTCTTGCTTTGATTATCTTGCACGAAGTCCTTTTCGCTTTCTGAGATGGTAAAAAAATGCTGTCCGTTCGCTAAATTTACAAATCTATAAACTGGAAATGTGACTTTTTTGGAAAGATTTTCTAGTGTCGTTACCTCATTTTGATCAGCGGTGTAGAAATGATCGGCATTCGCTGAATTGTAGAATCTATAAATTGGGGAGAGTCCGGCGGCAGTGGTGATATAGACGTAGAAAGCAATGCCCTCAAGATGAAAAATAGAGCTGAGATTGGTTGTGAGAGAATTTTTTTCTGTTTCGGAAGCGGTATAGAAATGTTGTCCATTCGAACTATTGTAGAAACGATAAACTGGGAGTGATGATGAATCTGTCGAGGTATCGGGATAGGCATAGAAAGCAATGCCTTCGAGATGATAGGTTTCGCTCATATTGGTCGCCACATCATTTTTTTCCGCTTCGGAGATGGTGTAAAAATGTCCGCCATTGGTAATATTGTAGAAACGATAAACTGGCAATGCGCCTGTTTGCACGACAGTAAATGCGTAAAAGGCTGTTCCTTCAAGAGAATAGTTAGTCCCAATATAGTGATCTGGGAACGCATAGAAGGCAGTCCCTTCTGCTCGATAACTCGCTTGTGCTTCAAGGGTGTAAGCAAAAAAAAGAGAAATACAAGAAAGAAGCCATAATGAATACGCTCGGCTACGATTATTTTTTTGTATTTCTTTCCTTTCCATTATTCTCCTTATATGAATAATATGTTCATCAATTATAGCATAAAATAAGCATTATAAGTATAAGAGAGTATGAAATTGATGTATTCAAAACGCCCACCAAACTGCGAAAGAATGGAATTGGAATCATTCGATAGACCTCCTCGAAAAAGTTATTTCAGGCGATAACCCCGAAAAATATTATTCTGATGATTCTCATCCCTGAGGACCGTCCTTAGCGACAGACCTCCGTAGACTCCTCCACTGAGAATCCACCGAGGACCGTCCTCGGAGGCGTAATTTTTATCGTCTATATTAAGCCATAAAATACATATATT
>Ga0210054_1004351_pt1 | contig 10365 bp, 10 predicted proteins | sample CryGeymeta201516_FD_185470 | JGI IMG/M metagenome (GOLD analysis project Ga0210054, IMG submission 185470) | Groundwater microbial communities from Crystal Geyser aquifers in Utah, USA - Crystal Geyser metaG 2015-16 (SPAdes) (version 2) | ecosystem: Environmental > Aquatic > Deep subsurface >...
TGCCGTTTCTGTCACCACGACGCTCAACAGCTATTTCGGGTCGAAAGTGATGGTGGAAGGTGCCGGATTTTTTCTCAACAACGAAATGGATGACTTTAGCGCAAAACCGGGTGTCGCCAACCTATACGGATTGATTGGAAACGAAGCCAACAGCATCGCCCCGGGCAAGCGCATGCTCAGTTCGATGACTCCTACTTTGGTGTCAAAAGATGGTAAATTGGCCATGGTAGTCGGGACACCCGGCGGCTCGACTATTATCACTTCGGTCTATCAAACTATATTGAATGTGATTGATTTTCAAATGGGTATGCAGGAAGCAGTAAACGCGCCACGCTTTCATCACCAGTGGCTGCCGGATGTGGTGCGGTTTGAACCCCGTGCTTTTTCGCCCGGCTTAATCAAAAGTTTAAAAGATAAAGGTTATCTCATCGAAGAAAAAAATTCACCCGTGATAGGACAAGTAAACGCCATCTTGGTTTTGCCAAATGGTACGCTCGAAGGGGGAGCCGACCCGCGTGGCGACAATACAGCGATGGGGTATTAGTGATTTGGGAGGATTGAGGATTTAAGATAGACAATAATCAATCAGATTAATCCTTTATACATCGCTTTAATCAACCCATCTGCCAAACCGATTTTGGGGACATGGATGTCTGTGGCTCCGCTCCATTTGGCAGCAAATAGGAAAATTCTCGCCGCGGGGATAATCACATCCGCGCGATCCGGGTTCATGTTGAGATTGGCAATCCGGTCCTCAAAACTCATTTTGATGAGGCGTTCGTATTCTGCATTCAAGTATATGTAGGTCAGTGGTTTACCAATAGATACACCCGACATTTTGAAAAGTTTGTTGATGTTTCCGCCCGATCCGATAATCTCTATTTTGTGAAAATCCTTGGTGTATCTTCGTAGCCATTTTTTCATTTCGTCCCAATCCGATTCTTCGATTTTGTGGTTGATCATCCGGACTGTTCCCATCCGAAAAGAGTGGGATACTAAAATTTTCCCTTGGGAAAAAATGGTGAATTCCGTGCTGCCGCCGCCTACATCGACGTAGAGGTAATTTTTGGACGAATCGATGAAATTCTGAAGGTCGGTGTTGGCAATGATGGTGGCTTCTGTCCTTCCATCAATAATTTGAATTTCGATACCTGACTTTTGCGCGATAATCTCAACCACTTCACTGCCGTTGGCAGCTTCACGCATAGCAGAAGTAGCACAAGCCATGTATTTTTCGACTCCGTGTGTTTTCATTAACAGCTTGAAAGCCTTCATCGTGTCTGCCATGCGAATGATGTTTGCTTTGGATATTTCCCCAACCGTAAAGGAATCGGAACCTAAACGAACCGGGACACGTACCAATGCATTTTTTCGAAATTGTGGTTCTCTTCCTTCCATTTCCAAGATGTTTGCAACAAGTAGCCTGACGGCATTAGAACCTACATCAATCGCGGCAAATTTCCTAATGTTCAATGAATTTCAGTTTTAGTGGTTCGACATTTTTTCTAAATAGTAATCGTACATTGCAAACTGTGCTCGCACTTTTGGCAAATCATTGACTCGGTATGCATTGTCTTGTTTTTCCGAAATGACACGTGCTTTCACATTGTCTGACCATCCAATATGAAATGAATCAATCAATTCGTTTTTAATGTCTTCATCGTATATCGGACATCCAACTTCAACACGGGTGTCTAGGTTTCTTTCCATCCAATCGGCCGATGAAATAAAAACTTTGGGATGGTGGTTGTTACAAAAAATAAATAGGCGTGTATGTTCCAAATATTTACCGACTATGCTGATTATTTCGATGTTTTCGCTCATGCCCTTAACACCTGGGACCAAACAGCAAATACCACGGACAATCATTTGGATTTTCACTCCGGCACAACTTGCTTCATAGAGTTTGTCAATAGATTTAATGTCTGTGATGCTGTTAATTTTTATGTTGATATAGGCATGTTTTCCGGCTTTGGCATGTGCAATTTCCTGATCAATCAGTTTGAAAAACTTGTTGCGGGTATAATGAGGCGAAACGATGAGGTGTTTGTATCGGTTTACACGATAACTGCTTTCTAAGAAATCAAACACTTTGTTTACCTCTTTCAAGATGGATTGATTTGCCGTAAAAAGCGTGTAATCAGTGTAAATTTTTGCGGTTGTTTCGTTGAAATTTCCCGTACTAATCAATCCGTAACGCCTGACACCTTCGGCTTCTTCTCTTTCTATGACACAAATTTTGCTGTGTACTTTCAGCCCGGGGATGCCAAAAATAAGTTTGATGCCCTCTGTTTGAAATTTTTCTGCGTATTTGATGTTGTTGGCTTCGTCAAAACGTGCTTGAAGTTCGATTTGCACGGTTACCTTTTTGCCGTTTTTAGCCGCATTGATGAGTGAAGATGCTATTTGCGATACTTTTGCCAATCGATACAACGTAATTTTGATGGTTTTGACTTTTGGGTCGAGGGCCGCTTCCCGTAAGAATTTTATCAGGTATGAAAAGGTATGAAAAGGTGCATAGAGCAAGTAGTCTTTTTCATTGATTTTATTGATGATGCTTCCTTGCAAATCAAGCCCTAAGATAGGCAATGGCGGGTAAACATTGTATTGCAAATCGGTTCGGTTGAGGCTTGGAAAACTCATATAATCACGCCGGTTGTGGTATTTCCCTCCCGGAATAACGCTGTCGGTATGGTCAATTTTAAGTTTTTTAAGTAAAAAAGCAAGTGTGTCTTTTTCGATCTCGCTATCGTAAATAAACCGAACCGGCTCACTCACTTGACGACCCTTCACGCTGGCAGAAAGTTTTTCGATAAAACTTTTACTCAAATCATTATCGATGTCTAATTCCGCATCACGGGTAATCTTAATCATGTGGGCTGTAATCGATTCAAAACTAAAAATATTGAATATGCTTTGTAAACAGTTTCTAATCAAATCATCCAAAATAATGATGTATTTTTTCTCGCCTTCATCGGGCAATACGACAAACCGATTGATGGATTTTGGAATCTCAATCAATGCGTATTTATAATCACGTTTTTTAGGTTTGAATAATTGTTTGATTGAAGAAGGGCTTTTTTCCGGTTTCATCACCATGCGTACGGCCAAATAAGCCGCATTATCACTCATGATGTGGAGCTCTTCCAAATCATTGAGGATAATGGTCACCAAAGCCGGGCTTACTTCGTTGATAAAGTAATTTTTGACAAATTCTTGTTGGGTGGGCGAAATGTCGGCTTCGCCAAGGATATAGATATTTTCTTTTTTAAGCCCTCTCTGAATTTCATCTAAAATGCGTAAACTCTCAGCCTGTTGTTTGATAACGATGTTGGTTATCTCATCCATCAATTCCTGCGCGGTATAATCGAGCATGATGTGTTTTGCTTTTTGCCCAGCCATCGCAATGCGTTTCAAGGTAGCATAACGCACCATAAAAAATTCATCCAGATTGTTCGAAAAAATTCCGATAAACCGAAGACGTTCTATCAGCGGGATGTTGCTGTCTGCAGCTTCTTGCAATACCCGTGCATTGAATTGCAACCAACTGAGTTCGCGGTTGATGTACCGATTCTCTGTCATGTCAATAATAATTGTTTGGGTTTTAAAAACAAGGTTGTATTTCCTTTTTTTACTTCACTCCAATGCAGGATGTCAAACTCTATGGACACAAACCCGCAGGTACTCATATTGACTACCGGCTTGTTTCCCAGACTGTTCACGACCGAAGTGGCTGCGTTGTTATGGCAGAAAAGCATCAGCCTGTCGATGGAGTCGTCCGCATTCTTAATCACTTCCAATAGTTGATTTCCATAAAAATCATACAAGTCTGGATTGATGTCGATGTTGTTGAGCGGATAATGAAGGTTTTTAGCAAAAATAAGTGCCGTGTGCAACGCTCGGATGGCGGTACTTGATATGATTTTTTGCGGATTCACGCCTAATTGCCCGATGTGCTTCGAGATCAAATGCGCATCATTGACACCACGTGTAAACAATGGCCTGTCTTGATCTGCAACCGGATAATCCCAAGTTGATTTTGCATGCCTGATGAGATAAAGTGTTTTCATGGATTTGGTTGGCATTTTGCAAGGTGAAAAAAAAATATAATTTTAATGCTGCTAAGATAAATAATCTTTCCAATAGGCTTGTTAAGCTTAGAGCAAACAAATGACACTTTTTTAAAAACAAAATGAAATTTAAACAAATATCCTGTCTGCGTTTGTACAAACAGGATTCGTTGCAACGATTATTTCTGCTAAACCAATTGAGCGAAATGAAACGCGGTGCTTTTATTTGGCAATTACCAATTTTTTCATCACACTTTGGCTGTTGCTGTCTGTGATATTGACCAAATAAACTCCGTTAGACAAACTGCTGACATCCACCGCCTGCTTGGCTTGAACGGCTTTGGCAGGCATCACGATCCTTCCCATCAAATCGATGATGCTGACTTTTGGATTTTGAAAAGCCTGCGCTGAAAAAGTTAAATAAAAAGAATCTGAAACCGGGTTTGGATAGAATTTTAGAGAAATCAGCCATTTACTAAGGTAAACTGACAGGGCTTTCTTCCTCCATGCAAAGTATGTCTAAAGCGGGCTTTGCCTCTACGCTTGCTTCGTTCACCAGTTCCTAATTTTCAAAATTTCGTAAGCCTCATGCTCGGGCTTTATAGCCCAGCTTCTTGATTTTATATAAAACTCTGTTTACATCCTGTATATCAACTCATTACAAAAATGTTATATATGTTATAACATTTGTTACAATGTTAATAATGAATAAGAATTTAGGAAACTAATTTAGTGAATCGGATTTTAGGAATTAATAATGGATAGCAAAAAAATATATGAGGGTAGCTTAAAAGAAATGCCATTATATAAAATCCGCCTAAACGTAAGTCTTTTAAAGAAAGGGAATTATATTTTAAAAATAGTAACCAATAATAAAGTTATTGAAAAAGTAAAATTTAAAAAACCATAAGAAATATGCTATTTTTTTAAATAAAAGTAAATTAAACATTATGAAAAATTCTTCAATCATTACTATCATCCTACTATTGTTTTTTGGAAGTGTACAAACTGCAGAGGCTCAGTTTTTTAAAAAATTATCTAAGAGAGCTGAGCAAGCAGCCAAAGAAACCATCTCGCAGAAAGTTGAAAATAAAACCAGTGAAAAAACAGGGGAAGCGATGGATACGATTTTGAATGTGGATAAAAAAGTAAAAAGGCGTAAACACCAGAAAAATAATGAAGATATAGGGCAAGATGGCCAAGACAACGACCCTACAAACAATGCTAGCAATAAAGCTATAAAAAGTAACAAAGATTTTATTTCCGGAAGTAAAGCTATTTATACAGATTCCTTTAAAAATGATGCTATTGGAGATTTTCCAGTAACGTGGAATACTAATTCTTCCGGAGAGGTTGTTACATTTAATGATGACAATACCAAGTGGTTGCAATTAGGTTTAGGAGAATACACACCCGATGGAATTACAGAAATCCCCGAGAATTGCACCTTTGAATTTGACCTAACCGTTTCAAACAATTTCGATTATTATTCATATGGAATATCGGTAAATATTGTAGAGATAAAGGACAGAAAAAAAGATTTTACGAAATGGAGCGTATTCAGGGCCGGAGAAAATGGGGTACGTTTGCGTTTAAAACCTAAAAATTTTGAATATATTGGTGAATCCTCCATTCAAACTTATGCAGATAATACGGTTTTATTGGAAAATTCAAAAATTACCTCCCAATTTACACTTGAAGAAAATATTGTTGTACATGTATCCTTATGGAGGCAAAAAAACAGACTTAGAGTGTATCTAAATGACGAAAAGACTTGGGACATTCCGCGAGCGTTCCAAAACACCAATTATAATTCGATAACATTTAATGTAGCAGGTAATGAAAACGAACATTTTTTCGTTAGCAACCTTCGTTTGGCAGTAGCCGGAGAAGACACCCGCCACCCTTTGTTGGAGACCGGTAGGTTTGAAACCAATGAGATTCTTTTCGATGTCAATAAAGCAAATATAAAACCCGGCAGCTATAAAATTTTAGATGACTTAGGAAAAGTACTTGAAGAAAACCCAAGCCTGAGCATCAAGATTATAGGCCATACCGACAGTGACGGTGACGCAGCATCAAATCTATCTCTTTCAGAAAAAAGAGCGCAGTCCATTAAAGATTATTTAAGCAATAATTTCCCTATTGCAGGTAAACGTATGCAAATTGCTGGTAAAGGAGAAAGTGAACCCATAGCAAACAACCATACAGCTGATGGAAAAGCAAAAAACAGAAGAGTTGAATTTATAAAAAATTAATTAACTATGAAATAAGCCATAACAATTAAGTTGATACCAACCGAAATTATTATTGGAGATTTCCGAAGATTTCCACCTTCCCGTCCGATAGACAAATCTGACAAATAAAAAACTAACAAATAAATATAAACACATGAAAAATTCAAAAACATTAAATACTAAAAATCAGTCTTATATAAGACTTATTCAAAGGACTATATCCATGATAATGATAACTATTTTGTTTATTAATATAAACACTATACAAGCGCAACAGCCTGTTAATGAATATAATACAGTTACCTCAAAAGAAATTACGAAAAACCCTATTATTTCTAAACCCACTGTAAATTTAAATTCAGTTTATGGCCAGCTTTTTAATGCTATTAAAAGCGGTCAAAAATGCTATCAGGTAAAAGTATCTTCAGTGACTACAAAAAATTACAACTATGGCTTTGTTACTTACGCTCTTGGAAATTTAGAAAGAGATGGCGACACCTATAATCTTATTATAAAAGGACTTTCAACTGAGATAGATGACAGAAATAATTTTCAAGGTGCAAAAACGGAGGAATCCATGGTAATTTATACTCAGGGAAATGGCATAGGTGTCAGTGTAAATTTAAAAACTTGGGGAAATAAAACCTTAAGGCTTACCGATGTGAAACTCAACAAAGAGCGCTACGGTTATTTTATCACAGGTAAAGCAACGGAAGGCAACAGAACGGTTTATTATACCATTGGTATTTATGAGTATGACTGCCTTATTTAAAGGAATTAAAATAGAACCAAAGACGCTGCATAAGCGGAGTCTTTGGTTTTAAACGGTAAATCAAATAAAATGAAAAATTTTCTCATAGCAGGTATGGTTTTATTGATGACTCATTCTTTGTCTGCCCAGTGCATTTCAGGCAGTCAAAGTAAATACCCTGCAAACTCAGAAAAAAAGATTGACAGCATTTTCAACTTTGATTACAGGATAAATTCAACGCTTGAGTTCAAAACGAGAGGAAAAGTAGAAAGGCTCTCGCTAACCTATTATGTGAATACCCAAGATGGCTCTATGTTCTTTCCCAAAGGAATATTGCAGGCAAATAATTTTGAAGATCAAAATAAACATTTCAGGTTTGATGGTACTGTATGGCTATCTAACCGTCAAATGGTCAACTATATTTTTGATAAAGCAAATAATAAAAAAAGAGCAATGACTGTGGCAACAAATCAATCTTCTTCTGATGTATTTATAGACCAGCATACGGCAATACTTTCTTTTTTTAACGACAGAGAAGACTCTAAAATGTTAAATGAAAAACCGGAACCACTTCCGGAATCATTTGTTTGGAAAAGAATCACACATGGTTATACAGGAAAAATAATAAATAGCAATAGTGAAGCTATACTGACGGTTTACTTTGATGAACGCTCTTTAACCATACATACATCCACACCTATCACAGGCTTTTTGGTTGGCGTTTATAATTTTCTTGATGTAAACAGATGCAACAAGTTGGCTGTATTTACTAAAATAGAACAAGAAGACGGCGATTATATACAAGAGGAACTATTTTCCATAACCCAGGAAGAAAAATCATTTAATGCTTCAAGCTACAAACCATTTGGTTTATTAAAAGGGGTGATGGGCACTCAAGGAAACGGAGTTCAAAATATGAAAGCAGTTATGGAGGATTTTCAAAGGCAATCTATGGAAATTGGCGAACGAATTCAACAATTACAGGAAGAAAAGCGCAAATGTAGGGAAAACATAAAAGGAGACCCTACAAGTTGTAATAAAAAATATGATCTTTTGATAAAGAAAGCAAAAGAAGATGGAAAGCAATTGCAATATGAAATGATGAAAAAGATGGGAGTTGAAGATAGAATAAAAGATTAATAAAACAATTTTAAATAATAACTAACATATAAAAAATACCATGAAAACAATAAACAAAATTTTTGGTTACAGTATTATTTTAATTTTTAGTATGGGCCTGATTGCGTGTTCCGGTGAAGATGGAACAGACGGAATTGACGGAGCTATCGGGCCGCAAGGCACGGCCGGACAGGATGGTAATGCCAATGTAATTGCCTCCGGTTGGATAGATGCTGACTGGAATTTAACCAACAATCCGAACCAAAAAGATATGCGTATTCCTATTACTGAACTAAGCAAAACCGATTTAAGGGACAATACGTTGGTTATGGTTTATTTAAAGCAATTTGGCACAAGTAGTATTTATACCATGCCATCTGCAGGGCGCTGGTCTAATACATGGTACTCCTTTACTTTTGGAGACAACCTCCTAGGTTATGATGGTATTCTAATTACTTTAAAATCTACAGACGGGGTAGCACTTACAGAACTTCAATATGCCGCTTCTAGAGGCAATTTTTTTAGATATGTGCTAATTCCTTCCAACACTATAATGGGTAGTTCAACCATTGATTATTCAAATTACGAAGAAGTCAAAACCTTTTATCATTTAAGCAACTAGATAGAAAAATGAAACTCGATAAAAATACCATATTCATTAGTATTGCTATTATTTTATGCGCTTTTTTAATAAATTTTAGTGGCTATAATAAAGGTTTAGGAGCCTTTATAGCTATCCCATTACTGCTAATTCTAAATGGTGGTTTAAGTGTTTATGGCTTTATAACTAAGCAAAAGAAAATTGGAATTGCGGGATTGGTACTGTTTTTTGTAACTCCAATAATAGGCTTTATAATTTTTATTAGGGTATTTCAATTTTTAACTAGATGATTTGTCAAATAATCATTCGTAAAGGCATTTCATTTTGTTCCCTTAGTTCTCTTAGCTTTTCGCCTATCGTTTTTATTGACATAACCTCTGTTGACATAATGTGGATAAAGCAGCAAAATATTTTTGATTTAGAGTCAATACCAACGCTATTATTACCAAAGACGATGAAGGCATGTACAGTGTGCGATACAACGATTTGTTTGCTCCAATGATAAAAGCCATTCAAGAATTGAAAACAGAAAATTCAACAATGAAAGCTGAAACCCAATCAAAAATAGAAGCGTTGGTTTCACGATTAAACAGTTTAGAGAGCAGGCTCAATCAATAACAGTGTTATTTAAAAACATCAGTGCCAGATAAAAAAAAACTAAAATCATGAAAACGATAACCACATTTTTATTGAGTGTTTCACTCGGTGCATTACAAGCACAACAGGCCGTATTAACTTCGGGTGGAGATGCAACAGGCAGCGGGGGAAGTGCCGGCTATTCCATTGGGCAAACAGTATATAGCACCACTTCAGGAGCTAACGGGTCGGTTGCCCAAGGTGTACAACAAGCCTTTGAAATATCCACCCTGGGCATTGGGGATAACTCGGTAGCTTTATCATCCGTGGCATATCCCAATCCAACCGCTAATATGCTTACTTTGAATGTTAACGATTTCAATGAAGGTAATATGGAATATGTACTTTTTGATTTACAAGGCAGGGAATTGTTGCGTCAAAAAATAAAACAGGCAACTACACAAATACAGATGCAACATCTGTCTGCAAGCATTTATTTGCTTGAAATAATCAACGAAAATAAACTTGTAAAAACATTCAAAATCATTAAAAACTAAAATCATGAAAAAACTAACTATTCTTTTAGTTGCCGTTATATTAACGGCAAGTGTGTCCGCTCAAGCACCCGATAAAATGAGCTACCAAGCCGTAGTAAGAGACGGCTCTAATGCTTTGGTAACTTCTACAGCCGTAGGCATGCAAATCTCCATTTTGCAGGGTACATCATCCGGCACAGCCGTTTATGTAGAAACCCAAACTCCAACTACCAATACCAACGGTTTGGTAAGTTTAGAAATTGGGGCAGGAACAGGAGTAAGTGGCAATTTTACTACCATCGACTGGGCAAACGGGCCCTATTTCATTAAAACCGAAACCGACCCAACCGGAGGAACAAGTTATAGCATAACGGGCATAAGTCAATTGTTGAGTGTTCCTTATGCGTTGCATGCAGACAATGTATCGGGATTGGAAAAAATTACAGAAAGCACTAAAACAGGTAGACGTTTGATA
>Ga0210054_1004362_pt1 | contig 10346 bp, 8 predicted proteins | sample CryGeymeta201516_FD_185470 | JGI IMG/M metagenome (GOLD analysis project Ga0210054, IMG submission 185470) | Groundwater microbial communities from Crystal Geyser aquifers in Utah, USA - Crystal Geyser metaG 2015-16 (SPAdes) (version 2) | ecosystem: Environmental > Aquatic > Deep subsurface >...
GAAATGATGGTCGACTGTTTTGGTGGTGTTGGTGTTGATGGTGTTGATGGTGTTGCTGCTGATGGTGTTATGAGACATGACGAATAGACTTGTATCTTTTGTTTTTGCAGGCGCAAGTTAGTAAGGGACGTATGTAAAAACCGAAAGAACTCGAGCTATCTGGATGTGCTGTGCTGTGCTGTGTTTATTCTTGAGCAATGATTTAAAAAGCAATGATTTCAGAATCTCATCTACAATAGGTGTGCGACAATTCAATTGCGGAGAGTCACATTTTCGAGTGCGCCAGAATATTTCGAATCAATAAATCTCAGACTTCACTAGGTCCAGTTTAAGGAGCCAACTGTCGTTGTCGATTTAAGAAGCAGGACGCCCTCTTATGAATGCCAGCTCTTCGAGGGAAGACGGCGGCGGGACAACAGGCAAGCCAGGATTATTTAAAGCATCGGAGACGCAGACAACGAATAATGCCCCAGTTTCTGCCGCAGTGCATAACTGCCTGGAAAGTCGCAATCGAGCGTTCTAGCTGATCTTACGATAGCAGTGCTGCATCTCGCTGAAATTCTCTTGAAGTTATATCCGATGCACCAGGACCTACCGGTACCAGTACCCTTTGCGTCTACTAGTAGTAGGCCTTTCGCGTTTTAGGCTTGACCTAGTTGGGTGACGGTGCAATTCGTCCAACGAAAATGTGGAAGCAGATCATAGTAGTAGCGACAAGTGAATTTACAATTCCGAATGACGCTCACTATTTGCTCAACAGTTGCCAAACACCTGCAATACTGCGGGTTTGATGCACTAGGTCGCTTCGGGAGCCTGCAGCTATAATATCAAAACGTATATCTATACGCCTTGATTAATTTCTCGCAAGCTCCTAGAAACACCTTTTCTCTACTGAGACACAGTGCAATCGCACATCAGTCACGGTTCATCCATTCTTTTGGCTTTTTTGCAGTACGCATAGAACTCAAAAAATAATAATATTACAAAACATCAATTATAAAATAATAATCATTGATCATGTCTATTTATTACGATCATCAATCCATCTCTATCAAGAGTCAACAATTTATCCAACAGCAGAAAATGCACCAGCTGAGAAAGTCCTACTATACGTGCAACAACCGCAGTGCTCTGGCTATGGTAGGCTTGCATTCCTATCGACGCACTCCTGTGGTTGCCCCAATTCAGGCCATCCATTCTTCCTTGCTTTGCAATCATACCCTGGCCCTTCTACACAATCGTCAAATTCAGGATGCTCAGCAACAAACTTCTCGCTTTCAAGTGATTGATCGTCTCTTGCAGCAACAGCAGAAGCAGAAGCAGCAGCGAGAGCAGCTAGCTCAATGGAGCTTCGCTACTGCCAACTCCAAAAGGATGGAACCATCAAAATATGACGTACTATTGGGGCGAGGAGGAAGAAGCAATCATCATAGTGGTAATAAACGGTACCGACAATTGATTCGTATGCATCGTGGCGCGTACAAGGACTTGGTAAAGTACGAAAAAACGCGGCTCAGTATATCCATTGTGAGAGCGATTCATGATTTGGGTGGACAGTTCTTGGAGTACCATGGCGAAGGAAAACCTGGGTACTATGAAGTCGTGCCTTTCAAGAAAGCTGTCGAAAAGACATCACAGTGCCTCCGAGAAAATCGGACTGTTACCAAAGCAGCAGCTGCAACCGCCGCTACTGCGTTGCTACAGCTCAATCGGAGCGAAAAACATGGCTTACACGACTGCCTCCAGAGGACTAATAAATAAATGAACGAACAACACTAACACTACAAGCAATGCAGTACCATGCTGCATTAGCCGAAAATAAAGTAGTAGCTGCAAATACTTGTTGAACATTTTCCCTTTAACTGCTCACCTTAGCTCGATACGTACTTAGTGGCATGTAGGAGAGACATTGACCATCCATTGGACACCGAAGTCAAAGGCCACTGTATCGCTACCATCATCATCTCCTTCATAGATGAAGAGTTTAATAGACTGCAAATTAAAAACTCCTGGACAAGAAATGACGGCTTTTAGGGGGAGGACCAGCTCTTGGCTGCCGTCCAAGGTCCATCTTAGCGACTGGGCGCCTACAAAATCAAAGTACTTGGGTTGAACGATTTCCACGCGAAATTTGACGGGGGACTGGACCAATTGATTGCGAAGAGTCACTCGGAACGGAATCGTCTGATTTAGCAAGAAAGCAAGCAAGTCCGGATTGTGAGCAACACTTCAGAGAAGGTAGATAGAAATCACCAGTAGGACGACGACGTTACAAATGCCTTACCACTCCACCGGTTGAAAAATCATGCTCGACTGTCGAAGGGTGGCTGGCCGAAATAGTAATAGGACAATCATTTGTCGTGAGGGTGGGCCGCACCAAGACAGAAGACAAGAGGTGTTCACCGACAACACGGGCATTTCCACCACCTGTAGCTCCACTCATCTCCGCAGACCAAGAACACACCAGGTTGACAGTAGACAAGCTGCGTTCCACAGGAAATAGCTTGGAGATAGAAGTCGGATGAGCAGCACCGATTTCAACGTTTTCCAAATCATCGCCGCCAGGCAGTCCACTTTCCTGGGTTTTCAGCCCCTGTCCACGATTGGCTCTACGGATCTGAGAAATCGACTCTGGATGCTGATCTTCCTTGTCCTTAGCCGATTGAGCTCGCAGCAACTCAATTTGGTGGGCCTTCCATGTGTTCTCAAACTTCGAGCATGTCTTTTCGAGGCAGAGATAATCAATGCTGAAGGAAAGCGATCCTTCAACTGAAGTAATCGCGCCCTCCGTAAATGGGCATTCGCTCAGCAGACATGCATTGGTTTTCCGCTCGAGAGGAACAAGCCGATAGTGCAACGTCACTCGCTCTCGCCAATCAACGGCTACTCTAGCGGACCCATCACCGCTCAAAAATTGTCCAGGCATGCGTTCCAAGCGATACTGACGGCTGAACAAGTTGAGCTTTTCCAAGTTAATGGTGACACCACTGGGGCGATCGTTCCGGTGGTTGGACACTTCTACTGTAAGGACGTACTCCGATTTGTGAAAAGTGAAGGGCAAAACTGATGCTGACAATGACAAGGAAGGGTAAACGGGCACTTGACGCAGTCGTTTCAGCCATCGATGTGGCCTGCTACTACCAGACGTTGAAGACGAAGTGTCCAACTCATACCGGTACAGCATGTAAAAATCATGTGTTCCGCCACATGCACTCGCCTTAATTCGAATGGCAACATCCACTGTTTCACCCGGTTGGATGGAACCTTGCCTCTGTAGCTGTGATCCGTGAATAGGCAGCTTCATCAAGGTACCAGTGGGACCTACGCAACATGACTTGGCATTGTTTTCCAGCAAAATCGATTTTGATTCGGTAGTATTCTCTTTGTCCAGAGTGGGATTGTCATTGGCTGGGATACTGATCCACGGTAAATTAGTCTTGAGAGTTACATTTGTGGCTGGGGCCGTGCCAATGTTGGACAAACGCAGGATCCAATCTCCTGTTTGTCCTTGCAAAAGATGGTCCTCTCCGGCCTGATTATTTGATCGCATTACACATGCAGTCAAGCATGGCATATCGTCTTGAATAGTTGATTGCAACAAGACAGACTTAGCGCGTACACGATTGGCTCGATTTTCTCTCGTGGTGTGAAGGAGAGGTCCTTGCACATTGAAGGGATGGTAAAGCCATACGTCATCGAACAGTCGGCTCCGAACGCCCAAAATTGCTAGACTTCCCTCTACCAAAGGGCAAATGCTCAATGAAACCGTGGAAGTTCCTTGCTCTTCCAAGTCCAAGCTCTGCTTGCTCACAACAAAGTAAGGTGTATCAACATCCTCTCCTGCAGTCCAACTCTTGCTTTCACTGTCACTGGCGGGCGAAAGCCGGGAAAATTCTGCGACGTGAAAAGCAAGATCAGAGCTTTTAAACATCCATGGCTTCCGTTCTGTTCCTGACGCCGTAATTTTGATTGACTCGTGGTTGGTAAAGACCCGTCCATCCTTACTCGTAATCTTCGCTACCAACTGCATATCGCTCATATCCACCGGAATGCTTAAGGGGTTCGTCATAGTAAATTGAACTCGCAGCGGTTCACCTCTGGCCCGCGTTGGCGGCTTTTCTCCCTTGTAGCTGCTCGATCGCTTAAATCGCTCTTGCAAAATCTGAGCTTGCTTGGCCTTGTCAATCTGCGCAATAACTCTTCGAATGTCAGTGTCTTGAATTTTGGAGAGCGCTTTGGTGATAACTTCATCGTCCGTAAACTGATCTTTCGAAACATCATAAGCCTTTAGTTCAGCTGCTGTCGTCAACTGCAATTCGTTCCACACATCCTCTGACCCTTTTCCTAGTTTTCCTATTGAGGAAGGAGCACTAGTAGATCCAGAATCGTCTTCTGGGGTTACCACTATGATGGAGTTATCATCGATTGTTGGTAGGCGTACCCGCGGTAGTTCTAATACACGGTGCGCACCCTTTGTAAATTCAATCACTCTAACAATGCTATCGAGACGCTCCTGACGGTATCGGTCTCGCGCTATATTCGATAATTCGGAAGGAGCTGCCATGCGGTCGGCACCAACCAAGGCCTTTTTGGAATGCTCATTGCAAATGAAAAGTAAATTGTTGACAAATTTTTGCTGCGATTTGACAGAGACACTTCCACCACTTGGAATGCCAACCAACTTCGCATACAGTTGCACCGACACAGACATACGTCCCATTGCGTACAATTGCGCCGCAAGAGCAGATCGCAAATGATTGTGCAATTCGCTCCAAGGTTTGTCTCGGTACAAGTACAGCGCCGACGTGAAGCAGCGAAAGGCGTGAGAGTCTTGTTGTGCGGTTCTGAACATATGACCACTCATGAGCATATGGAAAGCGTATTTTCGATGCATGTTGGCGTGAAAGTATTGTGCCGAAGATTGCTCCAGTAGAACAGCCGCGCCCAACGACGTTTCGTGACTGGAAGCACTCGCCAAGAGGTCGGCCACTTCTAAGTGCCGTCCTGACAAAATTGTGTCCGATGTAGACGCCAACCACAAACAAAGACGCGTGGCGCACAGTGTAGCATGGGCTGCTGTATCCGCCCGCAGATTTTTATTCTGGCCCGCTAGGGCTGGTCGTTCGTCTTCAGCGGCTTTGGAATACGCAAGTAAAGCCGTTTCAATGTGACTAACAATATCCCTGGCACGGCTGTAAGGATCCAAAAAATACATGCAAATAGCCATCATCTCTTGGATCGATGCATAATGCATCATGGCCTTGTCGTGTTTGTAATCATCTCGAATCAACCTGTACATGGCGAGAGCGGCATCAAAATCCTTGACCAAGAAGAGCGTATCAGCCAGCAACCGAGTTTGACTTTCGATACTATCGTATCGATACGCCACCTCGCTTGTAGCTTTACTAACCGTTTCTTCGGGGTTTGATTCTTTGGGTTTGCGCCAAAAAGATTTGAACACGTTCTTGACGCCTTTCTTCTTTTCGCTAACAAATACGTTTAAATCCGCCATTCGTTTTTCCAAAGCAGGCAAAACACTCGACAATGTCAGAGATTCCAAATACTGTCGTAATACTACTCGATCGGAATGGGACAAGCAATTGCCACACTGTCCACCACCACCCCATTCGTCCACTGTTTCTTCGCGACTCAATTGGAGTGCTGTTTGGGGCTGTATCCCATTGATTCGAACAACGCTTGCATTGGGACCAAAATGCCGTTGTAAGCTGGAACGCAACCCAGCCTCGTTCCAATCGCGGGGTCCTTCAACCGTATCGTGCAGCACCAGGGCTTCTTGTCGCATCCCCTCGGGATCCATCAAGCCATTTTGAAAACAGTGGGGCAAATAATGACGAGATCCCAATTCGCGCAAACACTCGATCAGTGGCGAGATTTCTTGTGTCGTGCATATCAATAGGCATACCGGTGGGCACGATATCAAGTCGTGCGGCATTTGATCGGTCGAAGCATCCAACGCATGCCGGTATCGGAGTGCCCACGGAATATTGCTGGGACTCGTCAAGGCAAAGGCGTCCTTAACGACTTGCGCCTGTTCCCGTTGTCGCATTTCGTAGTTGCTCATGTAATCGTACGAATGTTCTTCTCGGGGATCTTGCAACAGACCATCAATCTGTTCTTCCAACAAGTTCAATTCTTCTGCCAAATTTCCATCTTGGGGTTGCAACTGAGCTTGTTGTTGCAACAAATCTTGTGCCAGCTCCGGTTCCATGGGTACCGCCAACTCGGCGGGTGTTACAAATCGTAACGGAACATCCTTCCACTGCAAATGCAAAGATTTATTGGCAATGCTGCGAAAGGGTGGAATCTGACGTTGCGCATAGTCCGGCAAGGACCGACCCAATCCTTGGAACAGATCCACCAAACGCAATTGATTCTTCCATGCCATTTTATGTGCCGATTCTGTTCCCAATACCAAAATAGGAATGTACGATTGACGATCCGCCAAGAAACGAGTATTTTGTGGAGCAAACGTTGTCAAGGGAATGGCTGGTGGTTCTTGTGTGGGTGGACTGTACGAGGACAACCACGGTGACGTTGCAGCAGCATTGATATTGTTGTTGTTGTTGTTGTTGTTGCTAGCAGAGGTCGTTTTTAGAGGAGCCGTACTAGTCGGTCCACTACTACCTGTTCGTTGCTGTGTACCCGACATGACAGGAGGAGGAGGCAAGGAACTCGTAGCTGTCACGCTGCTACTACTACCGGTCGTACTGCTAGTACTTTGGGGTGATGTACCCGTAGTCCTAGGCATTGGAGGTGGAGGAGGCAGATTCACCATGGTAGGTGTAGCTACTGCTCCTGCTGCTGGTGGCGGCGGCGGTGGTGGTGTTTTTATCGATTGTTGTTGTTGTTGTTGCTGCTGCTGCTGCTGAAGGTGCACCGGTGGCGGCGGTGGTGTCATCATCTGTAATGATGGTGACATTTCTTGCCGAAGAGGGGGAGGAGGAGGCATCCTCTGCTGCTGCAGCTGTTGCTGTTGAGTGTTTGGTGCTGGAGGCATCATAACCATGGTTGGATGCTGCTGCTGCTGCTGCTGCTGTGGTGGCGGCGGTGGCGGCGGTGGTGATGTCATGGACGGAGCAATAGTAGAAGACATCATGGCTGGTGGTTGTAGCTGTTGTTGTTGTTGTTGATGTTGCTCTTCTTGGCGGAAATGATAATCATAATTGCCCGAGGGAGGTGCACTACTCAAACGTGGAATGTTTTCCATTGTAGCATGAGTAGGCACAGGCGGTGGAAGATTCCTTCCTCCAGAAACAGGAGCCGCCGCAGCAGTAGTAGTCCGAGGAGGAGTCCGAGGCGGAGTCATGGTAGGTGGTGGTGGAAAGTTGAACTGATTGTCGTTGTTGCTGTTGTTATTGTTGTGATCCGCCATAGTTGCGTATTACAAGTGATCGTTAACTGAAGCTATATTTATGACAGATGTGTTGTTTTACGTAGCTTGAAGAAAAAGCTTTGAGCGCTTTGCTCTCATCTCTCATCATGGTCGCTTGACATGGCTGTGTTGTCGACAAAGATTTCGCAATGGGATTTAATCAGCTCACGAGTATGACGTCGAAGAGCATCTTTATACAAGAAACAATAACAGAAGGAAGAAGTCCTCTCACTGACAGCTCTCATCTACTAGTATTAACAAGAAACAAGAACGGCGACAAGATAATTATGAGCACGACAACAAGAAACACAATATCGACGGGTCAGATTGGTGCTCCGATACTCATTGTAGTGGTAGCATTGGGCATACTGCGGGATCACTGCGATGCCTTTTGTCACTACTTTTTCCATCAATTTGAACGTGTCGAACAAGTGGCCTTGCTGGCCTTGCTGTTTGCTGTCATTTTTTATGCAGTTGTTGGAGTCAGCCGTGCTGCTTCTACTGCTCCAACTTCCAGTAGTACAACCAAAGATTTGGATAGCAGCAGCCTTCATAGCAACAGTAACGATTTGGAATCCATTGCTTCGTCGACTCAGAGTCATACTACGAATGTAACGTATCCACTGCACGAACTCAATCAATGCTTGTCGGATCGAGCCAAATTTACCAGCCTCTATCCTTGGTTACGTGATTCCTTGGTAGAAAATTTACCCTCTACCGATAACAGCAACAATGATTCGTCCACTTCTTTGACCATAGACTACATTTCCAGAATGATGGATTATGTGGTTTTGGGTGGCAATTACCATCGAGGCATAACGGTCTTGACGACCTACCGACGGCTCATAGAGGCATCTAATAGTAATACTAATAATTCTACACCAGTGACAACAACAACAACAACAACAACAACAACAACGCTTTCAAGTCTTCAGTTGGCACAAGCTTGTACCTTGGGATGGACTGTGGAATTTTTACAAGCCTTTTTTCTTGTTGCAGACGATATCATGGACGAATCGACCGAACGACGAGGACAGCCCTGTTGGTATTCAAGGCCCGACGTCCAACGCAAGGCCATTAATGATGCTTTTTTATTGGAAAGTTTTGTGTACAAATTGGTGAAGCAATATTTTGGACATTTGCCATGTTACATAACGGTGTTGGAATTGTTGTTGGAAGTCGTTCAAACGACGGCTCTGGGGCAACTGATGGATTTGCAAATGCCGCAACAGGATGATCCCGTTGACTTTACGCATTTTACGGTGAAACGGTATCAAACCATTGTCCGATACAAGACCGCATATTACAGTTTTTACCTACCAATGGCACTGGCTCTGGCATTGGCTGGAATGGAAGATGCAACCGTTTACAGTGTTACAAAAGAGATTTGTTGCATCATGGGAGAATACTTTCAAGTCCAGGCCAATGTTATGGATTGTTTCGGTGATCTGCGGCAGTCTAACCATGATGATGATAACCACGATCACGATGGCATTGTCGGAAATGATATTCAAAGCAACAAGTGTACGTGGTTAATTGTTCAAGCGCTTGTCAAGTGCACTCCGAAGCAACGAAATACACTAGAGGAACACTACGGTGTCAGCAATGCTGAGAGTGTCAAAATGGTCAAGCAAATTTATTTGGATTTGAAGTTGCCAGAAGCCTTTTCAAACTACGAGCGAGAAAATTATTCCCAAATTGAAATATTGTTGGACAAGATACGAATGGTACCTCGTGAAATTTTTTATGCGCAACTAAAGAAATTGTATAAACGAAAAAGGATTTCACAATGAGCAATGCTGGCTAGATACAAATGTTTCCAGGTCTGTGCGACGAGCAAAAAATTGACTCCTTCACCGGTGACACAGAAGCACAGTCATTCACTGATGAAATAAAGATGACTCTAGTACTATTACGGAACTCATGGATGGCAGAAGCTTTGTCGTCGTCATCATGGCTACGTCAATCATGCTCTTGTGATGTCCGGATCGGGGGATTGAATGTACAAAGTACTGGACAGTACCAAGATATTTCTACTAGAGGTAACGCGTTACGGATACTCTTCCCGTTACATCGCCATTGGATGGGAGAAAACAAATAATTTCGACTCCTCCAAAATTCAAAATTCTGCATCCGTCTGACAGGAAATATGCTTGGAGAACTATCTTTGGTGTACCCCTGCTAGTCTACTAGTAGACTAGCAACCTCGCATCGATTAGCTTGGTGGTATGGCCATCATTTTTTGTGCGCTCCTACTACTAAAAGCTTGGAGATGCACGATTGAAAATAAGATACGACGCACACAGATTCCTAGAATGCAGGCCATCAATTATTTTCACTGGCAGGAAAACCAAACAATTTCAACATCTTCAAACGAGAAACCTATCCTCGCAAACAACAAACAATAAATTCTTGTACTAAGCCCTACCATGAAAAGCCTTTTAAATTCTTTAGTGTTTCTTGTTTCGTTGGAACTTTCACAAGGATTTACTATTGATCGACGAACCCTACGGCGAACATCATCACCTCCCTCCTCTTCACTCTTCATCAAGCCAGCATCGCCACCAGGATCGCCACTGCACTCCAATCGTCCCAGTAGTCAAGCGTCCAACTGGTACCAACGGCGGAAATCCGGTACAGTAAGGACATTTCGAAGTGGTTCTGGTAAAAAACCGCCCAAATGGGAAAAGGAAGGAGATGAGCTGTATCAAGAAATTTTACTTTCCACTACTGCCAGCACTAGCAAAAGCCAATACCATCAACTCCTCGACGAAACAATTTCATACGAGCAAGCCCGTACTTTATTACAAAATGCAACAGCCGCCAATGAAAAAGTGAAAACAGCGGAGAAGTCCAATGTTATGTCACAACGAAACGACACCACAACAACTACTACATTGACAACTATGGGGAATAGTGATCTACCATTTTTGTGGGGCGGTTTGTCGGTTGG
>Ga0210054_1004404_pt1 | contig 10285 bp, 19 predicted proteins | sample CryGeymeta201516_FD_185470 | JGI IMG/M metagenome (GOLD analysis project Ga0210054, IMG submission 185470) | Groundwater microbial communities from Crystal Geyser aquifers in Utah, USA - Crystal Geyser metaG 2015-16 (SPAdes) (version 2) | ecosystem: Environmental > Aquatic > Deep subsurface >...
CATCAATTAACGATACGGTTTTAGCTGTTCGAGCCGGGCCAGCAAATATCACCGCATCATAGCGGCGAGACTGCAAACAGTTCATGGGCTCCCACATATACGGGACTAAGTCGCCATCCCACGGGACCATCGATCCGCTTTGTTCAACATAAAGTAACCGACGGGCGCTTTCTGATATCGGTTCCCGCACTGGCGGTTTGACCAAATTAATGACGTCACGGCGGACATCTTCAGCGCGCGCATAATCAGCCATTATCTTTTATCTCTAACAATTGATTGTGAAGAATTAACCTAAATTCGTCCGTCGCTGTGTCGAGTTCTTCAAGCTGATCAGGGGTAAAGCTGCGGCGGCGTTCCATTTTGTCCGATAGACTTTCAAAAAATGACACCGTCGCTTTAATCGTTTTTAGCAAGCTTTCTCTGTGTTCATGCACACGGATAAGCTCACCAATATTCTCTTGAAACTTCAGACGTTCGTTTTCAGACTGAAACCATTCTTTACGGTCTTTTGGCCAAAGTTCTTCAGGGGTATATTCAAGCTTTGCGCCTGGGGTCGTACTCCCACCGAATAAGGCGGGACCGACTTTTTCTAAGGCATATAAATCAGCATTACCACGCTTGCTAGCAGGGTTTACCCCCGCTTCTTTTAACCGCTTTCGGACTGTGTCACGATGTAAGCCAAAGGCTTCAGATATTCGGGTTATATTCCAGTGGTAGGCTTCATTTAGATTGGTTATTTCAGCCACCTTGCCACCTCATTTACAATTAAGGCGGCCCAATGCGCTAGGGCTTTCAATAAGAAGTAGTGGTCCCCATTAGCACTGGGCCTAATCTTTTCCTAATTTTTCGGGTTAGTTTGAGTGTAAACGGCGCACTCTTTCAGATCGTGAATGTAATTGAGCAATTGGGCGGCGGATTCCTTGGGGTAATAGATCCCGCCGTCTTGCGTTTCATACCATTCAAGCGTCGGAGGCGTCGGGTCGCACGGGCTTTTTGGTAACATCATCATCGATGCGCACCCGGCCAGCACTACCCCCAAACAACTGAGCATTAGCATTCGCAGGGGCTTCTTCAATGCTTGCTCTCCTATCTTCCCGTCTGATCTGCTTTGCTTCTGCCCGATGTTTCTCTAATTCAGACAAAAGCAAACTAAGAATTTGCGCTAACGCCTTTAACCAACCCATTTTTTAAAACGCTCGGGGCGGTTATTAATGGCGTTCGCTGCTTGGCCTTTATTCGCCGCCAAAAGCTCCAACAACCACACAACCCAGCCAGGCAATTTTGCCAAGGTTTCGGCTGATATCAGTTGTCGCAACTGCGCCCAAATAAACCCGATAACGGCAATTGTCACCAGCACATAAGACGCTTTTTCACCCAACAAACCCACCAATAACGACACAATGTCGAACGCTTGTTCGTCTACAACGGGCGCAACAGCCAACGGATCAGCAAAGGTAAAACATGACACTAAGGCCAGGCACATAATTAAAATGACTCGCATAAAACCTCCAATAAACAAAAAAGTAAGGGCGACAACGCGCCGCCCCATGACGCAAACCGCATCAACGCCCTACTGCTTAAGTTCAGCTCGATACTGTTCAACACTGACAAAGCCCCGTTTGGGACTCCATAATTTCAACGGCGCACCGTCGCTATTTAAGCGACAATCTATGTGACACCAACCGATATCTATTTCGATAAACTTGATCCCCGAATAGATATACGGGTTATCAATAATGTGTTTGTGGATCTCTTTGATTGGCGTTTTAGTGACAAAATCAATCGCACGGCCAAATGTGTGTTGGCTGGTCGGCGAATAATCGGGGCTGTCGGGGGTTCTTAACCCGCTAAATTGACGCGGCCCGCCAATATGCCAGTTGTTAACCGTGAAACCGTTGTCAAAACCCAACACCCGCATGTTGTCGCGTAGCAGATCAACGGCGTTTAATATCCGATAATCCATACACTCGATCGCCTTATCGCCGCGGTGTTTATGCAGCGCGGCCGGGACAAACTCTTGAGGAATAAAATTTTTAAGCTTGAAATTAGTCATTGTCACCCTCGCTTTTGTTTTTCCCATTGCGGCGTTTATCGATTTCTTTATAGATATCCAGCGCAAGGCGACCCGCAATAACGACTAGGCCACCGATGGAAACCATTGTTTGAACCGTTAATGTCGGATCCGGGATTTGCTGCGCCATGTCGGCGGCTTGCTGGGCCTTGGCCGCAACTTCATTTGAAAACACGAAAACGCCACTCCCGCCGCCATAGGCGATAAAGCGGCCTTTGAACTCGCTAGCGGCACTAATGACACATTTCATATTCAGGACCCAGAAAAGAGAAAACCCGCCAAGAAAGGCGGGTTTTGTTTAATTTGAATGGTTGTGCCGAACTACTCTCGGCGGTCGGTGTTCGCCCGCGGCTTATATCAGGGTACTAACATGCTCTTGGTATTGCGGGGCGGCGGCTTCCCTCGATGCCAACTTAATAAGCCAAGTCGCTGACATGTCACAAGGTCATTTATTTACAAGTCGGTACAGCCTGTGCCCCAAGCGGGTTAAATGGCACGGACTTGTAAAACGCAAAAACACCACGTTGGACGAACTTTAAATTAAAGGGCCAAAGATTGCAACACTTTAAGTTGTCAAAATGTCACTTTTAGTGGTCACACTCTTTTTAGCTCTTGTGACATGTCACGCTTAACGGCGGAAAAGGTTACTTTTACGGGCTTGAGATATGATCCCCGGTCAACTGTAATAGTGGTGAATTTGACTAATTATTAAGTTTTGAAAATGAGGAATAAACCCGCTAACAAACTGCCAGTTTTGAGGCGTTAACGGGTGATTTTAACTGAAGTGGTTTTCGTCTATGCGCATAATAACCATTATGTTAAATAGTGGCGTTTATTAACAAATTTACTTAGATGCAAAACGGCAAGCATCAACCCAAATCGAATACATGTTATTTGTTTGAATGGCTAGCTTGTCGAACAGTTCACCTTCGTACTTGGTTTTATATACGCAGTCATCAAGATCAAACTTAATATGTGACGGTATAAAATACTTAGCCTCAAACCCTTTGCGCCAGCGTTCAGGCTCACTCAATACGGGTTCACTTTGTGGCGGGCGCGCAGTGCCAAGCTTGGACGCACAACCACAAAACCCCATAAACTCGCCGCATTCACTGCATTCATAATGACCCATTAAAAAGGGCCGTGAAATGCTGGCGCGACATACTCAGCCCAGCCCAGCAATTCGTAATTATCATCAAATTCGATTGGGACATAAAAATTGTCAAACTCACAATGAGACTGACAATTAACCCAGCCTATTGATTCATGCGGTTCGCCACACTCATTAACTAGATAGTCATCATCTATATACTCACCCTCTGAATCGACTTCTAGCGGTCTGTTTTGATAATAAGCTAAGAACGTAACAACCTTTTCAGTCACAGACTGGCTAGCTGTGTTTGGTCTTTTTACTTTAACCGCAACCCAAAAAAGCTTTTCATCACCTTTTTCAACTTCGGGGCTATGGCTTGGATCCTGCCAATTAACACACCCCGCAAAATTAAGCGCCAAATTAGTCTTGCTGTATGTATTAACAAACCAATTAAAAACAGATTCTGGATCGCCGTCATCATCACTAAGTTCAGTGACCAGTTTACCATTTGCAAAAATACTGACTAAGCCTTCATCTTCTAAGAATTCGTATTTAAAAACATTTTTTAAGTCTTCCATAAACACCCCACTTTATTAATTACAACATCAGTTCACGATAGCTGAACGTGTGCCAGCATTCGCAATCACCCTTGAACAAACCATCACACCCGCCAGGTAATGACGATTTACATTTACCGCAATCACCCAAGGCGGCGATTTGTTTTTCAAGCTGTTCATTGTCACGGCGGATCAAGGTTTCGATATATTCATCTAAGCCATATTCACCACGAACGCCGCCGCGGATAACTCGGTTTCTCTCTAAGGTTTCGCGCTGGCCCTTAGTCAATGACACTTCAACAATGGCGATCCCTAAAGCCGATTGGCGTTCACGCTGAATGCGCTTTCGCTTTGCAGCTGCTTCACGCTGCGCCTGTTTTTTATCTTTGATTTCATCCCTTGGTTTTCCGCTTGGCATCAGCCTACCTCCGGCAAATTGCTTACAGCCTCTAGTGCTTCTTCAAAGCTATCGAACTGATATTCGACATACTCAGGGCGAATATAAATTGAGGCGCTACCGTCTTCATGTTCCATAATTTCAATTTTTTTAGTCATAGTGCTAACTTACTTTTGACGTGGCCATTAATAGGACCATTGGTTCAACACCTTCTAACGTCAAACAGATCACGTTAGTTGGCCACTTATCGACGGCGATAACCTTTCTTAGCTGGCGTTCGTAGCGGTAACTATCCCCAGGCTTTAAATCTTTAGCTAACACCCATCACCCCAAAGGAATACGCAACACGGTTTTAATCACATCAAAGATCAACCACGCAAGCTGATCACCAAGGCCAAAACCAAAGCCGACCACTATAGCTATGGATAGATATTGCTTATGCTCTTTGCTCATGCCGCCGCCTTAATCTTTATAGTGTCTAAGACACTTGCCAGTGACCGGGTCTTCGTTGTCGCAGCCTTCAGTGTGAAGGTAAACTCGGCCGGACTCTTTTAGCCTGGTCAACTCAGCCCGAACGGCTTTAACGTCATCACCCCACCACTGCTTAAGTTCTCGATCAGACATATTCAACGCGGTTTCAACTGTCATTTGAACATGACCAGACCAAGCCCGCTTTTCGTCTTCGACCTTGAACATGTATTGGTGATTGAACTCACCGCATGTCACAAGCTGACCAGTTTTGACGCCATGTTCAGCCAGGTAACACGCGCGGTTATACCCCCAACGTAAATGGCGTTGAATGGCGCTAATGCCAAACTGACCACGCGAACCTAAAGCGGCTTTTAATTCTTCAAGTGACTTGTCATAACTCTGATCTGAAAACATTTTTAACCCTCAACCTTAGTGAGAAAACAAAGCGGGGCCGACTCTGGCCATGTCATACAAAGGCACACTGCCAACGGTCGAATGTGGCGCGACTCCGGCCCGCCTCAATCGCTTTCGGACTGTCGGTCTGGACAATGCGAACATGTCGGCGATCTGCGAAATGTTTAAATAGCGTATCGACATCTAATTAACCTAAATTTCTAAAACCAACAGCCTACAGGCCGCGGATTAACTGGATTTTTCCAGCTAACTGGAAAGAGTGCTGTCGGCGCATAGGAAAGTGAATATTTTGTCAAATACCGCGGGCCTCGTACCCGTGGTAAAGCCTGAAACGCTCAGGGTCCCCCGCCTTTATCTGACGCCACCGCGCGTTTAGCTCTCGCAACTCATTGATAGACTTAATCATTCTCGCGCCACCGAACGTGGCGACACTGCTCGCCTGACCGTTGTTTTGCATCGATTCGGCGGCGTGTTTTTTTCCAGTCCCTTGCATTATCCTTACTCCTATATGATAAATGTCTTGATTCATTGTCTAAGCCGCTTGGCTATTGGGATTGACTGAACATGATTTAACAAACGATCTCGGTAATGGATCGGTGTGAAACTCAGTGAACCCCAAGTCATCTAAATGTTTATGATATTGTTCGATAGCATCACGCTTAGGCCCACTGATTAAGGTTTGGAAATAGGCTTCATCGAGTTTACTTAATGAGTGATTTAACAATCTTTCACCGACCATATAGTCGATACTGAGATCAGCCCATATTGACCGGGCTAACTTCCTAAAGTCATGCGCACTAAAGGCACCCTCGCTGAATTGTTTGATTAACTTACTGGCGGTTGATTCACAGATAGACCGCTTAGGCTTTTGTCCTGGGAACAAATACAAACCACGATAGCCCGTTGATTGTTGTTGCTTACGATATGCTGACAACAACTTGATAAATTGCTCTGATAGGGGTAACTCATGGGTTTGACGGGTCTTAGTATTTTCTTTTGGAATCGTCCAGGTGCGCTTATTAAAGTCGAACTGGTCCCAGCGAGCTAGCCGGGTTTCACCGATACGAGTAGCAAACCCCAGCAACAGCGCAACAAACATCTGAATGCGAATTGTTTGTTCTGATAAGCGGTTCAACAACTCAGGTAACATCATTGGCTTAATGGCTCCATCACGGGCGACCACACTATCAATAATGAAATCACTGAATACCATTTCACTCATGGGATTAACTGAAATACGTTTTTGTTTCTTCGCCTGGTTAAATGCCGCTTTAAGTACCACGAACGCTAACCGAACGGTGGCTAATGACCTGTCTTGCTGAAGTGGACAAATAAACAGATCATCAACATCAGTCGGGGTTAAGTCGTCATAACTTAGCGGGCCTAACATCGGCAACAAATGACACTTAATCACTGACTTAATGGTCGACTTACGATGTTTAGATAAGCTTTGCAACTTACTACAGCGTTGCTCATACCAGTTCAATAAGTCGGCCACTGTCTTGAATTGTTCGGCGCTCAACAACTTATCACCGGGATTAATGGCCGCTTGGGCTGATAACTCAGGCACACAAGCCAGCGCGGCTTTAACGGTCAGTGACGGCCAAGTCCCGACCTTGCGCCAATAGGTTTGATTGTGGCGGTAAGTGACAAAGTGCCAGCTTGCTTTAGTGCGTCCACGACTAAAGCGCAACCTAAGCGGATATTTAGGATCCTTAAGCTGGGTCACTGTCGCATCATGTTGAAAGCGGCGGACAACAGCTTCAGATAAGGCCACCTCAACACTTTTGCTTTGCTTCATACTTACTCACACCTTGTTCATTAAAATTGTGGATAAATTAATCACTGCTTGTTTCTAAAGATTGCGGCATTCTTGGCAACCACCGCCAGCCAAGGCAACAACAAGAACGCAAACCAGCCCCACCACTTCACCAGGGCCAATGATGCCAACAAACAAAAGAAACTCAGGCGAGACAGCCAATCAACAGGCGGCTTGATGCCCTTGTGTACGGTTCTAATTTCATCAGCGTGAATAAAGACAAAGTTAATGATCAAGAAAGTACCCAGCGCCACCAAGGCCAACTTAGCCGCCACGCTCACCCAATAAAGGGCCAAGGTATCACCCGCAACAACCAACCCTATTAGCACCGGGTTAACCCAGTGGTGAGAAATCTTAAAACCCATTTTCATATTGTTGCGCCCTTTCGTTAATTCGTTATTTCTTTAATTCTTTAAAACGGTTCTAAGCTTCTTTCCCGTTTCGCTAATAGCCGTTCCTCAAGTTCGCGACGCCTTGCAACCGCGGCGGGATTTGGGGGCGTTTTCTTCGCTGGGCGACTCAGGCGCTGCGGATGACTGGCTAACGTGAATAGATTGCTTGCTGACATGTTTTACCCTCGACTTGGTTAACTTCTCTGTTAAATGCGCCCGGACCAGCCCTAGCCGACGCTTATAGGTTCTAACGCTAATCCCCAACGAATGCGCCTTGTCAAATTGGGGCTTCTCAGGGTCAAACCCAAGGCGTTTAATTGCGCCATACTCCAACCTGAACAAATCCACCGCCACCGGATTAACGACATAAAACGACATCAAGGCAGCTTCGATATCTGCTTCAACACAATTGAGCGTTGGCCCACTGCCACCGCTGCCGTAATTCATAACACCGTGGTTATCGATAAGCTTACTCAGCACACTTTGACCACTTACCGCCAGCCCGCCGCGGTGAACCCAGCGCGCCCAGCTTTCACATAATTCGTCTAACTCTTTGGTATACATGGCCCGTCCGCCTTATTTAATTGGAGTTCTAAGCGGTAATGCGGGCAAACTAAAATCAACAATCACGATTAGCCCAGGCATTGAACTGCTGGATCAGCGCCAGGTATAAGTCACCGGCTTTTTTACAGGTATTCAGTTCACGGCGGCTCGACACTCCGCAATATTCCCTCACAGCGACCGCGGCCAACTCAGCGTTATTCACCTCACGGTTAGCGATCAGGCTTAAAAACGCCCTAAAGCGTTCGGATTGGCAAAGAATGGCTGCACCTTGGGTCAAATTCATATCAACCCACCTTTTTACGGAAACGGATCAGGCATTCCGATAGCACCTCAGCCGGAGTCAGTACGGCTTCAGGCTTAGGTAATGACCAAGAACGGGCGGCAACATGAAGATCAGACAGCAACATCGGCACATCACAAAACACCTTGGCCAAAGGGCCGCGAACATGACAGAAAAACGCGCCTAATTGCCGCAAGGCTGCAACTTCATCAGCATCAGTCACCCCGACAACAACTGTCACCCGGTCATCAAATGTTTTGCGAGAAAAGATAAATTTATAACGCTCGATGCGCCTTTGTGGGTCCACTAAACCGCCCACTGAAAACCGTTCAATTCGACCAGGGCGCGCGGCGCAAAAGTCCTTGAATACTTCTTCTTGGTGGCAAGTCGTGCCGCCCATTAAAACAATAATTGTCATGCTACTTCCTTCGCTGCCACGTAATCGGCGCGCCAGTCTTCTATTGATACCTGATCCAGACTTTCTTTTTTGATTAGCTCTTGTTGACGAGGCCGGGGGAACCGTTCCAGGTGATACCACGACCAAACGGTCGCCTGTGCCACCCCTAACCCTCGCGCGGCTTTGCTGATCCCGCCTAAGCTGTCTATCCACTCTTTAATTGTCACGGCTTGGATGATTCCTTCTTTACGTGGTTAAGTAAGCCACATTAAGTGGTAATACTAGCCACATTAAGTGGTAAATGCAACGATCTAAAAGTGCTATTTATTACTTAATGTGGTATTTTAAAAAGTAATGTATATTTAGGTTTTAATAGGCATTTCCCAAGGTAGGGTTTTGCGACTGCTAAACGAGGCGAGCGTATGGATGACCATGACGAAAAATACAGGCTCTTAATCGGGGCGAGAATAAAGGGCCTTCGTCAAGCTAAGGGCTGGACGGCCGAAGAAGCGGGGAAACGGGCGGGGGTCGGGCGTTCACGTTGGCTAAACTGGGAATGCGGTTCACGCGCGCCTAGAATTTATATGTTCCCGTCACTAGCCAATGTGCTAGGAACATCGGCGTCTTACCTGGTCGGATTTACCGACAGCCCAGGCGAACAACCCGACAATTGGGGTTATATCACAGCTAACAACCCAAAAATAGAAACCATCAAAGGTTTTAATGAAAGCAAGCTGCTAGTCAGTGATTCAATTGCATTTAGGGCCAGCGACTTAGAAGCCAAAGGCATTGAAGGTCACAAAATAGTATTGCTTAGTGTGCCTGATAACAGCATGGCCCCTGATTTATCGAAAGGGGATGAAGTATTAATCGACCTCACCGAAACTGACGTAAAAGAGCCGGACATTTACGCAATCAGGGAACAGGACGGTAATATCTGGTTACGCTGGATAAGAAAAGACATCGGCGGCACATATACGTTATATGCTAACGATAAAACCCACTCTAACGACCAGCAATTAACTGAAGATCAGTTCAATGCGTTAGACGTGCTAGGCCGCTATGTATGGTCGGGCCGCTGGCGTAAATAGGCGTTACTAAAAAAGCATGGCATAGCTGTGTTTTTTTACGCCCGAAATGACCACTTAAAGTGACTAATTACACGTAATGTTGCAATAAAAACAACTTAAAGAGTAAATAAGGGAAACTATGGCAAGTCATCAGCAAAACTCAAAAACCAAAGAAGAATATCGGGATCAAACATCAACCGTGCCTTGGTTGTTTGCGGCGCTCGATGACGAGTTCGACTTTGCAATCGATTTGGCCGCGACAAGCATGTCGGCTAAGTGTGACGTGTACTTCACGCCCGAAACCGATTCATTAAAACAAGATTGGTTTGCTAGCGTTCCGCCGCTATCCAGTGCGACAGGCTGGCTTAACCCGCCTTATTCAAAAATATTACCCTGGATAGAAAAGGCCCAACAAGAACAAGAAAAGGGCTTTACCACCTGTTTTTTGGTTTTCGCTGACTCAAGTTCGGAGTGGTGGCCACAGGGTCGCCCCTGCATCATTCGAGAAATAACGGGTTACTACTACGACCACCAATACAAGACAGGCAAGCGCAAAGGCACAACGGGTAAACGCTGGGCCAGTGGACGAATTGAATTTGTGAATGCCGAAACAGGCGAAACCATGAAAGACCCACTTAACAAACCCTGCTGTTTAATCATTTTCCCTGGCTTATATCGTGGGCCGACATTACGGGAATCGATCACCAAATTATCACTAATGGAACGCGGCCACGCGCGCCTAGCCAAACTTAATAACGAA
>Ga0210054_1004419_pt1 | contig 10265 bp, 9 predicted proteins | sample CryGeymeta201516_FD_185470 | JGI IMG/M metagenome (GOLD analysis project Ga0210054, IMG submission 185470) | Groundwater microbial communities from Crystal Geyser aquifers in Utah, USA - Crystal Geyser metaG 2015-16 (SPAdes) (version 2) | ecosystem: Environmental > Aquatic > Deep subsurface >...
TTTTATGGCTTTTAGGCATGATGTACACGACTAAACTTTTAGACGGCTTGGACGGTTTAGTTTCCGGCATGACGGCTATCGGCGCCCTGGTGATTTTTCTTTTTACCATGAGCGAAAAGTATTATCAGCCGGACATCGGCCTGGCCGCGCTGATTTTGGCGGCCGCCAGTCTCGGCTTTTTATTTTTTAATTGGCACCCGGCTAAAATATTTTTAGGCGAAGGCGGCTCGCTTTTTTTGGGCTACGCTCTCGGCGTTTTGGCTATAATTTCGGGCGGGAAAATCGCCATGGCGCTTTTAGTCATGGGCATACCGATTTTGGACGTGGCTTGGACCATTCTGCGGCGGCTGGCGGCCGGGAAAAATCCGTTTAAATTCGCGGACCGCCGGCATCTGCATTTTCGCCTGCTGGATTTAGGTTTAAGCGTGAGAAAGTCGGTCTGGTTTTTTTACTTTATTTCCCTGATTTTCGGTTTGGGCGCTTTGCTGCTGCAAAGCCTGGGCAAAGTTTTCGCCTTGGCTACGCTAGCGGCCGTCATGATAATGATAATTATATTTTTCGCTTATCTTGACAGAAAGAAAAAAGTGGTTTAGGATATTAATGTTCCGCTTGTTAGCGGAGTTTTATTTTTAATAAAAGCAATTATGAAAATAGCGGTAATTAAGACCGGCGGCAAGCAGTATAAAGTGAGCCGAGGGCAAAATTTAAAAATTGAGAAAATCAACGGCGCCGCCGGCGCGGCCTTAAAGTTTCCGACTTTATTGGTGGCCGATGATGATAAATTGGAGTTGGGCCAGCCGATTTTGGGCGATTTGGTGGAAGGAAAAATTTTAGAGCAGGGCCGAAGCAAAAAAATCAGCGTGATAAAATTCAAGAACAAGACCAGATACAAAAGGAACGTGGGCCATCGCCAGCCGTTCACGAAAATAGAAATAACCAAGATTGCCTAAAGATTATACTTCATTTCTATATTTCAACGCATGAGCCAAAGTTATTTCATCCGCGTATTCCAGGTCGGCTCCCATGGGCAGTCCTTTGGCTAAGCGGGTGATTTTAATTTTAGATGGCTTAAATAATTTTGCCAGGTACAGGACGGTGGTTTCGCCTTCCAAGTCGGGATTAAAAGCCAGAATAATTTCTTTCAGGCCTTTTTGTTTTATTCTGGCTACTAGCGGTTTAATGTTTAGTTGTTCCGGCTTGACGCCTTCAATGGTATTAATGACGCCGCCCAAAACAAAATACAAGCCGTTATATTGTTTGGTTTCTTCAATGGCCAATAAATCGCGCGTCTCCGCCACCAGGCAGACGAGCGCCTGGCTTCTTTTTTTGTCCGAACAGATGGAGCAGGGGTCGGACTCGGCCAGGGACAGGCAAATTCGGCAAAGCGTAGTTTTTTCTTTAAGTTCGGCAATGGCCTGGGCAAAGCCTTGCAGCCACTCGGGATGGGCTTTCAGTAAATAAAAAACATAGCGCTCGGCGGTTTTCGGCCCGACCGAGGGCAGGCGAGAAAAATAATCTATCAAATTTTGAATTGATTTTGGATAATTCATGGTTTAAAATTCCGGCGGAGCTTCCAAGTCAGCTTTGGCCGCGCTCTTAAAGCTCACCGTGTTTTCGTCAAAGAATAATTCAACTTTTCCGGTCGGGCCGTTGCGATGTTTGGCGATATGCACTTCGGCTCGATGCTTTTCCGATTCCGACAGTTCGTCGTAGTTATAGCTTCTGTCAACGGCTTTGCGGTAAATAAACATAACCACGTCCGCGTCCTGCTCAATTGAGCCGGATTCTCTTAGATGCGCCAATCTCGGTATGGCCGGGTGGGTCATTTCCACGGCGCGCGACAGCTGGGACAGGGCCAAAACCGGAATGTCAAGTTCGCGGGCGATGGCTTTAAGGCCGCGGGTGATTTCCGCCACTTCCTGCACGCGGTTATCGCCGTATCTGCCCCGGCCCTCCATCAGCTGCAAATAATCCACGATTAAAAGCCCCAGGCCTTTTTCCATTTGCAGGCGGCGAGCTTTGGTCCGGATTTCCATAATGGAAGAACTGGCCGAGTCGTCAATAAAAATCGGCGCTTCGGATAATCGCCCCATGGCGTCGCCGATGCGCGAGAAGTCGTTGTCTTCTTCTTTGTCGGACAATTTGCCGGTGCGCATGCGCCAGAGCGAGATGCCGGCCTGGGCGCAGAGCAGGCGGTCAACCAATTGCTCTTTGCTCATTTCCAAAGAGAAAATGCCGATCGGAGTTTTGGTTTTAATGGCGGCTTGGCGGGCAATATCCAAGGCCAGGGAAGTTTTGCCCACGCTGGGGCGCGCCGCTAAAATCACCAAATCTGATTTTTGCAGGCCGGCCAGGAGATTATCCAGGTCGCCGAAGCCGGTGGGCAGGCCGCGCAGTTTGCCGCTCTGCTTATGCAGTTCGTCAATCCGGTCAAAGGCTTCGGTTAAGAGATTGTCTATGGGCAGAAAAATGTTTTTTAAATATTTTTGCGACACGCCGAATAATTTTTGCTCGGCTTGGTCCAGGATTTTTTCAATTTCTTCGTCTTCCTGGTAGCCCAGCTCGGCGATTTCCGCCGAAGCGGTTAAGAGCCGCCGCAAAGTGGCTTTGCGCTGGACTGTGTTGGCATAGTGGACGACATGGGCCGAAGTGGCCACGGTATTGCCCAGTTCGGCGATATAAGTTCGTCCGCCCACGGCTTCCAGCTGGTTTTTTTCTTCCAGTTTGGTGGTTAAGGTTAAAATATCAATCGGCTCGTGATGAATGTATAGTTCGCGCATGGCCGAATAAATCAGGCCGTGGCTGTCTTTGTAAAAATCTTCCGGCCGGAGAATGTCGGCGATTTTAAAAATAGCGTCTTTATCAATCAAAAGGCAGCCCAAAAGCGAAGCTTCGGTTTCTAAACTCTGCGGCGGCAGTTTGGCGATGGCAGTTTGGTTGTCGGCCATATTTTTATCCTACACTGGGGCGGCTGATTTATCAAGGGTGAAAATTTGGCATTTTGTCCACTGATTTTCCACTTGCTTTTTTTAAAAATATATGTTATTTTATTATTAATTATTACATCCGCAAGCACGGGTTTTTTAATTACGCGCCGTTAGCTCAGTTGGTAGAGCAGCTCCCTTTTAAGGAGAAGGTCACAGGTTCAAATCCTGTACGGCGTACATGTCGTTTCGCTCTAACTCAAAAGTCAAAACTCAAAAGTCAAAATTGCCGAGGTAGCTCAATGGTAGAGCAACGGTTTTGTAAACCGTAGGTTGGAGGTTCAATCCCTCTCCTCGGCTCAAATTCCCCTGAATGGGGTTTTTTAGTATGAAGATAAAGACATATAAAATTTACACTTCAGGCTGTAAAGTCAACCAATATGATTCGGGGAAATTGGCCGCGGAATTGGAGCGAGCCGGCTTGGTTGCGGCTGCGGAGAATGCTGACATCGCCATTATTAATAGTTGCGCGGTTACCCAAACTGCGATTAATAAAAGCCGGCGCATGATTAATAAAGCCAGAAAAGAAAACCCTAAAGCAGAAATTAGGTTGATTGGCTGTTGGGCCAAGCTTAAAGGAGAAAAGATTAAAAAAATTATAGATCAGCCTACTCAAGCCGGGCTGGCGATGACGGGCCGGAGCCGTTATTTCATCAAAATTCAGGACGGTTGCGAGCAATTTTGCAGTTATTGCATTATCCCGTATGTCCGCGGCAAACTTAAAAGCCGGCCGGAGGCTGAAGTGACTGCCGAAATAAAACAAGCTGTTAAGGCCGGTTATGGGGAAGTGGTTTTGTCGGGGATACATTTAGGATTATATGGGCGGAAAAAACCACTGTCATTGCGAGGAGCACCAGCGACGTGGCAATCTCTGGTAAATCGCGTTGAACCGGAGATTGCTTCGCTCCCTTCAGTCGCTCGCAATGACAATTTAGCCGGTCTTTTAAAAAAACTCATTAAAATTAAAAATTTAGGCCGGATCAGGTTAAGCTCAATTGAAATTACCGAGGTAACGGATGAATTGATTAAATTGATGATGAAGTCGGGAAAAATTTGCAGGCATTTGCATATTCCTTTGCAATCCGGCAGTGATAAAATTTTAAAGTTAATGAACCGGCCTTATGGCAGTAAATATTTTGCCGCCAGAATTAGGCAGATCAGAAAACAAGTGCCTGGTATTGGCATTAGCACGGACGTAATAACCGGTTTTCCCGGAGAAGGGGAAGAGGAATTTAAAGAAACCGAAAATTTTATCAGAAAAATAAAATTCAGCCGCTTGCACGTGTTTCCGTTTTCCCCGCATGCCAAACTGCCGGCCGCGAAACTGCCCGGACAGGTGAAAGAAAATATAAGACTAAGGCGCGCCCGAGAGTTGAGAAAGCTGGGCGTAAAATTGGCGGCTGATTATAAAAATAAGTTTAGGGGCAAAACTCTGGAAATCGCGGTGGAGCAAATCAAGTCCGATAAGATAATTGGCAAAACCGAATATTATTTTAACCTGGAGGTTAGAGGGAGAAAGCTGAAAAACCTAAAAATCGGCCAGATAGTAAAAGTGAAAAACCCTCTTGATAAAAGGGGATAGGTGGATTATTCCAAACATTAAAAAGAACCTCGCTGTTGGTTAAAACCAGCGGGGTTTTTGTATTGAACGAGCTAATGAGATGAAATTAATTGGGATTTTGCGGTGACAGGGCGCCAGGGTAATTCCCTGACTGTTTTATGATTTGTTGAATGGCCGGCGATTCGGTTGACGGCTGAAGTCCCGAGCTGTACTTCGAAAGGAACTGCGGATCTCCGGTGACATTACTGCCATCACCGTTGACCATCGGAGCCTGCCAGAATAAAGAATTTTTGATGCTGGCCTGGCCGTTGGTCTGCATAGCGCTGTTTGCCCAATTATAGAACATCAGATTCTCAAAAGATTCATTGAAATTATTATTATACCTCTGGTGAATAAGATGAGATACATAGGTAACACCTCTAAATTGCCCAAACTAAAGATTTTGGGTAAAATCAGGGGTTAATTATCTAATGTATTTCATATGCCTCGTCAACCCTATTATTACGGTTTTAACCGTTGGCCGTTTTTTTCCTTTTAAGCCAAGCAAACAAATTAACAAGTGCGACCTCTGGCGCAAGGTGGCCAAAGCCAAAGGCTTGTCCCAGGAGGCGCGCAAGCGCCTGAAATGGGTGATATATTATCATGCTTTGGCCGGGCGGAACGCCCGGCTGACCTGCCGCCATTTTGGCATTCCGCCCAAGACATTTTACAAATGGTTTGACCGGTTTGACGAAACCAATTTAGGCAGTCTGGAAGACAAATCCAGGGTGCCCAGGAGTACTCGCCAAAAAGAATACACTAATTTACAATATCTGAGAGTGGTGGAATTGCGCAAACAGTATATCCGCTACGGCAAAATGAAACTGCTGAAACTATATCAGGCTAGATTTCCGGATGATTTAAACATCACTTCCTGGAAAATCCAATGTATTATCCAAAGAGCTAACATCTACTATCACCCGCAAAAACAGGCCAGAATCAACCGCAAACGGGTCCTATCGCAGAAGCGCAAGAAGATTACCGATTTGAAAATGAAAAAGATTAAAGGGTTTCTGTTATGCCTGGACACAGTTACTTTTTACTGGATGGGCAGAAAAAGATATATTGTTACCGCCATCGACAAATGGACTAAAGTGGCTTTTGCCCGGATGTATACCAGCCACAGCTCCTACAACACCAGAGATTTTCTTTACCGGCTGCATTTCCTGCTGGACGGCAAGATCGATAATATCCAGACTGACAACGGCTCGGAGTTTAAAAAACACTTTGACCGGGGTTGCGCTAAACTGAAATTACTCCACTACCATTCCCGCGTTAAAACCCTGAAAGACAATCCGGACAATGAACGCTTCAACCGCACTCTCAAGGAGGAGTTTATTTAGATGGGCAACATGACCGACGACGTCAAACTGTTTAACCAGAGATTAACCAAATGGCTAATCCACTACAACTTCCAGCGGCCGCACCAAACCCTGGATTATATGCCGCCAATCAATTTTACCTTTAAATATCACAATGTGTTACCTATCTACCCGTCTAGTACACTATGTTGACAAAAATAATGAATTATGATAAGTTTTTAGGTTAAAATGTAAAAAATTTATGGAAATGACTGATTTTTTATCTCTAATAAAAAAGAAACGGGGAACGATTGCTTCCTTAGTTTTTATTTTTCTAATTTTAGCCTCAATTCTAACTATAATACAGCCAATTAAATATGGCTCCAGCGCCCAAGTTTTAGTAATTCAAAATTTTGCAAATGCTGACCCTTATCAAGCCTCCAAATCTACTGAATATTTAAGCAATATTTTGGCCAAAGTAGTCTATTCCAATTCTTTTTTTGAAAATGTCTTAAGTTCAGGGTATTTTGTAGATAAGAATTATTTCGGCAAAACTGTTAAAGACCAGATGAAAGCCTGGTCTAAAACCGTGAGCGCCAAAGCCATTAACGATTCCGGTATTATCTCATTGGCCGTTTATCATACCGACCGCGCACAAGCCGAGTCGATTGCTCAGGCGATTATTTACACTCTACAGACTAAGCATGGTTTGTATCATGGAAATGGCAGCAATGTATCTATAAAAATTATTGACGAGCCCATAACCAGCAATTACCCGGTTAAGCCGAATTTGATTTTGAATCTCGGTTTAGCTTTAGTATTAGGTTTATTGTTCTCTTTAGTTTATATTTATTTATTGCCCGAAGAAAAATATAGTTTTAGATTGATACCTAAATCCACAAAAAAGCCGGTGGAGCCCATTAGGCAATTTGCCATGCCGGCGCCGGATTTTGAGGCGGCAGAATCGGATGTTCAGGAAAAAGAGATTGAATACGACAATGACGATTTGGATATACATGAAGAAATCGCGCGGCAAGGTAATATGAAAAATATTTTCGGCCGTCATGATTTTAATGATTAAAATGTAGAAAGCAGGAATTAATGAGTTATTAATTTTTGCTTTTTACATTGTAAATAATGTAAAGGGGGTCTAAAGTTGTTTTCCGGCGATTGTCGGAGGTTGCGGTTTTAGCGAATTGCGGCCGGCAAATTTAGGCCAAAGATTGCAATTTAACAATGGGCGATTGCCCTACATAATCCCGATTGGGAGAAAAGGAGGATTGAAATGAAGAAAAAGAATTTTTGGATTAAGATGTTGGTTATAGCGGCCGTTATTGTGGTTCTGTTGTTGCTTTTGGCTTTTTACGCCACGGCGGCGGACAGAGTCGTCTATACCGTGAAGAAGGGTGATACCTTGGGCGAACTTATGTTCACCTGGAAAGTCCAGAGCGTTGAAGTGGAAAAACTGTTTACCTGGAATCCGGGGCTAGGGACGCAGGTTAAGATCGGGCAGGAGATTGTCTATTATTTACCCGACCGTTCCGAGGCCAAAATGAAGTTGTCTGAACAAGAGATCAAGAAAGTGGTTGAGGCCACTATGTCTCAAATACAGGCAAAGGCTCCGGCCAGTATTCCGAAAAATTCGAAAAAGGGACAGGCGCTACAGCTTATCTGGATTAGCGTGCTTATCGCTGTAGTGGTAATCATCGTGACAGTTTTAATCGCTTTTTCATTAAGAAGGAGCAAGCGGAAAACTTCGAATGAAACTGCTAAGAAAACAACGGTCGTTACGATTGCCCTCGGAGACAACGGTCTTTATGTGACCGACCTTGAGTTTGATCCGGCGACCGGACGATGGCTGACGCCATTTCGGCATTTAAGCGGCGGCGACCGGATGTGGGGCAAAACCGAAGGGGAGGCCCGCAGGTCGGCGCGGAAGTGTTGGCAAAATACGGCGGAGTATGGCGATCAGATTCAAAAATTGATCAGTAAAGGGATTATCAGAGAAAAAACTAAAAAACAGGCTGCGGCCTAGAAGGAGGATGAAGATGAAAAGACACAGAATACTTTTGGCCGTCCTGTTGGCGGTCGCGGTTGTCGTGTCGGCCACCGGTTGTGGCCGCAAGTACGTCATGGACCGGCCGGATATGTACCTGGCGCCCATGCCGGAAGAGAAAGCGCAGACCTACACGGTCGCCACTTTCGCTTTGAATCCGATTCTGGATTTGGCGGAAGGCGGCGATGGCAGGTTCGCCTGGACCGCGTTGATGTGGGACAAGGCCGGGCAGGAAACAAAACTGCTGGCCTTGAGCTTAACGCAGTTCACCGGGGACAAGGTGATGATCGTCATGATTCCCAAGACCTTATCCGAGCTGGCAGGCAGCCGTCTGGCAGTGCTTGACCATGGCGGTAAGCGAATCTACAACAACCAGAGTGGCGAGTATCGCGAACTGGAAAGCCTCTGGCGGAAGATCGATGTTGAAAAATACAAAGATTTTCTGCCGGAGATCACCCAGGCCGCTCCCTTCATTAAGGAGGTGGCTATCGGTTCTAGGGAAGATAGGGATCTGCTCGCGCTGTACAAACATTTCCGTGTTGAAGACGCAAAAATCGCCCGAAAGTACATTTATGCGCGCTACGGCACGACTCTGGCTGCAGAACAGCTGGACAATCTTGCCAAGGAAGATTCCATTGTGCGCGGGTTCGCCGATTGGCTGGGCCGCGACTGGAAGCTGTTCGTGATGTATCCGTTTATGGACATCGCGAGCACCGCCTTAATCGCCGGCATCGCCAAGGTATTTACCTTACCCAGCATCTGGGGCGACCGCATTGACCGTCCGGGTTATATGGAATACAAGCCGGACGCGGAAGGCACGGCAAAAATGGTGTTGCGCGGGCTTAAGGAATACGTTAAGGAATACGGCGGTAAATCAGCGGCAAAAATCACTGATTCTGCCTCGGCGAAATTGCCGGATTCCATCAAGGCTGCCATTAAAGGCACGCCTTGTGCTGACGCGGAAACTTATGACGGCTACAATGCCTGTGCGTTGGAATACAACAAGCGGGTGTTGGAAGAAAACGCCAAGAAATAGGTGAGTTTGCGCCTAGCTTGACTTAGAGAGTTGCGTTTAAGAGATTATGATTATCTTGCGGAGGTTGGGATTCCAACCGACAAAAAATCTTCGATTGAAGATTCGCTAATAGCCGATTGGCTGTTTAGCCGCTGGATTCAGCGCCGAGAAAAGATAATGATTAAGATCTGAAGACGCGATTGTCTGTCATGGCAAACCCAAACAAAACCGGAAAGGAGAAGGATAATGAAACGATTAGTATTCGTTATTTCCTTCTTGATCCTGTTTTGCGCGACTGGGTTTGCCCAAGCGCGCGAACACGTGGTCAAGAAAGGCGAGTGCCTGTCCGTGATCGCCAAACAGTACGGCCAGAAATGGCACGCTGTTTATCGGGCGAACAAAGGGCAGGTTAGGAATCCGGATTTGATTTACCCCGGGCAGAAATTGCAGATTCCGGAGAAGGTGTCTGGCAAAGCCAAGGCCGCGTCAAAACCTTTCTCATGGGAAAAGCCCGGGGTTAACAAGTTTGTTGGCCATGACTTCGCCAAAGTAATCAACATGTTCAATCTTCTTGAAGAAGTGAGGGCAGCGATGATTGAAAAGGTAAAGTCGGGGCAGTTCGAATGGCACCAGATAGCTTCCGGTGATCATTTTGAACAAATGGTTTTCGGTCGCTACAAGATGGTTAACGATGTGCGAGCGAAATGGGATGCCGGCAAGCTTTTTGCGGCGAAAAAGTGGTCAGTTGAATATGATAATAAAATTTTCTATTTAGCTGAATCGTCAATTTGCCGCAACTGGGCTTGGTGGTCGGAAGTGAAGAAGCCGGAAGCGCCCTTGGAGACAGTTGTGATGACTAATGTACCGCGACCTTCGCCACCGCCTTCGCCTCCTCCGGAACCGGAGAAGAAAAAACAGCTGCTTACGTTGTTGATTCCTCTGCCCATGGTAGAGGAAGCCGCGGTAATTGCAGAAATTCCCGCGCCCGAGTACAAGTCCTATGAGCCGTATTACGAACATGAAACATTCGGCTGGTACGGGTTTTATCTGGCGTTAGAAGGTGATGGCAAGTCGGCTTACGTGGGCGGCAAACATAATTCGTTTTTTGCACGCCAAACAACGGCTAATGGAGTTTATCGGGAGGGGTTAGGATTAACCGCCAACGCCTGGCGGGGCATAAACGACGATTTCATGTTTCGGGGGGATCGTTTCAGTATTGGGCCGGTAGCTGATTTAACCGGCAAGAGTGGCACGAGAACAGTAGTCACTGTACAAGTAGGCAAGCAGCGTGATTTTGGCAACGATAGCT
>Ga0210054_1004426_pt1 | contig 10255 bp, 9 predicted proteins | sample CryGeymeta201516_FD_185470 | JGI IMG/M metagenome (GOLD analysis project Ga0210054, IMG submission 185470) | Groundwater microbial communities from Crystal Geyser aquifers in Utah, USA - Crystal Geyser metaG 2015-16 (SPAdes) (version 2) | ecosystem: Environmental > Aquatic > Deep subsurface >...
GTCCTAAAGGAGTATGTAGATTGTTAGCGCCTCCAATAAAATAAAGTCCTGAAATTAAAAAGTTATTGAAATCCTGACCTGTCGAATATTCATTACTTCTTGTGACACCTGTACCCATCCCGTAATCACCAACTTTAGTTAGCCTGTCCGCAGTAGTATCCGCAGGGGACGTGGTTACGTCATAAGTATATGCAGTACCAGCTTCGTTCGCCAAGCCTGAACCCGGAGAGTGAACGATTTGGTTAGCGTCTACACTAGCCGCGCTGGCCGCCGCAGCTGTTTCGCTGGCTTGCGCAGCATTTTTAGCAGCAATCGCTTGGTCTAGTATGTCCTGTGCGACTGATTGAGTAACACCACTTGCCGCCACTAATTCTAAGACATCTAGTGTCGCTGGAGTTGATGCGTCTATGACGCAATTCCCCAATAAAGTATTTGTTGAACCGAAACTTACTAATACTTTATACCCACCGTTATTTAGTGTTATTGAGTACTCACCATTAGCATCTGTTACAACGTTTGACGTTGTGCCAGTGATTAGTTCGCTATTGCCTAGGTTGCTATTAGCATTACTTGTAAATGTAAGTGTTGCATCTGCTATAACACCGTTGCTGGGGGTTACGAGTTTTCCTGTTACTGTTACCATAATTTTATCCTTTATCTTGGTTCCGCTGTTAATCCACCGCCAACTGAATATTGGTTGAGTATTGACATTGATCCATATGGTACGGTATACACCCCACACTCAGGTGGAATAAGTGCAGTCAAAGTACCAAAAACTTCACTTGAACCGTTATACTTAAATATTCCAACCAAGTATGAGTCCGTTCCTATCAATAAGTAAAGGTAAATGGAGTCGCCTTGATTCACACCACTTACAACTATTGTGTACCACACATAACCGTTTGTCCTATTCATCGCTGCGTAATTAGTATATGAGGTTAAATCTGGTGCTACATATATACCAGTTCCGCTCATTACATTTATTGCATTAACCGCTGTTGCATTGACCGTTGTTGCATTGACCGTTGTTGCATTGACCGTTGTTGCATTGACCGTTGTTGTATCGATATTTGGTGCATGGAGATTTGTTGCATATATCTCTGGTGCAGCGACCGTTGTTGCATTGACCGTTGTTGCATTGACCGTTGTTGTATCGATATTTGGTGCATGGAGATTTGTTGCATATATCTCTGGTGCAGCGACCGTTGTTGCATTAACCGTTGTTGCATTGACCGTATCAACTGTTATTGAAGCGTATCCTGTATCTTCTTCATTTCTAAAGCTAAAGCTTGTACCACTTTCCAGCTTAATGGAGCCAGTATACCTGGCAGGCCTATGAAATGTTAAAGTCGGATTATAATCACTTCCATTTGGCACCTCAACCACTAGCCCCGCACCGAAACGAGATGAATCAGTCGCAACCGCTGTGATTCCATGTTCTCCTCTTAATCTACCGCCATTAACATGAAATTCACTGCTAACGATCACTATATTCTCTGTTGGGTGTACTCCTAGTCTAACCGCATAGTCACTAGAGACATCGTTGTGAAAATCTAAGTACTGCCCTATTTCCATTACACCATCACCAGCAATATAGGCTATCTTGTCAGAAAATGTCGACCGTGTACCTATGCCAGTTTGCGCTAATGGTCTACCACTTACTGCGTCGGCATTACCAGAATTTGCTGAATATGATACATTTATGCCATAAGATGGAGTCAAGTCTACCCATGTCGAGCCGTCCCACTTTTCCCATTTTGAACCTGTACTATTCCAGCGCTTAGTTCCTGTTACAACATTAGTTGCTGTGCTAGTTGCGCTGTCAAATTGTGTGGCGCAATCATCATCACGCCCTTTTATTAAATTCAATAAGTCTGACTTCAAGCTTGCTAAAGTCGGTAAATTCCAATCTGCCATTATTTATATCCCCTTGCTGACCAGTTAAAATTAACATTACCTAATGTATTACCGTTTAAATCATAGGTAATTACGTTAAAATCTGTATTATTGCCCGCTGTATGATCTAATAATATTATACTCGGTACGGTGCTATTTTGCGTTAGAATTATAGATTTAAGTGATGCAAAATGTTCATTAAAATAAACTGTTGCATGCCCTGCAGCGTCGGTAACACCGTCCCCATCATCATTTATTGTTTTCGCATATATCCTAATTGATATGGTTGTCAATTTGTATAGCTCTGACCCATTACCAGAATAATCAAAGGTAATTCTGACGTACCTAAAACCAACCATATTCACTATTTTAGCAGTCGAATTAGGCATTGTTACCCAATCAATAGCATCTGTTGAAAACTCCATTAGGAATGCTTCTGTAATATTACCTATTATTTCATCTGTTTCAGTAACTTGCACTCTTACCAAAGACTGGGTTATAAATCCAATATCAAAAACCTCTTGATACTGAGCCGTTAATGGCTCTGGCATTAGCCCATAGAGAAAGCCTGCGTTTATTTCATCTTGTATCGTGGCATATCCGTTACCTATCCAGTCTGATACTGTATCTGTAGTCGAAACTGGTAGCATTAAATTACCATTATCATCAATAACAGCGTTAGTTTTACTACCACTGAAATCGGATACAGTTTCTAGTCTTGAAGTGTAATCCCTCGGTGCGTCAACCTGTATAATTTGCGAAACGACATTGCTCACGTTCCCGACAATATCAACCGCTTTAATCTGATAATTATATGACCCCTGCAAAACCTCTTGTTGATATATGAATGCGGTTGATGATTCATTAACGACAACGCCATCTCTTAACAATATCACCTTGTCAGTTGGTAGAGTTCCTTTTGTCATTTCAACCTTAAAGGTGACATTATTATCAATTACTTGTGCGGTAAATCCGTTAACTATTGGTGGGTATATGGTAATGTCATATACTGAGTCATCTGGATTTGATCTTCTTCCAAAAACTGTAACGACATCTAATTTAAATTTATTAATCCCTGCAACCGCTGGTAAAAACATTACGTCAGCTTTTGTCTCGTAATAACCGACTTGTGTACCTGTCTGGTCAAACCTGTAAACATTGTAATGGTCAACTTCGATGGGTGTTTGATTGTCTATTGCTAGAGATACGGCATCCCATTTTATTTTCATCTGCCTGTCTTCAATGGTAACGGTCATATTAGTTGGAGGGTTTGGCTTGTCAACTACTTGATAAGCGGTAGGCGTATTTTGTAGCCCATCAATTTGCAAGTCACTTACCGCATAAACTACCGCACTGTAATCACCGACATCTTGAACTTCGACGTATATCGGTGACATGTTCGACTCAAACGTATAGACTTGAGCGCCCTTTGTTATCTTTGCCACATACTTATCAACAAGCCCACTGTTTAGCTCGTCAAAGTAAATATTCGCCTTTCCTTTACCAACAATATCTATATTTGTTATAGTAACCACACTCGGCTTGTCAAACGGGTTTGGCAATGTATTAACGCCCTGGCTTGGGTATTGGTTTTCATATTCAATTGAATAAATACGGTCATCATGCTCTTCTAGGGTGAATTTGATAATGCCATCTAACTGATACTCTTTAGACTCAACCCGAAACTCTTTGTCGGCGAACCCAAAATGATCTAACGTCACACCGACTATATCGCCTATGTTTAACCCGCCTGCACTCCAATTTGAATTTAATTCGACCACTTTATTGAACAATGATTTTTTAAGTATGTATTCCGCCGTCGCCTGCGCTTCTGCAAAGTTATTGCAAAAGTTTAGCTTTATGCGCTTTTCTTTCGATATTGAATCATCCCTCAATAATCTTACATCACTATCCCAACCTGCGAAAGGATAAACAATATTACTACTATCGTAAAAAACTGAATCTTCTTTGTAATTCTGGTCTGGGGAAATATAATCAGCCGTTACCGCATTTATTGCGTCCGTGCTTGATGCAGTTGATAGTTTTGCTGTACCGACTATATTAGATTCATTAAATGTATAAACTGCATCGCCTTGCCCCCTTAGACTTATAGCATAGACACCATTATCGTTCCTTATATCTGCTACCATTGATCTTAAAATGTCATCTCTATTATCTTGTATTTTACGCTTTGTATCTATAATTCCATTGAATGTATATCGTTTACGGCCTCCGACGTCTTCATCGCATAATGCTTCCGCATAATCGAAAGATGCAGTATCAATATTTTGCAACCCAACACCGTACCCGTCGTTTGTCATGTAGTCCCTTAAAGCTGCCGCTGGGTTTGATGTTTTCCCATTAACAATACAGTATAGTTGTGGCTCACCTTGATAAATATTTGAGTCGTATGAGAATCTAGCATAAACTGCTAGCACTCTTGAGAACTTCATTGCCGTCGTATATGTTGTGCACCCATTGTCAGTTGGATATGTTCCAAACCCATTTATGCCGTCAGAGACTTTAAAAATAACCTTATTGTTAAAACGTGTATTTTGATTTGTAGTGTTTGATGCAACATCATAAACCCATTCAGCATCCTTTCCTGATTGACCTTCGATATATATCTTTTCTATGCTTGCCCCGTCATGCTCACAAACAAAATAAAAACAATGCAAATGTTTATAGTCTTCTGATATTTCAAAATGCACTTTTTTCAGACCAACCTTTGCCTTGCCATAAACAATAGGCACAGCTATTGAAGTATCTAAGTTAGACTGGATTTGATACCCTTTGCTAGGAGGCAAAGAAAAAAGGTCATCAAAATAGCTTTTCAATCCTAGGGCTTTGGATATAGATGTCCCTAGAAGATTAAACCCGTCTAACACTCCTTCTGCTATATCGGAAACAGTAGAAACGACTGATTTACCTATATCAGATAACCCCTTGCTAATCGAATCAAAAACACTCATTGTTTAGAACCCTTTCCCCAAAAAACTGTTGCGTTAGCTTCTTTAATGTATTTCAAACATTCATCGTTAGGATCTATATTCCTTTGGTTCTCAGGAGTTAATAACCTAGCGTTTGTGTTGGTAATCCCACCAATCGCATCTGTAACCTCGGATATTAATAGCACTTCATTATCTTTACGTTCAATTCCTTCTTTGTGTATGTGGCCATTTAGCACCTTAGTGAATATAGGCGGTTCTTTTTCTTTATATACGCCAATGTACGCATTTACATTACTTCCTACCTGTCCGATAAAAGCGGCTATCATGGATGTCGTACCAATAATATTGATGGTCAATGAATAAGGTGTAGAACCAGTAGATTCTTTCAATCCACTTACCCCATCTAAATAGTTTTCGTGTTGCCAAATATTAACTCCATCATCATAATCATATGGTAACGTCGTCCATCTTACCGTATTACCGCTAGTTAGAATAAATTCTAAATTAAGTGCTACTCTATACCTATCAGTGTTTATTATGTCTAGCTGTTGTTGCGTAAACATTAGATAACCTCAAACATTGTTACATCAATTTTATTGGATAAAAAAGAGCTGTCAATAGTCAAAGGAATAGCCCCTTCATTGAATCTTACCGTAAATAAAGGGGTATCAAATATAACAATGTCATTAACATTTACGCTTTGAGTTAGTTCTGGATATACGGTTATTTGGGTTGGAGTGAATGACTTAACAATATACACTTTAGAATGATTGCCAAATCTAATATATGAACCGATATTAACAGAACCATGCTGGTTAATACTTACTGTATCACTTCCAGCCGCTGCTATAATAGATACACTACCATTGCTTTTATCTGGATTGGTTTTGTTAATGGGTAAATAAACTTGAAATTCTCCGTATGCGCCTCTTTGCGAAAATATGTGGCTCATTAACGCCATATACCCTTGCTCCTCCATAACTGCTATTGTTGCATCTATTTGCCACTTTTGCGACGCTATTGATTGCACAATATCCCTACCGTTTAAAGTGGTTTGTATGGTGTTAGGCTCAATAGATGATATTGATATGTTGCTAAATTCGCAAAAATCGTTTAATAGGGCCATTTTATGCTAAACCTCTTCTAATACCATTAACAATCAAAGGCATTCGCTCGACTATTAGGCGATCAAAGTCTTTGGTATCGGCAGCCGTTACGCTGATATTAACATTAACAGGCTTCTCATCCGTTACGATTGTCTTTACATGATTTTGCCTATTATTAAAAACATCATTTGGGTAAATTCTACCGTTTGTATTTGGCACAAACATCTCTCTACCTTTCTCACCAACTACGTATGGGGAGTTTGCTTGCACGTTACCACCCATCATTCTTGGTTGGTATTGTTGGCTTTGGATTTTAGCTATCTGCATAGCCCCTATTGCGCCTATCATCCACGCCGCCGCTATGTTTGTTGGGTATAATAATGCTGGGTTGGCAAGCGTATTCATAACCGCTAACCCTGTGCTGATTGCCGCCTGAGCAGACATTAGGTCTTTTTGTTGCTCAAACCCTTTTTTGGATGATGTGTCTTGCATAGATGCCAGCTGACCAAACATTTGCGCTGTTGTTGATAGCAATGTTGATGTACCTTGACCTTCTGGCGATGCTACCCAATTTGACAACGCGTTTTGTTCTTCGACATTAGATTTTTTGTAGCTTAACATTCTATCAAAAAATGCTTTCTTCTCTGCCTCTGTACGTTCATTCCATTTTTTTTCTATGAGAAATTTTTGCACTTGAAGATCAGTGAAGTTTTTTATCTCTTCTGTTCGGCTTTTTTGTACTAAGTCCTTCACATAATCATTTAACTCTTTGGTTTTTTTAAACTCTTCAACCGCGCTATCCATCATCCCTGAAGAGTCACCTTTTTTAGCATCATTCTTTAGCTTAACCATGGCATCCATGAATGATTTTTGTTCATCAAGCGTTAGTTTATTCCACCCCTTTTCCTTTAGTAATTTCGCCGCGCCATACGCATCAATGTTTGATATGTCTTTAAGACGGTGTTTTTGCATCTGGTCTATATAATGTTCAAACGGTGTTGTATCATTCTTTTTTTGTTTCGGATTGTCTTTACTTTCAGGTTCAATAGGGATCTCAAAGTCACTTGTTTGGTTTCTAAGCATATCTCTATAGGCATACAATTGCTTAATTTGGTTTTTACCTTCTTTTGTGTTGACAAAGTTTAGGCTGCTTTGCATTTCAGCCTCAACCTTTGCTAGCTCCTCTGCTATTAATTTCTTTTCTTTAAGCGCATTTAATTCATATTCACTTCCAAGGTCAAGTAACCCAGTCGCATCGGAATAATGTGCCGTCGAAAATCCAGCCATGGCAATAAGCGTTTTTTGCAAACCGTCTGCGTTATCCCATGCTTCTTTAATAAAGTCGGATATCCCTCTAAAGAAACCAGACACTTTGTTAAAAAGTTTGCTTACTATTCCTATCAACCCTTTTAGCTTGTCTTTAATTTTATTTAGGGCGGCCACCACTATCCTGAATTTGCTTCCTAAAATAATAAACGCAATAAGACCATAAGTTCCGATATTATTATCGACCCAAGTCTTAAACTCTTCTATTTTAATTTTAAAAGATAGAAAAAACGCATCAATCTCACTATCAAGGTAAGTGAAATCCCCACCTAATGACTTTATTATTGCGGAAAATCCTTTAAGCGCTGGTGAAAAGTCGTTTCTAATAAAATCTCCAAACCTCATTATGGCGCCCGTTAATTCATCTACCACCCCTTGTAATATTTGGTATCCGCCATTGTCTATAATTGCTTCTTTAGCTTCTATTACTGAGGTCTTAAGGTTATTTATTGAAGCTTGCAGCTTTGCTGTCGCCCTTTGTGAAGCGCCACCCCATTCTTTTTTAATTTGATTTGCCAGTTTTGGCACAAACTCGCTAGCAAGTAGTTCACCATTTTTCATCATCTTCATTAATTCGCCAGTCGTTACACCAATTGCACGTGCGCCGATACCTAGCGCATCTGGTAGATGGTCACCTAATTGCTGCTTAAGTTCTTCTGCCATAACAGTTCCCTTTGCCATCATCTGTTCAACTGCTTTTAATGCTAGATTGGTTGCCTCCGTACTAAGTCCCATAGCCACCGAACCTTCCAAGAACGCACTATAAACGTTATTTAACTCCTTGCCCTGTAGGCCAGCTGATTTTGCTGCGACGGAAAACTTACCGTATGATTCGGTAATTGAATTAAGTGATGCGCCTGTTGATCTTGCTAAATCTTTGGCTTTTTCAAACTCATTATTGGCACCTGCTATAGAGCCAGTTGCAACATACATTTGATTTTTGAATTTGTCGATAGATATAGCCGTATCGCCAAGCGTTTTTGCACCGAAAGCTACAATAGCGGCTGTACCAGCTAATGACGCGGCGCTTATTTGCCCAAACGCGCTATTTACTTGACGTGCCATCCTAGCGGCGGATGTTCTTAGAGTTGAAAAAGAGCGTTTAACCTTACTATTATTTCGCGTGACATTATGTGCAACTCTTGATGATACTTTAGAGGCTTTATCGTCGGCTGAATATTGAAGTCTAGCTACATATGTTAAATCGCTCATTATTTAATTCTCTCCATGCTCTTTTTTTGCTCTTCATGTTCAATTTCATAAAAAGATGCCCACCCAATCAATTCGGCAACTGACATTTTTGAGACATCTGTATAAGTCATGGATAAATCTTTGGCAAGGGCGAACTTAAAGTATAGCCCGCCATCTTGCCTTATTATTTTTTTACTTCATCAATCTCAGGCATTAAGTCGTCATCAATGCCACCCATTTCTGCAAAAATAAAATCAATTACCTTTGGGTCTACATTTCGCATAAGCGAACTTTTATCAGCATCAGCAAAAATACGTCTACCATCCTCGTCTAAACTGCGTAAAATAACAGTCTCAACTGCAGCGGACGACATTTCATCTTTAAATGCGTATGCCATAATTCTGTCCCGTTGCAACGAATTCATAGGTTTCCAGAATATTTTAACATCCCATTCCTTAACGTAAACTGACTTCATTTCACCGTTAATTTGCTCTAAGAAATGGTTTTTTGCCTTTTCTAATACCGTGTTTTTCATGTTTTATCCCTGCCTTTTAAATTAAACGCCTGATACTGCGCCTTTACCCGCAAATGATACGCTTGCGGTAATTACACTACCGATTGATGATGAAACGCTGTAACCAGTAACAATAACCGTGCCTGAGTAAGTCGCAGGAAGCAATCCAGTTCCATCAGCATATAATTCAACTTCACCAATTGTACCGATTGGTACGCCTGCTGCCGTTGCATCAACATTAGTTACGTCATCAACTGAAATATTGATGTCGCAACTGCCGCTCCAAGATAACAATGATGTTAAGCTGTCTTTCCATCCGCCTGTGCCCATTGATGTGCTATCAGCTGTATCGGCTACTATGTCAAGCGACCAAGACGTAACTCCTGCAATCACCGCACCACCCAGCGTAACCTTACCACTATCCCCAACTAATTGTGTAGATGCCATTACTTTGTCTCCTTCTTGTTTGTTGCTGGCTTAACTTCTATAAACCCTCTGTCTAATAGTCTTTGGACTTGTGTCGCATCGACTTCTATAACTTGTTTACCTCTTTTCATTACCACCTTAGCCATTGTACACCTCCTTGTACTTAATATTAAAGGTTGACTGCCGTATAAATAACGGCTTTTGCATTTCTCTATTTACCATATTGGCAAACCTATCTAGTGTTATTTTGTAAACATTAGATACTTCATTAATAGCCCCGATAACAGCATTTTGTACTTCATACCTTTCGGTTTTATTGTGGCAAATAATATCAACTGTTAATGTTGCATCAACACGATAGTTTACTTTATCCCCCATGCTAAACGGTTCGCAATTGCCACTTTCAATATTAACAACCACTAAAGGGACATTTTTCAGGTCTTCAGGTGAAGGGTCAACATCGACAACTTTAGCAAGCCCAATTACTTTATTAGTGATAGCATCAACAATACATCCTTCTATATCCTGCTCTATCATATCAGTCCTCAAATAGCACTATAGTTACTAGCCCTGTGCCGTCTGGCTTGAACTCGCTTATTCTATACGCGACCCCGCTTTCCGACCTCGTAATAACCTCATTTTTAGCAAGGTTAGACGCATTAATTGCTGGCAATGTAATGGCTGGCGAATATGATGATATATCATACTCTCCATCAATGCTCGCATTTTTATCCTTGAAGATAGCAGTAAAAGACCCGATACCATCATGAACAAAATTCTCGCCAAAGTCGGCAAAGAACACGCCTATATCTTCTGTAAACATTACTTATTAGATGTCTTATTAG
>Ga0210054_1004431_pt1 | contig 10246 bp, 9 predicted proteins | sample CryGeymeta201516_FD_185470 | JGI IMG/M metagenome (GOLD analysis project Ga0210054, IMG submission 185470) | Groundwater microbial communities from Crystal Geyser aquifers in Utah, USA - Crystal Geyser metaG 2015-16 (SPAdes) (version 2) | ecosystem: Environmental > Aquatic > Deep subsurface >...
TTCCAGGTCAAGGCGTGTACCACTTGCCATGACTTTTTCGACAAGGAGCGCGGGGGGTTGTCGTTTAAGAGCCATGAGGGTCGTACTCCAGACATGTGTGTGTATTGCCATACGATGAATGTAACAGGGTTTAAGCAGCCAGATGAATGGTTCGCACAACCTGGTCTTTACACTTCGGGGATGGATTCACAACAAACTTGCGAGACCATTAAAACAGCGCTGCACGCAAAGTTCAAAAACAAAGAGCTGATAGCAAGACAGCTCGAGCGTCACCTCTTCGAAGACCCGCGCGTCCTGTGGGGTATTGAAGATGCAACCCCCAATAGCGGCATGCTGCCCTCCAACAAGAAAGAGAAAGATTTAGTGAAAGAAGGCTTGACGAAATGGAAGGATCAGGTCAGGTCATGGATACAGGGGGGCATGGAGTGCCAATAGAGAACATCAAAAGAAGACGTCTCAGGTTTATGTATAGACATATTTACAGAGGATAGCCGAACCAACCGCTTCGAGAGGGTCGCTGATAAACGCGCCCCTCAATCGCAGCGTTAGGCATATTTCTTCCGCAAATCCTCATCACTTTATGCTTCTTGAAATCACATAGTTGCAGGTGTAACCGAGAACCTCTTGTTGATTCAAATAGACCTGCGAATCCCGAAAGCCTTCGGGAAGTAATCCAGGGAAAGCAAAGAAAAACTGGATTCCCGCTTAAGGACTGCGGGATGGTATTATATTGTCATACCATAGGAGGTGTGTTATGCCGACAAGAAAACGAATTGCAATGACTATATCCATTCCACCTGACATTGCAAAGGAATATGAGGCGATGGCGAGGATAAAAGGTGAAACGAGGTAAGGTTGAACTCTATACATCTGTGTCAATACTTACTGAACTTGCAAGAAAATTAAGAGAAAAATTTCAATGGGATGATTCTGAAATAACTTCTTTACTGAAACATATGAGCAGAGTTGCTACAGTAATAAAACCTGTTATTAAAATCAAATTGTTGCAGGATGAAACTGACAATAGAATACTTGAATGTGCCAGGGCATCAAATTCCAATCTTATAATAACAGGAGACAAACATCTTCTTTCATTAAAAGAGTTTGATGGTATAGGGATTACAAGGATTGCAGGATTTTTATATATCTTTGAAAATAAGGACAAATCTAAAACATGAAGAAACTTGCTATCACAATGGGTGACCCTGGAGGGGTCGGGCCTGAAATAATTATAAAGGCACTTTATTGTGCTGAGATAAGGAATTTCTGCACACCAATAGTTATTGGTGACAGGGTTGTCATGGAAGAGGCAGTAAACCTGCTTAAACTACCTTTGAAATTAAGGGTAATCAAATCACCTGAAGATACAGTGTCAGAGATAGGTGTAATCGAGCTTATTGATATGGGAGAGATTAAATATTTTGATAAGGGAAATGCTACAGCAAAAAACGGCAGGGCATTTGCGAGCTGGATAAAAAAGGCTGTTGTGCTTGCGTTAAATAAGAAGGTTGATGGTATTGTTACAGCGCCGATATCAAAAGAGGCATTGAGGATGGCTGGGTTTAAATGGCCAGGTCATACAGAGATGCTCGCTGATTTGACCGGTACAAAGGACTATGCGATGATGCTCGTTGGCGGGCCGTTAAAAGTAATACTTGTCACAATTCATACCGCATTGAAAAATGTGCCTGATTTAATTACAAAGTCAAAGGTATTAAAGACAATTCGCCTTGCTAAAAGGGCATGTGACATGCTCAATATTAGAAATCCGAGGATCGCTGTTGCAGGGCTCAATCCTCACGCAGGGGAAGCAGGCATATTCGGCGATGAGGAGATAAGAAAGATTATCCCAGCCGTGGAAGAAGCTCAAAAAGAGGGCATTACTGTTTCAGGTCCATATCCGCCGGATACGGTTTTCCATAAAGCATATAAAGGTGACGTTGATATCGTTGTATGCATGTATCATGACCAGGATTGGATTCCATTAAAGATGCTTGCATTTGATAAGGGGGTAAATGTTACGATCGGCCTGCCATTTATTCGTACATCACCCGACCATGGCACTGCCTATGATATTGCATGGAAAGGTATTGCAAATCCATCAAGCATGATTGAGGCTATAAAAATGGCAGCGATGCTGAGGATGTAATGAAACTTAATAAAAAACACATCATAAGCTGGACACTTTTTGATTTTGCAAACTCCAGTTACTCTGCCGTCATTGCTGCCGTTGTCTTCCCAGTATATTATGCCAATACCATTGTTGGAAATGAGACCGGGCTGGGGGATCTTTGGTGGGGGAGAGCCATATCAGTGAGTATGGCGATTGTAGCTTTAAGCTCGCCATTTCTCGGAGGCGTAGCAGATTACGGCAAAAAACGAAAAAGATTCCTTTTTCTTTATACCGCCTTGAGTGTGGCGGCAATTGCAAGTCTTTCTATCCTCAAAAGAGGGATGGTTTTTGAAGGGTTCTTACTGATAATTGCTGCAAATCTCGGCATGGAGGGAGGTCTTGTCTTTTACAACTCCTTTCTTCCAAGGATTGCCCCTCAGGAATATCAAGGCAGGGTCTCTGCATGGGGATTTATGGTTGGTTATGCAGGGTCTATAATCTCACTCTTAATCGCCCTTCCATTAATAAGGGCTGGCAGGTTTGAGGATACTTGGCTTATGGTTGCGGCATTCTTTGCCATGTGTTCGACACCTGCCTTCCTTTTTCTACCTGCGGATACAAAGGGGGAATTCACATTGGTTCATGCAGGCATTAGAGGTCTTAGCTATACCCTGAAGACCCTAAAGGAAATATGGAGCAGAAAGGAGCCGAGGAAGTTCTTAATTTCATATCTCATATATGAGGATGGTGTAAATACTGTAATAGTATTTTCGAGTATATTCGCTGCCACTACTCTCGGCTTTAAACCACAGGAACTGATTGCCCTTTATCTCATTGTTCAGACTACAGCCCTTCTTGGTGCTTTTGTCATGGCAAAACCGATTGATCTATGGGGACCCAAAAAAGTGGTTATAGCCTCGCTCCTGCTGTGGACATCTGTCGCAACTATCGCATATTTTGTCCAGACAAAAAACCAGTTTTGGGCTCTGGCTTCATTTGCAGGACTTGGACTCGGCACAGTCCAGGCAGCTACACGGGCATTTTATACCCAGTTTATCGTTGAAGGAAGAGAAGCCGAATATTTTGGTGTTTATTCATTGGTGGGAAAGTCATCCGCAATCCTCGGTCCACTTATCTTCGGCCAGGTATCTACCACATTTGGAAGCCAGAGACCTGCAATACTTTCTGTGGCAGCCTTTTTCCTTATCGGGATGATAATTCTTTCAACCGTCAAAGGAGGTGGACCAAACGTTACCCCCCTTAATTCTCCCCTTGGTAAAGGGGAACAGAGAGGGGTTCAGAAATAAAATGAAAAAACATTTGGGACAGCATTTTCTTCATGACCCATCAATACTGAGAAGGATTGTGCAGGTCGCACATCTTTCCACAGAAGACCTTGTGGTAGAGATAGGCCCAGGTCCAGGCAATCTGACGAAGATGCTTGCTGAAACGGTCAGGAAGGTTATCGCAATCGAACTCGATGAGAAATTGTTCGGCAAACTGGAGTCTGTGATGGCTGAATATGAAAATGTGGAATTAATACATGGAGATGCACTTAAATATTCTTATGAGAATCTTCCTGAGTTCAAGGTTGTTGCGAATATCCCATACTATATTACGACCCCTATAATCTTCAGACTTCTGGAAATAAAAAATCTAAAGTCTATGACCTTGACTGTTCAGAAAGAGGTTGCAGAAAGAATAGTAGCAACACCAGGAGGAAAGGATTATGGTGTACTTTCAATAATGCTTCAATATTATGCAAAACCGAGCCTCAAATTCATAATCCCCAAGGAGACATTTAGACCCGTGCCGAAAGTAGATTCTGCTGTTATAAATATCAAAATCTTTGAAAAACCCTCGGTAAATGTGAAGGATAAAGAACTTTTTTCGAGGATTGTTAAGACTGCTTTTTCTCAGAGGAGAAAAATGCTTTCTAACTCCCTTAAAAGTATCAGTGGAGATGTGAAAGAATGGCTGGCTGAGACAGGGATAGACCCGGATAGAAGACCGGAAACTTTAAGTATTGAAGAATTCGCAAAGCTCGCGAATAAACTTGATTTTTGACAACCTATTTTCCATAGTTTAGGAAATATCAAGGGACTTACAAGGCCATGAGAATCATCACCATCTGACGGCCTTCCATCTTTGGCTGTAATTCCACTTTTGCGATATCCTCCAGTTCCAACGCCAACCTGTTCAGAACCTTCTCCCCCAGTTCCCGGCGATTCAATTCTCGCCCTCTAAAACGGATTGTCACTTTAACCTTGTCTCCATGCCCGATAAACTTCCGCGCATTAAGCTTCTTGAACTCGTAATCATGGGTGCCGATCAACGGGCTCATTCTGATTTCTTTGAGGGTTAGCGTCGCCTGTTTTTTTCTTGACTTCTGAAGTTTCTTGCCCTTATTGAACTTGAACTTCTGGTAGTCCATGATCTTACAGACCGGCGGATCAGCATCGGGACTGATTTCTACAAGATCCAGATCTCGTTCCCTGGCCAACTTCAAGGCCGACTCAATATCCATGATGCCGATTTGCCCCTCATCGGCAACGATCCGTATTTGTTTGGCTTTAATCAGCCGGATCTGGTTGTTTACGCGGGTTTGATCGACAACCCTACCGGGCAATACTCGTCTTTGATTAGCTATTGCCTGTTTCTCCTATCAAAACCTTCTGTATTTCTGAGCCTTCGCCCTTTTTTTGCGTGCCTCTGCGCGTTTTCGTTTTTCTTTTACTGAAGGCTTTTCATAGGAACTTCTCGCCTTGATTTCTTTGAGAAGACCTTCAATCTGAACTTTGCGTTTTAGAGTTTTAATGGCTTTTTCTATATCATTGCCGACTACTTTTATCTCTATAATAGTTTATCTCCTGCTTCTTCCATACCCCGATCCCCCTCCTTGTCCAAAACCGCCCCTGCCTCCGCCGCCGAAACCTCGCCTTTCCCTTTGCTGCTGGGGTCTTGCCTCATTAACGATCAAAACACGTTCCATAAATGTTTTGCCGTTTAATTGTTCTATAGCTTTTTTAGCATCCTCTTCGGATGACATTTCAATAAAGCCAAAACCCTTAGAACGCCCTGTGTCCCTATCAGTTATTACTTTAACCGATTCAACCTCTCCAATACTTGAGAAGAGATCCCGGAGAGATTCTTCTGTTGCATTGAAAGAGATACCTCCTACATACAGTCTCTTACCCATAATTTAACCTCACTTAATAAAATAAAAATTCCCAAAGCCCTTAAAGCTTTTAGGATTCTCTAACTTTAGAGTTAGGATACTATATCATATTTTCATAGCTTTAAACTAAAAAAAAATAATTGACATGCACTCACTATTTTTTTATACTGAACATAGGTTCACATGAATAAGCGTTCAGGTATAGAATCAAGAAAAAGAATTATTGATGCTGCCATGGATGTTTTTTCCCGGAAAGGGTATGCAAAGGCAAGCATCAGGGAGATAGCAAAGACTGCTGGAATAAGCGTCGGCGGAGTTTATCTGTATTTCAAGAACAAGGAGGAACTCTACAAAAGCCTTATCAATGAAGGAATGCGCGACTTTGGCGGTAAGATTGAAACGATTACCAAACAAGCTGAATCCGCTACTGAGGCATTGCCTAATTTTTTGAAACTGCATCTGGAGAATGCCCTGAAGCATAAAGAATTTATTCTTCTCCATATCAGGGAACACGGGTTTTCATTCGGGATAGATAAAAAAAGAGCATTTTTCAGACAACAGACAAAACTCATTGAGAACATTATTATCAAGGGGATCCATTCAGGTGAATTCAGGAAATGCAATGCAAAAGACATGGCAAAGATTATCATGGGATCACTCAGGGGTATTATTCTATCAATGGCATTAGATGACGATGTTATTATCACACCAAAGATGCTGAATGAATTTATATTCAATGGCCTTCTAAGAGAAGGTAAAAGAGAAGAAATTTCTTAATATAATTGAATAGCCAAAAGTAATGATCAGGAGAAATACATGGTAAAGAAAGTATTAAGATTCATAAAAACTGAAGCCGTGATTCTTTGTTCCTTCTTAAGTATTTTATTGATACCGTTCCTCCCAGCCTGTTCCAAACCGGCACAACCCCCCCCCAAAACCGCCGGTTCCGGTAACAGCTGATACGGTGATCCAAAAGACCGTCCCCGTACAGATTCAGGCCATCGGTAATGTTGAAGCTTACTCTACAGTTTCTGTTAAATCTCAGATAGGGAGGCATACTTAACCGCGTCCATTTCAAGGAAGGGCAGGATGTACGCAAAGGAGATATCCTCTTTACTATTGACCCGCGTCCCTATGAAGCTGCTTTAAAACAGGCGGAAGCAAACCTCGCAAAAGATAATGCTCAACTCGAAAATGCACGCGAAGAGGTTCGGCGCTATGCCGAACTTGTGAAGAAAGGTTATGTGGCCCAGCAACAATACGACCAGATTCGCACCAATGCTGCTGCCTTTGAGGCTACGGTGAACGCAGACAAGGCGCTGGTTGAAAATGCCCATTTGCAGTTAAAGTACTGCTACATTTACTCTCCTATTAATGGCAGGACAGGAACCCTCATAGTTAACGAGGGCAATCTGATTAAGGCGAATGCTGATACTTCTATGGTAGTCATTAATCAGATTCAGCCTATCTATGTGACTTTTTCTGTGCCTGAACAAAATCTTTCAGAGATGAAGAAATACATGGCAGAAGGAAAACTCAAAATTGAGGCATTCTTATCAAGAGAAGATATGAAACCTGAGCAAGGAGTGCTCACTTTTATAGATAACAGTGTAGATATGTCTACAGGAACCATCAAGCTCAAAGGGACTTTCTCGAATAAGGGGAAAAGGCTCTGGCCAGGGCAGTTTGTAAACGCAGTCCTGACGCTTACGTTACAGCCCAATGCTATTGTTGTCCCTTCGCAGTCGATTCAAACAGGCCAGAAGGGGCAGTATGTATTTATCATAAAGAACGATCTCACTGTTGAAGACCGCCCCATAATAGTGGGCAGAACACTCAATAGTGAAACCATTATTGAAAAGGGACTTCAGTCCGGTGAAAAAGTTGTTACTGACGGTCAGCTCCGGCTCGTTCCCGGTGTCAAGATACAAATTAAAGACAAAGCTGATGGCAAATAGATTATGAACATCCCGGAACTTTTCATCCGGCGGCCGATCATGACCACGCTGGTCATGCTGTCCATCCTGGTCTTCGGGATATCTGCATACATGCTTCTACCGGTGAGCGATCTCCCAAATGTGGACTTTCCTACTATACAGGTAACAGCCAGCCTGCCCGGCGCCAGCCCGGAGACCATGGCATCGGCTGTAGCAACTCCTCTGGAGCGGCAGTTTTCAACTATTGCCGGGCTCGACTCCATGACCTCTACGAACGCCCTCGGAAATACCCGGATCACGCTGCAGTTCAACCTCAGTAGAAACATTGACGCTGCAGGTCAGGACGTACAGGCAATGATCGCAAAGGCTGCGAAGCAACTCCCGCAGAACATGCCGACTCCTCCCACCTATAACAAGGTAAATCCCGCTGACCAGCCTGTTATCTACCTTGCGCTGAGCTCACCAAGACTTCCTATTTCAACAGTCTATGAATATGCAGATACCTTCATCGCCCAGCGTATTTCCATGATAAGCGGTGTTGCCCAGGTGCAGGTCTTCGGCTCTCAGAAATTTGCGGTCCGCGCCCAGCTCGACCCCAGGGCTCTTGCAGCCAAAAAGATCGGAATTGATGACGTAGGAAACGCACTCGCGCTCGGAAATGTGAACCTGCCCACAGGGTCTCTGGAGGGGAAACAGCAGGCTTTTACTATTCAGGCGACCGGGCAGCTTTACAATGCTGCGGCCTATCGTCCTATGATTGTGGCTTACCGCAGCGGTTCGCCGGTCCGCCTTGAAGAACTGGGCAGGGTTATCGACAGTGTAGAAAACGACAAGGCGGCGAACTGGTATAAAGGTGAACGCTCCGTTGTTCTGGCGATCCAGCGCCAACCGGGCACGAACACCGTGGAAGTGGTGGACAGCATCAAGAAACTTCTCCCGGTCTTCAGGGTCCAGATACCGCCTTCGGTTAAGCTGGAGACCCTCTACGACCGATCCGTATCCATTCGCGAATCAGTCAGGGACGTCAAATTCACCCTTTTACTCGCCTTGTGCCTTGTAGTATTGGTTATTTTTCTCTTCCTGCGCAACATCTCCGCTACCCTTATTCCAAGTCTTGCGCTGCCTTTCTCTATCATCGGCACCTTCGCAGCGATGTATCTGATGGGATTTAGCGTAGACAACATCTCCCTTATGGCCCTGACCCTGTCGGTCGGGTTTGTGGTAGATGACGCAATTGTCATGCTGGAAAATATTATGCGCCATGTAGAAAAGGGGGAAGGAGTTTTCCATGCTGCACTCACCGGTTCAAGAGAAATCGGCTTTACTATTTTATCCATGACCCTTTCACTTGTTGCGGTCTTCATTCCTGTACTTTTCATGGGAGGGATTCTCGGCCGAATTCTCCACGAATTTGCGGTGACCATAAGCATGGCGATCCTGATATCCGGATTTGTCTCTCTGACGCTCACCCCCATGCTATGCAGCCGTTTCATCCGTCCAGCGGTTGTAGTGCGGCACGGCCGCCTTTATCTTTCTATGGAGCGTTTTTTTGACAAAATGCTGCATACCTATGAAAGGACTCTAAAATCAGTTCTTAAATACCGCCGGACTACCCTGGCAGTTACTATTATTCTCACTCTGGCGACGGGCTTTTTGTTCACAAAAATTCCAATGGGATTCCTCCCCTCAGAAGATACCGGTCAGATATTTGCCTTTACCGAGGCAGCCCAGGGTATTTCATTTGAAGACATGGTGAAGCACCAGAAGGAACTGGCTGCTGTAGTTGCCAAGGATCCGAATATTGATGCCTTTATGTCCGCCGTCGGCGCCAGTGGAATAAGCGTGGCGAATAATGCCGGACGAATGTTCATGCGCCTGAAACCCCGCAGCGAACGGAAGCTGAGTGCGGACGAAATTATCCAGGAACTACGGCCGAAGGTGTCAAAGGTGCCGGGCATCATGATGTTTATGCAGAATCTGCCCTCTATCCGTATCGGCGGCACGCTGACCAAGAGCCAGTACCAGTTCACACTTCAGAGCCCCGATACAGGAGAACTTTATCGTGCAGCCGTGGAACTGGAAGGTAAGATGAAGGCACTGCCCCAACTGCAGGATGTTACAAGTGACCTGCAGATTAAGAACCCGCAGGTGAATATAGAGATCGATCGGGACCGGGCTTCTGCCCTTGGCATTACGGCCCAGCAGGTAGAGGATGCCCTCTATTATGCCTACGGCTCCCGGCAGGTTTCGACCATTTATGCTCCCAACAACCAGTACCAGGTTATCCTTGAGCTGGAACCCAGGTACCAGATGGATCCCTCGGCTCTCTCAATGCTCTATATCCGCTCAAACTCCGGCCAACTGGTGCCGATAAACACCCTATCGACCCTGACACGAAATACCGGTCCCCTTACCGTGAATCACCTGGGTCAGCTACCCGCAGTTACCATCTCCTTCAACCTCAAGCCAGAAGTATCATTGGGGGATGCCGAGAATGTCGTTGAAAAACTTGCCAGTACAACTTTGCCACAAACCGTCAGCGCCAGTTTCCAGGGTGCTGCACAGGCGTTTCAGTCTTCAATGAAAGGGCTCTGGGTGCTCTTGATAATGGCTCTCCTGGTTATTTACATCGTGCTGGGGATCCTCTACGAAAGCTTTATCCATCCTCTGACCATCCTTTCAGGACTTCCCGCTGCCGGGTTCGGGGCACTCATAACCCTCATGCTCTTTCATAAGGACCTTAATATCTATGCTTTTGTGGGTGTCATCATGCTCATGGGGATAGTCAAGAAGAACGCTATCATGATGATCGACTTTGCTCTGGAGGCACAGAGAAAGGAAGGGAAAGCTCCAATGGAAGCAATCTATGAAGGTGCATTGATACGTTTCCGTCCGATCATGATGACCACTATGTCTGCACTTATGGGAACCTTACCTATTGCTATCGGATTCGGCGCTGGCGCCGAATCTCGTCGGCCGCTGGGTCTGGCTGTTGTCGGCGGCCTTGTTGTTTCCCAG
>Ga0210054_1004440_pt1 | contig 10237 bp, 11 predicted proteins | sample CryGeymeta201516_FD_185470 | JGI IMG/M metagenome (GOLD analysis project Ga0210054, IMG submission 185470) | Groundwater microbial communities from Crystal Geyser aquifers in Utah, USA - Crystal Geyser metaG 2015-16 (SPAdes) (version 2) | ecosystem: Environmental > Aquatic > Deep subsurface >...
TCCCGATGCGGATGATGGTCGCCACAAAATAGAACACGCCCGCCAGGATCAGCATGGCCTTGAATCCATAATCCTGCGCCAGCCAGCCGCCCAACACTGGCCCGACGACGGAGACGATCATGAAAATGGCCTGCGTCACGCCGAAAATGCGCGCCCGATTTTCCTCGGTGGAGTGTTCCGCCACAAACGCGTCAAAACTCGGACCCACCAGCGCGCGCGTCACCGCGCCAAATGCCTCCGCCAGCAACAGCCATTGCCAGGTGTTGGCAAGCACCAGTGGGACGAACACGAACACGCCCACCGTACTGCCGATGGCAATCGCCCGCAGGCGGCCGATCGAGTCCGAAATCCATCCTCCTAGAATTTGCAACAGCAACGGGATGATCTGCGAGATGGTAAAGAACCATCCCACCTGCGCCACGCTGGCTTTCAATTCCGTCAAATAAAGCGGCATCAGCGGACCGTACATATTGCCGCCAATATTCGCAAAGATCATGGCAACCAGAAAGAGCCACAGCCAGGGGGAGATCATCGGCTTGGGCCTCACGGATTCAGGAACCTCGGTAACGGTTGTCGCCATGGTTGCCTAACCAATATAAACCATCACGCGTTCGCCATCCTCATCATCCTGCGCGTTCACGATCAACGGCGATTTCGAAGAAGCCGTCGTTTTGATCATCCCGGCAATTCCATCCGCTTGTTCCGGGCTCACGCCCTGGATGTGATGGCCGAAATGTTTCATAAACCATCCCACCAACCCCAGCGGCATGGGAAACCCCAAAGTAATGCGCCCCGGTCTCTCGCCCGGCTTCTGGCGCACATCCACGAACAGCCAGCGCGCATTCATGCCTCCCGCCGAAATGGCGACCAACAGCACGCCCAGCAGGAACGGGAACGTCAGGCAGTAGAACCAGAACCCGAAGCCCGAACTCTGCATCGCCCAATACATCAGCCCGGAGAAAAGCACGGTGGCGAAAACGCCGATCCACAACGGGATGAACGCGAAACGACGGGCGCGCGCCGCGACCTCATCGAACGCGGACGTGTCGCTCGTTTCGGACGATGGAGCGGGAGCCGCTTCGATGACTTCCATTCCCGCTTCGGCCTCATCCTGCTCCAGCGCGCGAATCAGGGTCATCGCTTCGTCGGCAGTGATCCTGCCGTCTTCGACCATTTTCAAAATGCGGGTCCGTTCTTCCGAGGACATTAGTTGCCTCCTTCCAATTGCAAGATGAATCTTGCAGTACCGAATCTTGCAGTACTGAGTCTTGCAGTACCGCAACATTCATGTTGCTCTTCGGATGACATTAGTTATTCCCTTCCAGCGCGGACAATAGTTTCTCCGCGTCCTCGGCAGTGATCTTCTTCTCCTGCAACATCTTCAGGATGGCCATGCGTTCCTCGTCCGTGACCGGCTCGGAGGGCGGCATGCCGCGTCCCGGCGCCCAGTTGAGGGCAAATTTGCGCCCGTGCTTGGTCTCCACCTGCAACACGCCATCCACCGAGTGGACCGGCGACCAGTTGAAGGCAAAGCGGCGCCCATGCTGGCGGCTCATTTTCTCATCCACCCGCCGGGCGGCTTCCCCGGCGCGCTGGGTGGCGCGTTTCGTGGCTTCCTGCACGCGGCGGTTGATGCGCTCCGAAAAATCGTCGGGCAGGGGCCAACTGCCGCCGAAATCGAATTCCGCCGCGGACTCCCAATCCGATTCGCGGCTGGTGACCATCACGTCGCCTTCGGCTTTCAGGTGGATGGCCGCGCCGCCGCTGCCGAGGATGAGGCTGCGCGGATTGGAGCCGTCGCGCTTGGGAACGCCGGGCATCTCCACGCGGATGTCGTCCGCCTCGCCCGCGGACAGGGTCAGCGCCGCGTTGACGCGCGCAGACATGCGCAGGAGAATATCGCCCTCCGCGGAAATGTTGACGGCGCGGCCCTCGGCAGGTTGCAGGTACAGCACCGCGTCCCCCTCCACGCGGGCGTTCAGGTTGCCGCTCAGGCCGCGCACATATAAATCGTCGGAGACGGATTCGAGATTCACATCCCCCTGCATGTCGTGCAGGGACACGTCGCCGGTAATAGACTTGGCAGACAGGCCGCCTTTGCCGCCGCGTACGCTCAAGTCGGACTCAACCGAGTCAATCGCCAGCGGGCCGCTCTCGCGAGCTTCCAGGTCGCCCGTCACGGCGCCAATCGTCGCCGCGCCCACCAGCCGCAGGGACAGGTCGCCCTCGACTTCGCGGATGGCGACTCCGCCCGGGAGTTCGCGCACGTCCGCGTCGCCGGAGACCGCCCCGAGGTCCAGGGAGAGGCGGCGCGGCAGGCTGAGGATCAGGTCGCCGTCGCAGGTCACGGTCAGTTCGTCCGCGCCCGCCGCCAGTTCCAGCATGTCGCCGTCGGTCTTGGCGGAAATCTCGTCGCGCTCCCAGCCGGTCACGCGCAGGTCACCCGGCGCGGCGTCAATCCGAATCTTGCTGGCAGAGCCAACTTGCAGGGTTTTCTTGAGCATGGCTAATTCTCCTCTCCGCGCAGCAGGCGCATGGCGTCGTCGGCGCTGATCTTGCCGGCGTCCAGTTCTTCGAGCACGGAGCGGCGTTTCTCATCGTCCACGTCCGGCGTTTCATCCTTGCCGGGTTCGTAGCCCAGGGCGCGGATGATGTCGTGCAGGCGGTTGCGGATGGTGGGGTAGGAGAGGCCAAGCTCGGGCTCCATGCGGTTGAGTTTGCCCTCCACGCGCACGAAAGTCAGGATAAAATCGAGTTGTTCGGAAGTGAGATTGGCAAAATGTCCGGCGGTGAAATGGCCTTCCACCAGCGTGTCGCACGAGGCGCAATGCAGGCGCGTGACGGTCATTTCATTATGGCAGACAGGACAGCGGGTGAGGGCTGGGTGCATGTTTCCTCCGAATTCAATAATTTTGAATTGTATTTACGAAATCTGAAGGCATTATAGTAGTAAAATTCAATTTGTCAAGGTTTTTAGTTGATATTTTCAAGCATCTTCTTTGTTTTCCCGGCCGCTGACCACCCACTCCTTGGAGGACGCATGATCCGTTCCATTTTCTACCAACCGGGCAAGCCGCTTCGAACCGACCTCGAGGCGGATGCCCTGCTAAAAGCGTTTCGCGCCAAACGCGGCGTGCTGTGGGTGGATTTCGTCTCGGAACCGCCCGAAGTCTGCCAGCCGATCCTCGAGTCATTCGGTTTTCACCCCCTGGCGATAGACGATGCCCTGCAGGAAACGCACAGCCCCAAGATTGACGACTGGGGCAGTTACGTTTACCTCGTCTTGAATTACATGCGCCTGAATGGCGCGGACAAGAGTCATTGGGAAACGGAGGTGGACGAACTGGATATCTTCCTCGGCCCGAACTACGTGGTCACCCACCACGACCTGCCTGTTCCTGCCATTGACGCGGCGCTGGCCTCCGCGCAACGCGACCAGCGTCCCCTGCTGGATGGCGCCGACCACCTGCTCTACAAGATCATAGACAACGTGGTGACCGACACCATGCCCATCGTGGAACGGATTGACGAGGAGATTGACGAGATCGAGGACCAGGTCTTCGACCGCCCCACTCCGCGAACTCTCGAACGGCTCTTCGCCCTCAAACGCGTCCTGCTGGCGATGAGGCGCATCCTGCTGCCCCAACGCGAAGTGCTGAACAAACTGGCGCGCGACGATTACGCCGTGATTGACAGCAAGGACCGCATCTTCTTCCGTGACATCTACGACCACCTCGTCCGCCTGCACGACCTGAACGAAACCATGCGCGACCTGGTGGGCGGCGCGCTGGACACCTACCTCTCGGTCATCAACAACCGCATGAACGAGGTGATGAAAACGCTGGCCATCATTACCACCCTTTTCATGCCGCTCACCTTTATCGCGGGCATCTTCGGTATGAACTTTTTCCTGCCGCGGCCAGACGACGCCATCTGGGAATTGATGCAGAGGCCGGTTTTTTATCTCGTCGTGCTGTCCATGATCATCACCCCCATCCTGATGTTCCGCTGGATGCGCCGCCGCACCTGGGTTTAAAACCAGCCTCACCCAACGCTTGACACAGAACGCATGTTCGGTTATTATTCATAGCACAAATGAGCGATTAATGGCTCAGGAGGTTGCTATGATGATGGTACGCAGACGTAAAGAAGAACTGAGCGACAAGCACACACGGATCCTGGAATTCATAGAGGCGCACCTGGAAAAGTACCACCGTCCGCCCTCTATTCGCGAGATTTGCTCTGAAGTTGGCATCTCTTCCACATCCGTTGTAAATTACGACCTGGACCAACTTGAAAAACGCGGTTACATCCAACGCGATGAGCGCGTGTCGCGCGGCCTGCGCACGACCAAAAAAATCCAGGAAGTCGTCCAGGTGGCGACCGAACTGTTTCGCATCCCGATCCTCGGCCCGATCGCGGCCGGCCTGCCACTCCCCGACCTGCAACCCGGCGCCACCTTCCTGACCGACACCGAAGCCAACGCGGTGGAAATCGCCCGCAGTCTCCTGCCGGCAAAAGAAAAAGGCAACAACCTGTTTGCCCTCGAGGTCAAGGGAGATTCAATGATTGACGCCATGATCAACGACGGCGATATTGTGGTGATGAAGCCTGCCATCGAAGCGCATAACGGCGAAATGGTGGCTGTCTGGTTCCCCGAGGAAAACTCCGCCACCTTGAAATATTTCTTCAAGGAAAAGGATGGCTATACCCTCAAACCCGCCAACCCCACCATGAAATCCATCCACATCCCCAAGAACCGTCCGCTGGAGATCAAAGGCAAGGTGGTGATGGTCATCCGCAAGATGGAAACGGCCAGGATGTAAGTTTGGAAACAAAAAGTCCGAGTCTCAAACGAGACTCGGACTTTTTTGATTCATAGGACTTTCGCTTTCACGGAGTCCGAAGTCTCCCGACTTCGGTGCAAAATCGGGAGATTTTGCAGTCCAAGCGAAAGTCCTGGTTCACTTCAAGCGGACACGCCCTTTGGCCGCCGTGGAGGACTGGCCCGTCTTTACCTTGTTCTTTTTTCTCGAACCGCCCAGTGCGCGGGCGACAAACCCGAACAGGAACGGGATCCCCAGCAGAACCAGCATGCCTCCCAGGATCCCGCCAAATAGCGGCAGGGAACTGCCGGACACTTCCGGCAAGACTCCGCCCGGGTTGTACTGGCTGTCCACCGAGGCGTCGCTGATGGAGACCGTCAACTTGCGGTTGACGCCGTCCCGCAATGCCGAGGGCGAGATGTAGGTGAAACTGAATTCACTCTGGAGCACGCGGCCGCTCTGTTCGTAGAGCGCCAGCAGGGCATCCGGTCCGCTGGCAAACCGATAGACTCCGCCGGCGCGTTGCGACAGTTCCTGCAACGCAGGTTCGTCCAGGCTGTTATTGCCCGATCCGTTCGGGTCGCCCAGGCCGATCGTCGAAATGGAAAGGCCGGCGGGACCGATCGCTTCGATCACATCGTCCACCGCGCTTTGGCTGCGGTTATCCAGCCCATCGCTGAGCAGGACGATCGTCTTGCGGCCGGTGATGCTCGTCAGTGTTTCCACTCCCTGCGCGAGCGCGTCGAACATGGCCGTGTCACCGTCCGGCTTAAGCGAGTTGATGGCCTGGGTCAAAGCCGCCTTGTCGGTCGTGACAGGCTGGACAAGTTTGACTTCCGTGTTGAAACTGATCAGGCCGGCCTGGTCCTGGGGACGCATCTGATCAATATAGGCTTTGGCGGCATCCCGCGCGCCGGCCATTTTATTGGAATTGAACATACTGCCGGAAATATCAATCACGAGCAGGGTCGTGAGAGGGCCGATATCGCCCTGTCCCGAGACACTTGTTGGCGTTATCAGTTGCCCATTCTCATACACTTGCAACGTGGCCGGATTCACACCGACAGGCTCCCCGGACTCGTCCGTGACGGAGATGTAGACAGTCACCTGCGGGAACTTGGAATTGTCCACCTGCGTGATGGTGATCTGCGGACCTTCCTCCTGCGCGGAGGCCGTCAGCGCGGAGAAAAGCGTCAGCGACAGGAGCAGGCAGGAGGTCAGAAGGAGGCGAAAAGCGCCGCCCTGAGCTTGTCGAAGGGTCTTACTCATGGTTACCTCTTTTCGTGGTACACCATTTCGGTGTTGCCCATGCGGATCTTTTGTCCATTGGAAAGTTGAGTGCGTTCGATCTTCTTGTTGTTGATAAACGTCCCGGACATGCTCATGTCTTTTAGCGTAAACATTTTGCCGTCGCCGGTTAGCATGGCGTGTTGCGGCGAGATGTCGGGGTCGGGCAGGACGATCTCGGATTTGAGCGCCGAACTGCCGATGGCAATGGCCGGGCCGCCGGCGCGCATGAACTTGTCGAGGATGAACTCGGCGCCTTTCAGTTTGCCGGAGGTGACCTCCAGCCAGGCGCGCGAGAGCAGGACAACGATCAGCGAGATGAACGCGCCGACAGACGCGCCCAACAAGACCAGCCCGGCGGCCTTGCCGGTGAGCGGGTTTTTAAACGAGTTGTGCGCCACTTCGAGCAGGACTCCGCCAAGCGCGCCGCCGATCAACCCGCCAAGCATGCCCTTCCACGCCTGGCTCTTGCCGACCACGCCTTCGGCCAGGCCGATCAAAAGGCCGAACACGCCCCAGCCAAGCGCGCGTCCGAGCAGGCCCGCGCCGACAGATTGGAAAAGGAACTCGCTCAACGGAAGCCCGATGGCCCCGGCGACGAGGCCGAGCAACCCGCTGAAGAGTCCCGATTTCGCGGCCTGCACCAAATTGCGCGTGAGCAAACCTTCGGTGAGGCCGATGAACAGGCCGATGCTCAACCCAATCAGCGCGCCGACGACGGCCTCGCTCAGGTACAGGTTGGAGGCAAAGGACAGCCCCAGCCGGTCGCTGACCTGCCAGCCGAAGAGTCCGCCCAGCGCGCCGAGGATGGCATAAAAGTACGTGCGCATTCGTCTACTCATTGTGATTTACTCCTTCCACTTCTTCCTGGCGGAGAGATAGATTCTTCCAAAAAACCATCGTCCGCCCAAAATTACCGTCCAATTCATGGAAGCCGAAATAGCGGGACGGGTCGAAAAGGCCATTCTGTTGTCGAATGAAAATCCCGCCGCTGGCAGAGTGCGGCTCGACCACCAGCGCCACCTGCCACGGTTCGGGGAAAAAATGCTGGTGAAGCCAGGTGTCATAATGGGACAGGAAAATTCCCATGCGCGGATGCGTGTGATACCAGCCAACGATTTTCTTGCCTTTGAAATGGGTATCAATCTCGTTATGGATCTCCACCAAGCTGTCCTGCGTGAAAGTGAGATGCGCACTGCTCTGGCGGGTATGTTGCGCGGGGATGGCATGTTCGACAACGATGAACTGTCGGCCGCTTTCCTCGTCCGCGCACCACTCGCCCACCAGGATGCCGCCCACCTCGTTTTCCATGTCACTGACGGAATGGACGCAGATTCGGCTGTAGGCTGGCTGGGTCATGAAGACCGAGACCATAGGCTCCAGGCCGAGGGCGTCGTAGGGAGAGTCCCAGCGACGCGCTTTTTTTGCAGGCAGGGGGGTGGTGATCGGTTCCATCGTCTCAGGCGGCTCGAATTCCAATTTGAAGTTGGTTGGCATGGGGGCTCCCGATTTCCTCACCCGGTCTTGTTTTTAACCGGGTGAGGAATGGGACGGTTCATGGCTAGCCGGCGGTCACGTCGGCGGTCATCATCAGGCGGTCGTTCTGCGGGATGGCGGCCTGGCTGAGGGTCTCTTCTTCCTTCAGTTCGCGGCCGAGCGCCTTGCTGTCCAAACGATAGGACATGGGGCGTCCGTCGGGACCTGTGGTCGGTAGTTCCAGCGAGGTGGTCAGTTCGGGGATCAGTTCCTTCACTGACACATCGTCGGGGACCTCAGCCGTGCGGCTGCCTCCGGAGGGAAGTACGATGGTAACAGGGATATCAGACATGGTTTACTCCTTTCGTAGTTGGGTTGGACAACAAACTTTCTAAACCGGTGCACCGCGAGGAATAATATCTTTTTTCTATTCATCCGTCATTGCGAGCGACCGCTGGTCGAGTAGGCCGAGGTACTCCGAGGCCGTACACTTGCACCTGCGTGCAAGTGCAGGTGTCGAGACCGAGGGAGCGAAGCAATCTCCTCATCAACGAGGGGGATTGCTTCGTCGGGCTGGGTCTCGGTACGCTCCGCTACTCGACCACCAGCCCTCCTCGCAATGACGGACAAACCTTGGCTACTTCAACTTGATCTTTACCTTCGGTTTCTGCAAGAAATTGATCTTCGGCCTGGCCGGGGACTTCGCGGCCGAGGCATTCAACTTCACGCGCTCGGGGCGGAGCAGTTCGCGCTGGTCGAGCGGGAAGGCGTTCGGATGTGTCTTGCGATACTCCCGGCTCCAGCGCGCCGCCTCGGGGTCCCAGGGAAAGGGCGGCTTGGTCGGGTCGTCGTGGAAATTCTTCCACTGGAGCATCTCGCCCAGCATGATGACGAGTCGGTCGAGTGAACGACTGGCCGTCCACCAGGCCGCGTCAATGCAGACACTGCCGTTCAGGTGGTTGATGTTCGGATGCCAGATGGGCGTCATCCACTTCATACCCGGCCAGCGTTGCGGATATTGGTTGTGCAGGTAAATTTCAACCTGGTGGTTCTGTCCGTATTTCGGGTTGCCTTGCTTATCCACATCAATGATGCTCTTGCATTTGAACGTGACGATGTAACGTTCGGGCGGCACGTTCGGGCGCGGCGAGATCGCCTTGAACGAGATCAAGTCACTGCGCGAGGCGAGTTCCTGCATCAGTTCGTAATCGGCTTTCATGCGGCGCATGCGCGGGCTGTCTGCCACGGCAGACGATCCCGCGCCCGCGGTGATGTCCGCGGTCAGCATCAGGCGGTCATCGTTGGGGATGCCCGCCGCGGATAGAGTCTCCTCTTCCTTGAGTTCGCGGCCGAGGGCTTTGCTATCGAGTCGGTACGCCATCGGGCGTCCGTCCGGGCCGACCGTCGGAAGTTGCAACAGCGAAGCGAACTCCGCCAGCAGGTCGCGCACCGAAACGTCGTCGGGCACTTCCGCAGTCCGCGCCCCGCCGCTCGGCAAAACAATCGTCACATTCAAATCAGGCATGTCTCCTCCATTAAGAGTTGTAATGCGGCACCTGGCAGACGCCGGTGATCTCCCAGCAGTCCTTGTGGTGCAGGGTATGGCAGACGTCACATTCGACCACGCCGCGCGGATCAACCCTGCTGACGGGCTCCAGGCAAAACGGACAGCGATGCTCCTCCACGATCGCCAACTGGACCTTGGGCCGGCCGCGCCATCCCCGGCCCTTTTTCCGGCTGACGGGAGTCGCAGCGCGCCCGGGCTTGACCCTTTTCTTCGGGCTGGCGCGTCCTGCTTGAGTTTTTTTAGCAGGTTTCTGCGCGGGCTTCAAAAATCCCAGGATAGATTTTCGTCCCACCGACTTGGCCGGGGCGGGACTCGGCTTTCGTGCCACTGCCGGTTTTCGTTCCACTTTTGGCGCAGGCGATGGAATTGAGCGTGGCGTGGCAACTGCTTGGGCAATCGCCGGGGAACGCCGTTTCCAGGCTTGAAAAACCAGCAGGAAGATTACGAGGCCGAAGCCAACCTGCGCCAGTCCCTCCACATCCACTTGCCTGGGCCAGAACGCAAAAGGACCAATTCCATATTTCCACTCGGAAAGGAATCCCAGCAAAAACAATCCGCTGAGGTAGGTTGCCATCGCAACAATGAAACGAATGAAACTATTGCGCCGATTTAGAACCCAGCGCGATCCAAACCCCGCGACCACCGCCAGCGTCGCCACTGCAAACCAATTCTGAAGCCAGACGGGATAATCGGGCTTGGCGCGGAAGAGTTGCGTCAACCCGAACGCGGAAACTGTCACCAGCAGGAACAACAACAACAGTTTGGGAAACAAATAGGATCGCGTTGCGGTGCGGGAGGAATGGGTTTGGCTCATCGTGGCAGTTTGGGCAAGCATGGTGACTCGTGGTTTCAACCGCGCAGTTTCACGCGTCCGAGCGCGGGATTTTTGGGCGCGTCCTTCAACTTCACCGCGCCCTTCAGTCGGACGCGTCCGCGCGCCGGCGAGCCGTTCCCGCCGCCCGTCTGCTCGAAGTGATGGAAGTGCAACGCTTCGGGCAGGTCGCCGGTCAATTCGTAGAAGCGATACTGGACTCCGTTGTGAGCGCGCAAAATATGCAGGGCTGGCACGCCCACACTCGCC
>Ga0210054_1004443_pt1 | contig 10229 bp, 6 predicted proteins | sample CryGeymeta201516_FD_185470 | JGI IMG/M metagenome (GOLD analysis project Ga0210054, IMG submission 185470) | Groundwater microbial communities from Crystal Geyser aquifers in Utah, USA - Crystal Geyser metaG 2015-16 (SPAdes) (version 2) | ecosystem: Environmental > Aquatic > Deep subsurface >...
CGGAACGGGAACGGAAGCAGGCGGGCAAAAATTCCTTCCCCCCAACCCCCTTCCTTTTTGCCCGCCTGCTTGGGCTTCGCCCCCAAAACTTTTCGGCGGACGGGCGGCGGGACATCGAATTGAGAGAAATGAAAAGACCTTTTTGAATACACTTATATTTTAGCAAATATACTCAAAAAGGTCGAGGTTTTTTCTTGGAGAAACCTCATAAACTCGTTGTGCGCGTTTCAATTGCGCAGGTTAGTCCTCGAATTCGAGAGCGACACGCTTGATACGGCGAAACCGAACGAATCGGAATCCCTGTCCACGCGCGCCACGGAACTCGACTTTGGACGGATCGTTTTCCTCGACGGCTTCCGACCACAGCATTCTGATGCCCTCATTGCAGAGCACCTGAATCACCGAGAGCGGAGCCACGATGACCATGTCATCGTAGTGTCCCTCACGATATCGCTTGGCGATTTGCCGTGCGTCATCGAAGGGTCTCGACTCCTGTTCCACCACAGTGTCGCCACCGTAAGTGTTACGCAGAGTCTCGATTTGCCTCCGATGCGGTTCGTGTCGAGACATCCAGAGAATCTTCTTTCCCATTAGCTTTCCTCCTTTCAAAAGAACTGTTTTTGTCTAATTGGCACTATGCCAACCATGACATAGGAGTCATAGCATTTTATGAGCTAAATGTCAATGTTTTAGCCAAAATCAAAAACACGGCTTGAGACCGTGCTTTTAGCTTAAACTACTGTTTACATTCTGTTTTCTATTTTGTATTTGGTGACTGTCGAGACATTTCCATTGCCTTTCACAGCGTCCAGTACTTCTTGCTCTCCGCTTAATTCAGAAATGCGATCAAGAATGTCGTTGGACGAATTAGGATTGTTAGCTATAACCATTTTGACATAGTCATTCGCACCTTCAGCTAAGCGACGCAAAGAATTTGCTGGAGTTTTTGGATTGCATGCCGACAAAGTTCGAACATTAAAATTTTCATCCATTGATAGTAAATTCAAAACAAATGCATCTGCGGAATCCATTGCCTCTTTTCTTTTGCGTTCATCCGGCCATTTCAAAACTTCATCTTTTCTTGTTTCCAAGCCAGCATCAATCTCCCCACAGAGATCGTCTATTTCCGCCAACAAACGCTTACCGCTGGTTGATTGCTCAACCTCATTTAGTAGATCGTCTATTTGTCCAAATTGTGATTCAAAATTTTTACTCATAGTTTTTAAATTAATCAAATGTTGAATCTATCTGATCTTCAACTTTTCTAATAAAAGCATCAGATAGTCTTTTTACATCAGGGACTTCGACCGCATTCTTGCCCCATGTCTTTGCAACTGTTTCGGCCGCTTTTGCAATCCCAACGCCTGCCATGACAGTAGATTCTCTTTTGTGTTTTTTAATAATTTCTTCAATAGAGCCATGAACTGAATGGCTCTCACACCGCAAGCCGTCGCACACTTCACAATCACTTGTTTTGCCATCTGTTAAAAAATACACAAATTTATATGCTCGTTTAAATTGTCCTGCGAATTTATCAATACTGGTCGAAGCGGCGTCAAGGGCAGCTATATCCGGTGTCGCTATTTGTCCAGAATTAAGAGCTACAACTTTTTCCAGATCCTCGGTGACCATGCCATCTTCAAACTTTTTTATAAATTTAAATTGCTTAGATCCTGAAAAAGTTATAATTTCCAAGGGAAAATCTAAATTTTTTGCTACTTCCATCAAAGCCACGGCTAATCTTTTTTCATTCTCAAGTATGTTTTCTGATGAAGTGGAATGTGAATTATCAATAATAATACTCCATAAAATTTGTGGTTTTTCTGTTGGTCGCTTTCGTTCAAACGAACGGGGGTTCATTACTACTTTGCCTTCCTTTTCTCCGAGTACATTTTGGGTAAATCCTCTTTGAAGACGAGCCCCTCGTCGCTGATTACGTTCATACATGTATTCGCGATCAAGTTTGAATTTTTTAACAAAAAAATCTGTCAAATCGTGAATGAATTCTTTCATCGATTCCATGTATTCAATATAATTATGGAGGGCATCACCTTCGAGTCCAGATGCTTCTCTATACATTTTTTCTAACTTTGCGTTTGATTCTTTATTGTAAGTTACCAAAGCTTCAACTTGTTGATTTTTTGCATACTCAATTTCTTGCACTGTTCTTTGTTTAAGCATTTCCCCAACATATTCTGGATTACTAACCGCCTTATAGCCGACAAGACCATCTTCGCCTTCGGCAGAAAATTTACTGCCGAGCTCATGTTCTACATTACGTAGTTCTTTGATTAATTCTTCGTCTGGATGGCTAAAATCTGTTTCATTGCCTTGTCCTTCTTGATCATTCTGATCTCCCCGCATATCAGGCATAATTTCAGAAAGTTGTCGTGTGGCTTCCTGCATTTGTCCGGCCATATCTTGGGGGGTTCCTCCAGCCTCAAGGCTCTGTTGCATCTGATCAAGTTTTTCAAGCAATTGATCTATGGCCTCCTGACCAGATCCCTGATCTTCGCCTTCGTCTTTTTCTGAATCTTCCGACTCGTCTGATTCATCAGATTCATTAGCTTCGTTTTCTAAGGCAGTATTTATAGCCTCCCATAGATAATAATATTTTTTAGGATCATGTTGACCGAATTGATTAAGACGATTTAAATAAAGTCCTTGCATGCCAGCTCTATCCACTCCGTTATAGATCATTGGCATTGCCATTCGATAAAAATGACCCCATTCAATTTCGCCATCTTTAACCGGTTGAGACTTGCTTCCATTACCGCCTTTATACCAAAATTTTGCCAAAGGTTTTGGTAATTGGAAATTAATTAAAAAATTATCGCTAAAACTATCAATGCCAAGCTCTTCTCGTTGTGATAAAAATTCTTGAGCCGACTGCGATCCGTGTATTGAAAAATCTGGCACATCATATCCACGCTCCATCATTTTCTGTATCATCTTATCCGTGAAGTTTGGATTTTTTTGTTGATAGCCAGTCATCAAAAGACGCATAACAGTGCGATATGCTTTTGATGTACCTTGAGCAAATGTGCGAACCTTTTGCAAATTCTCTAATTGTTCAGGAGTCAGTTCCGCTTCATTGATTCCATATTCTTTAATGTTATAAACTATTGGCTCTTCTTCCGGCTTTGCCAATTCTTCTTCTAAAGCTCCGCTTTCTGCAATTTGTTTGGCAACCTCCTCTAATTGCTCCAACTGTTCTTTTAACTTCTGCAACTGTTCTTCCGTGATTTCATCCGCACCAGCCTCTTTGGCCTCCTGCATTGCTTTTTCTGCTTCGGCTTTCATCTGCTCGGCCTGTTTGCCGATCTCTTGCATAGAAGCTTTTTCTTGTGGCTTTGGATTTTCCGGCTGTTGGCCAGGCTTCTGTAATTTTTCTAATTGCTCTTTAGCCTGTTGAAGTTGCTCTTGGAGATTTTCTGCCAAGAGATTTTCTTCATCTTTTCTTTCCTGTTTTTCCGCAGGACTGAGTTCTTGTTTTTGCGATTGCTTTGATTCTTTTTTCTGCTTATTTTGCGATTCTTTAGACGGTTTTTTACCAGCCTTGCTCTGAGGTTTTTGTTTCATTTTTTCCATCAGCTTCTGCATTTTCTCCTGTATCTCTTTGGCTTGCTGTGCTCGGGCAGAAGCCTCTGGACTCATCTCAGCTTTCTTATCACCAGCCTTAGTGGCTTCCGATTCTGTTTGGGTTGGACCGGACAAGGCGACTAATTTTGAAAACTTTGGCCAAATAAAATCACGCACCAGTTGAACTTGTTTTTTAGGCACTGCCATTTTTACACTTTGATTCAAAACAGATCGTGTTTGCTTATCAAAAATTTCTTGTACCGCTGGATGAGCACTTTTCAAAGCTTGCTCAAATTGCTCAGACTGAACGAGTCCCACCTGAGAAAGTGAGTAGAGGAGTGTAAGGTCAACCGCTTGCTTATAAGGTGCGGATTGAGGGATACCATTCGCAATTTCTTGCGTATTTATTTCTTGCTCATATAAGGCACGGAAGTTTTCCTCTGGCTGATCACTGTGCGAATTTTGCATCTCCAAATAGTTGACCGACGCTTCGTGAGTTGCTTCTACCAGTGATGTGAGAAGCTCCGGAGCAACTTTATTTTCATAACACCAGCCACGCAAAGCATTTAATTCACCATCTATCGGGTAGTTTAAGTTTCCAATTTCATGTCTAAGTTGTGCATTAACAACTCGTCTATCGCCAGCAAGCGATTCGCGAGGATAAATAATGACGTTAGGGATATCTGTTGAATTATCCGGACTTTTTGCGACACCCCAAGAATCACCAGCCATAGCTTGTACTCGAACTTTGCCGGAGAATCCCTTTTGCTCAATTCTACGAACTAAGCCGTGCGCTAAAATCGGGATAATCTCATTGAGATCCCGTTCAGCTTGGGACACTTCCGGTTTAGGCGGATGTTCCGGTGTAAATTGTGGGCCGTGTGATTCTATTGACATAATATTTACTGTTCATTTCTATCGGATACCTTCGGCAAGAATTAACATCATTGCATCCTTATCGGTCTTACCACGGCGGTAGGTGTCAGTGTGTGGCAGATAGGTCATAGCAATGGCGTATTGAGCTGGATTCCAGCCAGCTTTCCAATTTGGCATTTTGGAAAGGTCAGCCTCCCAGAGATGATTTTCGGAATAAAAGCGAGCCGCCTCAATCGATCCACGAAGAGAGATATCTCGTTCCATTCTCGTTTCGCCAGTTCTTGTTTTATAAGCTTCAACGACTTGGCGAGTACGATCAGAAATGGCCACAATATTCTTGAGGTCTTTCATAATCTTCACAGTTGTCGCATCAAGTGATATTTGTGCTCCCACATCATTGATCACATAGTCCCATGCTTTACGGAATTGTTCGTCATCAAGATTTTTAAGTGGGCTGACATTCTCTTTAAGAATAAGAGCTTCATCATGAGTGAATTTTTCTCTATTAGTGGTTGAGTCAGTTTCTCGGAATGGAGGATATTCCATTGTCATGATGTTCGAGCGGTCATCAATCGTTTCTGGCAAATCTTCAACGCCATCATATTCGGCTGGATTCATAAGACCAACAAAGGTTACTCCCGGAGCCGCCTTGATGACCTGATCATTTAAGAAAACTGTACGGTCGCCGTCAAGTAGGGAGTTAAAAAACTTTGTAACATTTGGTCGAAGCAAGTTCAACTCATCTAATTCCAGCACGGCGTTTGGCGTAGTTACGGCCGTTAAAATACGGGTTGGAATTCTTACTACTTCGCCGTCGGAAAGCTCCACATCATAGGTGAGGTCACGCTCTTCTTTGTCCGGAGAACACGCATATCGGAAAAGAGGGCGGTTAGTCTCGCCACAATAGAAGTCAGCCAATTTATTTTTACCAGTACCACGAGGACCGACAATTACAGTCATGCCTTTGGCGGTTAATTTCTCCCACTCTGGTGCTTTTTTATTTTCTACCAAATCCTCAAGATAAGCATTATTACCAAGACCAAGCTGGCGGTTTACCAGCGTGGCAAACCATGCAAATTTTTGTTCGAAATAAGGAGTAAGTTTAAAGTGTGTATCATGGGGTGGAATAAATTCATTTAAACTCTCATCAATTGAACGCAAGAATTGCTGGGTGCGGATTATATCCGATGAACGTTCAGCAAAATCATCCACGTCTTCAATTCCAGATCCGTTGAGTTTAAGAATTTCTTTTAATTTATCAGGATCAGTAAACGCATCAATTTGAGCTCCCAATTGTTTCGCTTTTTCATCATAGTCCGTATCATCCGGATTCAATTCGCCGTACTGTCTTGTCAACTCACCAAGGTTGGTTAACACTTCGTTGAAAGCTTTTAGCTCTCCTCGTCCTTCAAGAACAGCGTCGACAGATTCTAATCGTTCGCCTCGATGTTTTTCTGAGAAATTCATCAGTTCTCCCGGCTTAGCAATATTAGTTAATCCGTGTGCATCTTTAACAAATTTTACTTCAGAAAATTTCTTACCTCCTGATACAAAAACTTTACCGGGGACAGCATTCCATTCCGAGCTTTCTTCCGGTGTTTGGCAAACAGGAATATGGACTTTGCCAATAGTTATATATTGGCCAGCTTGAGCAAATTGTCGTTCCGGTTCATCAGCTTTTGTCGTAACAGTGGCGTCTCGCCTTCGTACTGCATGCAATCCTTGGCTCTCTGTGTGAGCAATAGGTTTTTCTTCTACGGCTGGTTCGGGTTCATTTTGGATACTTGTTTCTAAGGCATCGAGCTCCTCCAATGATCCTTCCAACGCAGTGATCATTTCGTCTCGGCTTTTGCCAGCGGTACTTTTCCATTCTGAAGGTAAAAGACGAGCTTTTTCTAAAGATTGTAAAACCTTTCCTCTTTTTTGAGAAATTTGTTCAGGAGTAAGTTTCTCCGCCTTTGGTTGCGTTGACGGAGTTTGCTCTTCCTGGGGTGCCGATTGTTTAAATTCAAATGATTCTCTCATATAATTATTTGTTGGTTTCTACCGTCTCTTTTAATAAGGAGACGAGTTCGTGAACGACCTTTGGTGATTCCTTAGGATAATACAGCAAAACCTTATCGAGAGCCGGCACGACTCTGATATGGCCTTCGTAACCCGGAACCCCAAACAGCCAACGACCTACAGTATCGACAGCAATTTTTTTACCGTCATTACTTTCGCCGTGGGCATCACACTTTACTGATTGATCGTAGAGAGGCAATGTACGCGCCTTCTCTTGTATAAAAACTTTCGCTGTCAATCCGAATGACTTTGGCGTTTGAATGTCAACCAACATATCAAGCGTCATTGTGTCATCCGGAAATGTTATTGCTGTTTTTTTCATATGTTTAAATTAATTTATTATATTACTATTTCTTCGTGACCAGCGGAGAAATAAGGAATGGGAATCTTGTAACTTCTTCGACCGTAAATCCTGCCTCAATTGTTTTCACTGCAATCTCCATATTACCAGCTTTGGCAATTGCGATGATAACATCCAAGCCACCTTTTTTGAGAGATTCTTTCAATGATTCAGATACGCCATCATCACTACTGCCGTAACGGCGAGATCGGCTACTGTCACCATTGATATAATTATTCACCTCGATTGCTTTATCAAGACGACAGCTTTTAGCAACAATTTTTCGTACATCATCTATCCCGAATGTATCAATCGCTTGCGAGACATGGTATCCCTTACTGTAATCGCCAGCAAATTTTTCAAATAAGATGACCTCTTGTAAATTCGTAGCCACCTGTTTTTCTTTAAGATCATTGCCGACTTCCGAAACATCAGCGAGTACGCCACCCTTGTCGATAATTTGCTCAATTTCTTGCAAATTAAATGTGTCCAAAGCTGAATCTAAATCGTAGTAATCACGCAGCCTTGGTAATTTTCTTGCCATACTATGAACGACGGCAAAACTGGAATCATACTGATGTTTTGCGAGAGCTTCCTTGACTTGATTATATTCATCATACGAAATGCCGTCAGAAAAAATCTTTTCGACTTCAGCAAGCGATAGCCCACGCAACGCTGAAATAAAGTCATTTATATCGTGGACATTTTTCGCAACATTCGCTATTTGAGTTATGTTGAGTTCATAACCAAATTGTTTTGTGTTGTTCAAAACAGCAACAGCAACCGGTAATTTAACATCTTGTCTTAGCAGGGTGGTGGTATCATCCAAATCAAATGATCGCAAACCATCTTCAAGACCATTTATATCGTGAGAGGCAATCTCGGCAATGATATTTGGTGCAAGGTCATGTCCAAATTTTTCAGTAATTTTTCTTGTTGTAGTTATAGATTGTAAATTAATTCCCTGATCCATAAACTGCTTCACCTGCTTTAAGTCGTACATTTTCAGGGCCTCGGTCATGCCGTAAAAACTCTTACCGGCCAAATCGGCTACTTCATCGAGCGATGCTTCACATCCGGAAACAGAAAGTATATTCCCGACTTTCATCATAGATTCAAGTTTTTGTTTTGCTTCCCAATCTTGTCCTTTGGCCTTTTCAACTAAATCATGCACGACTTTTAGATCCTCACGTGTTGCTCCACGAGCTCCCGCAATAATATCAGCTAAGGCAAATTCGGTAATACTTTCATCGCTCATTCCTAGACGCATCATTTTATGCCCACGCTTTATAGCCCCAAGAGGTGCATAATTAATCCAGTCAACAATACCTCTAAGCGGTTTACTATTATAATCACCACCGGTATGGTTTATCTTAAAATGCAAATCTAATGCTTTTTGAGCAAGACTTTTTCTTTTCTCATAACGCTCATTGACCACCACCTGTCTTTTTTCCAAATCAGCTAACAATTGTTCAGGTGTTCTTTCTTGAAGGCGTGCGACTTCGGCTTCATAGTCGGCTCGTATACTGGCGATGGCACTCTCATGACGGGCTGTCACTGATTGCAACTGTAGATCTCTTTCTTCTTCAGGAAGATTAGCTTTTTCTATTTCAGTTTTGGATTTTTCAAATTTATGATTAAGCCTTTCAGTTTCTCTTTCAATCCATCCTTGTTGTTTTTGAACAGCAAAGCCATTTTCTTTCGTGGTAAACTCCTGCTTCTTTTCCTGATCATAGCCTTCCTTCAAAAGCTTGACCTCTTCTTGTAATCTTTTATGCTCGGGGGCATATCTATTATCGCCAGACTTCCCAATAAAACGATCTATGTGTTCAAAATTTGTTTCCTGAATTTTATTTCTCATTCCACGCATCTGACGCATAACCTTGTGGCCAAGCTGTCCAGCGGAAATAGCTTCTTTGAAACCAGCACTATAAGGAGAGTCAGACACATTGACTACACCGTTATACTCGTACGCTCCCTCAAGCTTTCTGGCCATTGAAAGGACAGCCTTGTGTTCTAATTGTTCATCGGTTAATTTTTCTTTTTCGTATTTTCTTTGAACGTATGTGAGACATTTTTTATAAAGATCTCCTAAGTCAGTATACTGCCCTAAAGAACCCTCTTGTATGCCAGAATAGTATCCAAATAATTCAACAGCACTTTTTATTTTTGTGGCTTGACCAGAAGTTTTTGCAGCTTTTTCTACAGAGCTTTGATTGATTCTCTTTGTAGCGATCTTGATTGCACCCATTTCTGGAGTTCCTTGCATTGATGCATACAGCATGTCTCTCCACATACCAAGACGAATGGTTTTAGGGGAGGCGTTTGACGCATCAATTGGGTATTCTTTTTCTACTTGCACATACTCACGCTTTTTGTCATCCCATTCCGATTTGGTCTGCTTCTTATTCTTAGTTGCTTTACCAGTCACAAATTTTTGATAAAAATCCAAACGATTCGCTAAATATCGATATGATCCTTCTTGGCCAGAATAATCTTTAATACAAGAGACTGCATCTCCCAACGACATAGTTCTCAAAATTTCTAACCGCTCAATGCTATCTTTGGTTTCGCTAAATTTTTTTATTTTTTCATCGTCCGAAACTCTTTTGTCGCCCTCCAAATAAGTGAGTAGCTTTTCAAAACTACGACGATCAGGAGTCATTCCTTCTTCTCCTTCCAGTGGGGTTTCTAAATCAAGAGCTTTTCGCCATTCGCTTGGATGAGAAATTCCAGCATCTTCCAATTCTGATTGGATATGCTCTTTCGGGTTCATTGATTGTTCAAAATGTCTTTCGCTCATATTTTTTGTGTCTTATATTTTCATTTTAGCAGAGGGGGGGGTAATGGCAATACTAATTTATTAAATATTCAACACGAACTCCCAATGCTTTGGCAATTTTTGATAATGTTTCAATTGTAGGATTCGGATTTGCACTTGACTCTACCGTTACGACTGTATTAAGCGACAAATCAGCCAATTTAGATAATCGATCCTGCGAGATACCTTTTTCTTGGCGTATGTTCTTAATGTTTTTAGCTATCTTTGATTGTGAACTTTCATTTGATATACATTATATTGTATAGGTTATAAAGTATCCTTTAGTATTCATTGGTTATATTGTAACAAAAATTAAAATGTCTGTCCATAAAAATTTAGTCACAGGGAGTAGAAATCAAAAAACGCGCGCACGGGAGGGTGGGGCAAGCGTTTTTACCACTTTGTTGTTTTCTTTCTTTATTTTCGTCCCGCCGTCCCGCCGAAAAGTTTTGGGGGCGAAGCCCAAGCAGGCGGGCAAAAAGGAAGGGGGTTGGGGGGAAGGAATTTTTGCCCGCCTGCTTCCGTTCCCGTTCCGTTTGAGAAAAG
>Ga0210054_1004444_pt1 | contig 10229 bp, 9 predicted proteins | sample CryGeymeta201516_FD_185470 | JGI IMG/M metagenome (GOLD analysis project Ga0210054, IMG submission 185470) | Groundwater microbial communities from Crystal Geyser aquifers in Utah, USA - Crystal Geyser metaG 2015-16 (SPAdes) (version 2) | ecosystem: Environmental > Aquatic > Deep subsurface >...
GAATTGTTGGTAGGACAGGCATTCCTGCCTGTCCTGTTGCAGATGACAGGCAAGAATGCCTGTCCTACCGATTAATCTCCATATCTCCCCCTTATCCATTTTACCATAATGAGAATTGCTGCGTTCACAGCCTATATTTTTAACACAGAGGACACAGAGTATTAAGAGTTACACAGAGAAAGATTATAATCGGCTTTCAGGTAAGATAACTCCTTATTGTATGAAAATCAAATATATGATGATTGGAATTTATACTCAAGTGGGGCATAAATTGCGATTTTTTCGGTGAGGATTAATCAAGGAGAGCAAGGCGTGAAGGTGAGCAATAGTGTACTATTGCGAACCTGAACAAAACACAGCTATCGTTGATTAAGACCAGCGAAAAACGCAATTTATGCCCCACTTGAGTATAAGCTCTGTGTCCCTCTGTCGTCTCTGTGAACTCTGTGTTAAAATATTATTAGTCGTGAACGGGTTACCACATTTATATTTTTTGTCCCCAATTTTCCCATCTTATCTCTGCAATGCAGTCACAATTGCCTCGCCAAACTTCGTCGCAGACTGTGGTCCATTGGCTGTAATTATCCCTCCATCAACCTCTACCCCGGCACCAGTATATATTGCACCTTTGGCTTTAAGCCTTTCTGTTCCCGAAGGGAATACAGTTGCTTTTTTCCCATTAAGAAGTCCGGCATTGGCTAAGGTTATTGGGGCAATACAGATAGCACTTACAACCTTGCCAAGAGCAACAGATTCCTTTGCTAATTGATGTGCTGTATGATTATCCCAATATTCTGAGGAACCTCCTCCTCCAACAAAGACAATAGCGTCATAATCTGCTGCCTTTGCCTCACTAAGAAGGACATCAGGCTTGACGGTTGCTCCACGCACACCACCTGAGATATTTAGAGAAGAAGACGCAATTGTTATTATGCCACCCTTTGCTTCAATAACTTGTTTCGGCTCAAAGAATTCCTCATCACGGAAATTATTAGAAGCTATGATAAACAATACCTTTTTCCCCGCGATACTTACCATTTTTTCACCCCCTTGATAACTTGTTTTATTGCATACACAACCACTCATAAGGATACCTGTTACCATTAAAAATAACCAGCTGATTTTCATTTGTTACCCCGCTACCATTTCATCCGGAAAGTATATATTATACACTATTGAACCACTCAAGTCAAGCAAAAAATCATACCGATTGAAACAATTCTCTTGACGAAACTGGCTATCATGTACTATAATAACAGAGGCACAAAGGGACATTATTCAGGAGAAAAAAATGAGTGAATTTACTCCAATGATGAGTCAATATCTGAATATAAAAAAGGAAAAACCTAATACCATCCTCTTTTTCCGTCTGGGTGATTTTTATGAGATGTTCTTTGAGGATGCTAAGGTTGCATCTCAAATCCTTAACATTACCCTTACCGCTCGTGAAGGAGGCAAGAATAAGAAAGTACCGATGTGTGGTCTGCCATATCATGCGGCTGAATCATATATTGCCAAATTGATTAAGGCAGGCAAAAAGGTGGCTATCTGCGAACAGGTGGAAGACCCAAAGACAGCTAAGGGATTGGTAAAAAGAGAGGTTGTTCGTACCATTACCCCGGGAACTGTTCTTAGCCCTGCACTACTTGAGGATAAGGTTAATAACTACCTTGTTGCTATTAATAAGGATAAAGCAAGCATTGGGTTGGCGTTTGTTGAATCGTCAACTGGGGAATTCATGGTATCTGAGTTTAGCAGTGAGGCTAAGTTATTTGCAGAGTTGATGCGGCTTGGTCCAAAGGAGTGTCTTATCCCTGAAAGCTTACGGGATGATCCAGCTATTTCTGTGTTTGCCAGAGATAATCAAATGTCTATTACACTTCAGGATGATTGGACATTCAGTCTGGATACAGCACAGAGCACCTTGTGTGGATTCTTTGGTACAATTACAATGGATGGGTTTGGATGTGGCAATCTTACCCATGGTATTGGTGCTGCCGGGGCAATCATTCGTTATCTCAAAGAAACAGGACAATCATCATTAAGCCATATCACCAGGGTAACACCCTATTCCTCGGAAGAATTTATGTCTATTGATCCGGCAAGCTGGCGAAACCTTGAATTAACCAAAACCATCAGGAGCGGGGAAAAGACAGGCAGCCTTATCTGGGTTCTGGACCAAACAGGGACAGCCATGGGTGGGCGACTGCTTCGTTCATGGATACAACAACCATTGTTGAACGAGATGGAAATAATCTATCGTCAGGATGGTGTGGAGGAATTTCGTCAATCATCTTCCCTGCGAGAAAAAATCACTACCTGTCTGAAGTCTATCCATGATCTGGCAAGGCTTGCCGGAAGGATAGATGCTGGTCTGGCAAATGCCAGGGACATTATTGCCTTAAAGGAATCATTACTTATTGTTCCGAGCATAAAAACTGCCCTTGCCACTTGTAAGAGCAACAGCATAAAGGATACGATTCGCGATCTGGATGAATTAAGGGATATTGTTGAGTTAATAGACAAAGCCATCCATGATACCCCGCCGCTTTCTTTGCGTGAAGGAGGAATAATAAAGTCGGGATACAATCAAGATCTGGACAAGTTGCATGAGATAACGAGGGATGCAAAGGGATGGATCCTCAGGCTACAGCAGGAGGAGATTAAACGCACAGGGATTGGATCGCTTAAGATTAGCTATAACAAGGTTTTTGGTTATTACATTGAGATTACAAAAGCAAACCTGCACCTTGTCCCACAAGATTATATCCGCAAACAAACCATTGCTAATGGGGAAAGGTTTATTACTCCACAATTAAAAGAAAAAGAGGTGCAAATCCTTAGTGCCAGTGAAAGGATTACAGGGATTGAATATGAGATATTCCTGATGGTAAGGGCTGAGATTATCAGCAAAATAGATAGAATCCAGCAGGTCAGCCGGGCAATAGCTATTCTGGATGTGCTGGTGTCTATGGCTAAGGTGGCTGTGGAAAATGATTACACCCGACCAGTGATAAACGATGGGGATACCATCCTGCTCAAGGATGCACGACACCCTGTGGTAGAGAAGGTGTTGGCAGGGGAAGGGTTTGTCCCTAATGATACCCTATTGGATCAAAGCAATAACCAGATATTGATTATTACCGGTCCCAATATGGCTGGAAAATCCACCTATATTCGTCAGGTTGCCCTGATTGTCCTGATGGCACAAATAGGCAGCTTTGTGCCGGCAAAAAAAGCAGAGATAGGGGTGGTTGACCAGATATTTACCCGGGTTGGGGCATCGGATGAATTGATGAAGGGGCAAAGTACATTTATGGTAGAGATGATTGAAACAGCCAATATCCTGAATAATTCAACCCCAAAAAGCCTTGTCATCCTTGATGAAATAGGCAGGGGCACAAGTACCTTTGACGGTGTAAGCATTGCCTGGGCAGTGGCTGAATATATTCACAATCATAGCAGCGTTAAGGCAAGGACATTATTTGCAACACATTATCATGAACTGACAGAGCTGGAGGTAGTGTTCAAAGGGATTAAAAACTATAACATTGCGGTTAAGGAATGGGGCGACAAGATTATTTTCCTGCGGAAGATTATTCCGGGTGGGGCAGATAAGAGCTATGGTATCCATGTGGCAAAACTTGCCGGACTGCCAAAAGAGGTGATCTTGCGGGCAACAGAGATACTTGATAACCTCGAAATGGAAAGTATTGCTGGTGATGGAAAACCCAAATTAGCCAAGGTAAAGGGGAAAAAAGAAAAACATGTCCAATTGGATATCTTTGACCTGGCACAGGCAATAAATGATAAGGCTATAGAGGCGTTGAAACAGATTGATGTTAATAACCTGACACCGATTGAAGCACTTAATAAATTGTATGAGTTGAAGAAGATGGTGTGATTTGACAATTGCTACCTCCGTGCCTTTTCGACCTGTGCAAACGGAATTAATCACACAAAGACACAAAGAACACAAAGGACAGAAAAGAAGAAAAATCTCATATGTCTTTGTGATCTCTGTGGCTTTGTGTGAGAAATAAGTGATCTTTGCGTCTTTGCGAGAAGAAATAAAGGTTTTTCAAACTCTGCGAACTTTGCGTGATCTTTGCGTTCTTTGTGTTAAAAAAACTCGCTTGCACAGATCGTAAAATAATAATATTACAGAACTTTTTCGCGTTTTTCGTGCCTTTCGTATTCTTCCTCTGTGCCTCTCCTGACTTTGTGCCTTATTACATTATTTGGCATCTTGCCCCTTAACCATTTGTTCCAGCGACATATTCTCCCTTGCCATAAAGATAAACCCAAGAATAGTCACCGGAACAACAATAATCCCATGTAAAACCACAGAAACAGCTAATGATAAGTTGTACTCAAGTCCAAAGCATTTACACAACACCCCCAATACCGCAACCTGAAATACACCAATATAGGCTGGTGCTGAGGGAATCATGATAGCCAGATTGACCATAACCATGAGTAGTACTACCCCATAAAACGGCAGATTTATGCCAAAGGAGCGGATGGTCAGGTAATACATTCCCAACTCTATTCCCCAGATAATCAATGAAAGCAGACAAACCCTTAAAAAGTCCCCTTTGCTCTGAAGAACCTGCAACCCTTCGATGAAATATTTAAGCAGATGAATTATTTTGTACAATAGTTTTTTAGGCAACCAGAAAAAGCCTTTACGAAATAATTCTAAGGCATGAAGTTTGTAGGAGTTAAGCCAGACAATAAATAAAATGGCACATCCAAAGATAGCTGTGGACAAAATGCCTATCTTTTTTATCCATTCAGGCAAAGGGAAGAATAGCCAGATGATAAGAAGCAGCAAGACAAATACCAATCCATCAAGGATTCTTTCCACAACTACTGTAGCCAGAGCAAGGCTCTTGCTTATGGATTCTTTTATCCCAAGCATATATGCCCGCACAAACTCTCCAGCCCTTGCTGGCAGGATGTTGTTTGCCATAAATCCAATAATCATAATGCCAAACAAGCTGCCAAGTCTTATCTTTTTGGCATGGGATAACAGATAATACCATCTGACAGTTCTTGCCAGATAGCCGAGAAGATAGACTAACACCCCAGTTATAAGGATAGGATAATCCAGCCCAACCAGAGCTTTCCCAAACGCTGTCAGGTCTATTTTCCAGATGATCAGCCCCAGCAAGATAATGCTGATAAATAATCCGAGCCATTTGAGTTTATTCATGTCGCGATCCTTCATAATCATTTAGGACTTAGGGTCTGTCACACTCTGGCTAAAACATCTTCAATGCCTGAAATCGCCCCCCTTTTAATGCACAGATAAAATCATTTTCATCCTTAATCTCTTTATCGAAAAAGGTTGCATACTTGCCTATCTGAAGGGCTGTATGGGCATCACTTCCACCCACACCCGGAATACCCAATTTAAGACTTGCCAGCCATGACAGGATATTCATATCCTCTGAAGAATTTCCATTTAATACCTCAATAGCATCAATACCCTTTATTTCATAGATTTTATTCCCCATGCTTGGAGCACCACTGCGAAATGGGTGAGCGGCAATAACCACCCCATTCAGGCTATGTACCCATGGAATAAGCTCGGCTAATGGTATGCCCTCTCGGACAAATTCTGAAAATCCAAAGGTAAGCACATCACCTTCAAGGCTTCTAATCTCCATCCCGCCAAGGATTAAAAGATTATGCCCAACTGCTTTTTCCTTAGCTATTTCTATTGCATTACGACTATGATGGTCAGTAATACAGACCCCATCCAACTTGACTCTCTTTGCCATCTTAATAATATCATTTATTTCTATAACACTACATGGAGACCCAAGTACTGTATGTGTATGCAGATCTATTAACATCTTCCCCCGCGCCAATTTATACCAGAAGAACTATTATCCTTCTTTAATCTCATCCCAATAAATATCCCCAGCAAAACAAGAAGGAATGCACCCACAATCATATTAAAATTAAAAAATATCCTCTCAATACCCTTCCACTCCTCTCCCATAAACAACCCTATGCAAACAAGCACCATGCACCATGGCAATGAACCAACCACAGTACAAGCAATAAACCTTAAAAAATTCATCCGTCCAATTCCAGCCGGTAAAGAGATAAAGGTTCTAATGATCGGCACATTCCTTGATAAAAATACTACCCTTTCCCCTTGCCTGATAACCCATGATTCAAGTATTTTTATATCATTGGAAACAATAAGTAAATATTTGCCATATTTTAACAGCAATGGCCTGCCCAAATAATAACCAATACCATAAGACAAAACTGCCCCAATCAGATCCCCTATTGTCCCTAAAAAGATAACTATCCAGATATTAAATTTGCCGGTTGAAACCAGAAAGCCTGAAAATGACATGGCTGTCTCACTTGCTGTTGGAAGACACAGACTCTCCATAATCATGGATAAAAAAATTCCGACATAACCCCAGCTTTCAATAATAGCCTTTAGCATTCCATCCATTTTTTTCCTCCTTCTTTAACATTCTTGTCCGCCTTTTCTCCAATCTCTGCATCAAGGGTCAGGTTAGAAAACCCGCTCTCTGTTATTCCTTCATCTGCTCAGTATGCATTCGATAAACCTCTTCTTCATCTACAGCACAGACAACGAACCTCTCTCGCTCCTTTATCAAATCTGTATTTAGTGGTTCTTCTAAGATATTACCCGATGAGTCAAACAATATTCTGATGGTTGGCCTGACAATTGCTTTTCTATTTATCTTGACCACCATCCCGATCTCTTCTGTATTAAGTTTTATCAGACTTCCAAGCGGATAGATAGAAACACTTTCCACAAAGGCTCTGACTGCATCAGCATAAAATTCATCATCTGCCTTAGAAACAATCAATCGAACAGCATCATAGGGAAGAAACTTTTTTCGATATGGTCTATCTGTGGTTAAGGCATCATACACATCAGCAATGGCTGATATTCTGGCTAATAATTCAATATTCTCTCCTGATATTCTATGAGGATACCCCTGACCATGCCATCGTTCGTGATGTTGACAAGCAATCTTTCTCGGCAATTCCCCTATTCGACTATTTTCACTTAAAATTTGCTGACTATACAAGGTATGTTTCTTTATCTCTTCTATTTCTTTTTCATTTAATCTGCCTGACTTAAATAATATCTCATCTGACACCTTAATCTTACCCAGATCCTGCAACATTGCCCCAAAGGCAAGTTCTTCGAGAAGATCAGCAGAAAGTTGATGTCTTACCCCAATTAGCGTAGCAATCATACACACATTCACAGAATGAGAGAAGGTATATTCATCATGACTCTTAATCTTAATCAGGTTCAGCATTGCATCCTGATTATCCATTATCTCCTCTACCATATTTTTTATAAGCTTTTTTGTTTCTTTATCGTCAACAATTTTTCCCATCTTGACATTATTAATAGTAAAATGAATTATTTTCATTGCCTCTTTTTGTGTCTGGGAAGAAAGCATTGGTGGAACGCTTTCTAATGCCTCAGTTATAATATCTTTAGCAGAATTATCTCCTTTTTCATCCGGCATATCCTTAAAAAAAACACCTCTTTTACCCATAATCTAATTACCTCCTCCCAAGTAAGCATTTTTTACCTCATCATTTTTAACAGATTAGCTGCTGCATCCATCATCACTACTTTTCCTGTTTCCATCACATACCCCAGCAATTCTAATTATGACATTTTTACCGCATAAACACATAACAACTCACCACGGAGACACAGAGGAAAATCGAAGGACAAATCTCTTATTTGAATGTGGCTGAATGCAGATTTTTGGAAATTTGAAGCATTATTCTGTGAATTTATAAAAATTTGCATTCCGTCAGCTTGTTTTTTTAAGTTATTCTCCGTGCCTCCGTGTCTCTGTGGTGAATCTGAAAATCCATAATGAGAATTGCTGCACATACCCTCGATTTGCCACTTTCAAGGCAACATAAGCATCCTGTTCTACAAGGAGACCGGGTACCTTATTACCTTTTTATCCTCTTCACACACTCATCCCTTCCCAGAATGGAAATAATTATCGGCAAATCAGGTCCATGAACACAACCGGTAAGAGCAACCCTGATGGGCATGAATAATCCTTTCCCTTTTATCCCAAGCCCCTTGCCAACAGCCTTTATCTTTTCACTGCATTCTTCTGGAGTAGGATATTCCCCACCCTGTCCAAGCAGGGAAGAAAAAGCACCAAGTATCTCCCCTACCCTATCATTTTTCATAACGACTTGTGATTCTTCATCCAGAACAAAATCTGCAACAAAAAAATATCGTACCTGATCCACAATATCTGAAAGTTTTTCCAATCTCTCCTGAAGTAATTCAACCACTCGGCGAAACCATGCCTGATCATGGATATGATACCCTGCCTGCTCCACAAATGGCAGACACAATTCTACCAGCTTATCCAGCGGCAGTTGTCTGATATAGATCCCATTCATCCATGTAAGTTTTTGCATATCAAAGATAGCAGATGACTTGCTCACCCCTTCTATTGAAAAGCAATCAATCAAATCATGAGCAGTATATATTTCCCTGTTTATCCCCTCACCCTCTGACCAGCCGCGTAATGCCAGATAATTCACCATTGCCTCTGACAGGTATCCCATTTCCTTAAATGCCTCTGTTGCTGTTGCCCCATGCCGTTTGGAAAGCCGACTGCCATCTTCACCCAGCATCAATGGAAGATGGGTAAAATAGGGTGGATTAAAGCCAAGTGCTTGATATATCAATATTTGTTTTGGTGTATTTGATAGATGATCTTCCCCACGAATAACATGGGTTATTTTCATTAAGGCATCGTCAATAACCACGGCAAAGTTATAGGAGGCTACCCCATTTGACCTGATGATAACAAAATCCGTAAGGGTATCAGCCTGAAAAGATACCTGACCGCGAAGCTCATCCTGAATAATTACATTTGATTTGGTGACACAGATATTCTTGCCTGTGTCTGGCGATATCTCGTCTGACACCAGAAACCTTATGCTCGGCTCCCTGCCAGATGCCTTAAGCTTTTCTTTCTCCTCAACTGAAAGATTTCGGCACCTGCCATCATAACCTGGGGTTCGTTTCTCTGCTAATGCCTGTTTTCTCCTTTCCTCAAGCTCTTCTTCCTGGCAATAGCAATAATAAGCCTTGCCCTTCTCAAGCAGTTTCCCGGCATATTCTCGATATAAAGCCAATCTTTCACACTGTCGATATGGACCAAACTCACCACCAATATCCGGACCCTCATCCCAATCCAGACCAAGCCACTTCAGCGAGGAAATAATCGTACCCTCTGATGCCCCAGATGACCTCTCTATATCTGTATCCTCTATCCTCAAGACAAATGTTCCCTGATGATGCCGGGCAAAAAGCCAATTAAAAAGTGCGGTGCGACTACCGCCAATATGTAGATACCCTGTTGGTGAGGGTGCAAATCTAACCCTGATATTGTTCATTTCCCATTTCTCTCCTTATCACGCCGCTATTTTATGAAATTCCATATCCATCTCTGTTATCTTCTGTTCGTTCTTTGCAACCCTCATCACTAACATCTCGTGTTCATCCCGTCGAACAATTACCTCATACAGTCGATCCATCCGAATAGTATTCTTAAATATTTCTTCCTTCAACTCTCTTTTTACCTCAGATATTTCTTCCTTCAACTCTCTTTTTACCTCAGATATTTCTTTTTTCAACTCTATTCTTAAATCAGATATTTCTTTCTTCAACTCCACCCTTAATTCATCTATCCGTCTACTTTGGTCAACAAGTTGGATATTTGTATCATTAACTCGTTGATTTATAAATTGAAGTATGGTTTTGATTTCCTGATTTTCTGCTTTGATTATCCCCAGTTCAGGAAGTATAAGCTCTTGAACAACCTTTTTTATATTTTCCACCATAAGCATTTTTTGTTTTACCTCCACGAATGTTTGTTTGTACCATTAACATCATACCACATTTTTGCCTCTTCGTCAATCCTTTTTTTGGTTGAAAATTTCTTGAATCCCTTATTCGGTGGCATTGAAAGAAAAACATCTTGACATAATCCATTTATTATGTTATTATGTAACTACTCAGGTAAAGTAATTCACCACGGAGAACACATAAGTTGATAGGTTGATAGGTTGATGAGTTTATAGGTTAAAGGAACACAGATTCATAATTCATAAACATTTCCTATCAATTCATCCACTTATCAACCCATCAACTATTCAAC
>Ga0210054_1004453_pt1 | contig 10220 bp, 5 predicted proteins | sample CryGeymeta201516_FD_185470 | JGI IMG/M metagenome (GOLD analysis project Ga0210054, IMG submission 185470) | Groundwater microbial communities from Crystal Geyser aquifers in Utah, USA - Crystal Geyser metaG 2015-16 (SPAdes) (version 2) | ecosystem: Environmental > Aquatic > Deep subsurface >...
AATTTGATGCGAATGGTGGAATTCTCGCGGGACCTTCAGAAACTAAAGCAGAGACTGACGTTTTCTCAGATGATATCACCACCAAGACCCCCATGAGCGCGAAAACACCTTACTCAGCTATTATGCCTGACAATCTTCCAATAGAAGCGCCACCACCCCCGGAGCCACAAAGGGCTGCCCGACAGAAGCAGCACCGAGTAATGCGTATGCCCCACATCAATTCAAGAGGACGTCGAGGTCACCCGCCCTCTCCGACACCGCGGGTTCGTCAGCCATTTCCCCGTACGCAGGCAATGATGTCAAAGCTTGTTAGTAGCAAACGTGACATCATGATTGGAGCTGGAGAAGAATCAGCGCGAATGCAGATATCGACCCTGACTCTTGACACGGCTCTGCCGTCTGCCGACGCCGGATCTGTCTTGCAAGAAGTCAATAACCAGTCTTTGATTGATAGATGCCAGGAGCGGGGTACTTATACTGGTACAGTAAGCGAGATGGATGAGCCAAATGGCTATGGTACCATGATTTATAACAATGGAGCATTTTACAAGGGTCAATGGAAGCAAGGGCACTGGTAGGTTTTGCTCCTGGCAGATTTGATTTTCACCCCCTCCCCTCCATACTTGCTAACAACAATTTTTAAACTTTGTATATTCTCTTCAGGCATGGTGAGGGTATCTTGCGAACTCCCGATGGAGATAGCTACGAAGGTGACTTTGTTTACGACTGTCGTCACGGAAGAGGAATATACAAGTACGCCAACGGGGATGTCTATGAAGGGGACTTCAGCACTGACAAACGGCACGGAAAGGGCACATTCCTGTTCCAAAACGGTAGCATGTATCGTGGCGACTTTAGTTACGGAAATTTTCATGGCTACGGCTGGTACGAATTTGAAGATGGTTACTATGAGGGAGCATGGGTCGACGGCAATTATGAGGGCATTGGCACTCTCACCTACAAAGATGGCAGTCATTATACGGGCCGGTTCAAGGGTGGGGTTGCCGATGGAATTGGAGAGGAACGCAAAGCAGACGGAACAGGACGAAGAGGCACCTGGAGGAATGGTGAATATGACGGTGACGAGCTAGAGCATAGCGCGGGCGTCTTATCAATATAATCCTTTTTTAAATTACTTTTATCCAAAAGTAATCAGCTCTGTATTTTGTTGGTTTAATTACGTTCATTACTATTCATTCAGGGAAATAGAACTATTTGTAGGGCTTCGGCTTCCAGCACAGATGACAAAAAACTTTACCAAACCTCAGCAGAACGAAGGGACGTTTTCTTCTGGTCGGTAACCTTATTGTTGCTTGCGCGAATAATGTTCAAATGCTCCTCGAGAGCTGCCTTGTTTTCGGACGGGTCGACATACTCTTGGGTCATGATGGAGGGTCCCTTGTGGAAGTCGCAGTTCTTACCATCCTCGTGGCATGGAAAGTTTTGGACTGTGAATTGTCCTGGTGTGGCCCAAGCTACTTCTCCCTCAATACCGAGCACATTAGCCCCAGCCTTGACGCGAATGTAACCAAGTTCTCCCCAGTACTGTCCCCAACTATTGCGGATGATCCAGTAGGTTCCCTTGTTGCTGTCACTGCCATCCGTACTTTTCGAATCATCGTATTGGTCCCATCCGACAATAGATACGATGTGATTGGTTTGTTGGCTGTGCGATTCATCGGTAAAGACTCCTCCCGCATACTCAACAATGGGTTCGGCATTGATGGTGGCAGCCACGGGTCCTCGGACCATGATTTCAGATTGAATAGCCTTGACAAGATCGTACTCAGGATTGGTAGGATCTTCGGTAGGAATGATGCCGTACTCGGCAACCGTAGCATTGGGGAAGATGTCAATCTCAACACACCGTCCTCCCATTCCAGCAAAGGTATCACCTATTGTAGAATTCAAGATAAAATATTAGACATAAAGACATTTCGGAACATGCCACCATCCGACAAAGGGAGCAAATAATGACTGTTCCTGTAAAAAGTAATAATGACTCACAGGTTTTGCAGGTGGTGGTAGCCGAGCACTGCGTATCGACATAAGGACAGATTCCATCGGTCGCTTCCTTGGAACAGGCCACGTAGGGCATGCAGGTATCGTAGGGAACGTAGCCCGTCTTTTGGATGAACTCGTAGGTTTGAGTGTGATAACCTCCGTGACATGATCCTGCATCTTCCGTTCCGCAGTTCAAAATGAACTGGATGGAAAGATTGATATCGTCACCCTGAGCCTTGCGGGCAATCTTAATCCGATCTGCCAAGGAACTGAGAGCACCGTGGGCCCAGCAAGATCCGCAGTACTTTAAATTTAAATGGATGTATGAGTGTATGTGTGAGATCGAATATCCACGAACCAAAAAATAGTGAATTTTTTTTGATGATGTACAAATTCACAATCAGTAACAATTAATAATAATAATAACAATAATAATAATAAAGATAATGCAGCAAAACTTACCTGAGGAATGTGCTGGTTAAGACTGTGGGTCAAGTAAGAGACACCGCCAACATTGGCCCAAGTAAAACTGGGAGGAAGTTCTTCTGCTCCTAGGTATGTGTGAGGCAAGGGACTCTTGACATTGCTGTGAACAGCATCGTCACGGATCTGCCAGTTGAAGAAAAAAATAAAAGAAAATTATATGAGCTGTATAATATTATGTATGGGTTCAAAACAGTTGTTGATAAAGCAAAAACAGTTCACACGAGTCATTTGAAATTATTATAACATTCTGGTTGCGTGTCCAAATAATATGCAATCGACATCACACATCACACATCACATCAATAATCAATACGCACTTTGATCTCGTTGAAACGTTCAGCCGATGCTGTCGCTGACAACAGAGAGAGGAGGAGAGTGGTGCCAATGATCTTCATACTTGAAAACGAAAACTATATGAAGTGCTGCTTTGGATATGTTATTGCTGGTTGCAGAATTTTCTGCTTGATCTCACAGAACAAAATTTATGAACTTGCAGTACTGACGAAGGCAGAAAAAAATCCTCGGGGGTCCAGCTGCTTTTTTCATTGACATCACTCGTGCTCGGTTACGAATTTGAGTCAAATCGCCATGCAGAGAGACGAAGGAAATGCATGACTCTTTCGGACGAAACCCCCGGGCAGCTAAGAACAGATGTGCAGCATTGCTGAGGAGAGCAGTACCAGTACTAGTAGTAGTCTACTGGACCAGGTACTCCATTCGTACGGTGAGCAGACGAAGTGCTCGCAGTGTTCCAGCTATGGTATGCAGTACTGGTAGTATTGCAGCCCCCTTAGACCTACGTAAATAAAATTAAAAGACTACTAGCTAGTAGGCATCCTCTTAAACGGGCGCCATGGTTGTGATCCCCGTTAAATTAGAACAGTGGAGTCAAGCCAACTACTCTCAAGAATCCGAACGTGACTACAAAGAACACATCCTGCATATTGACAAATTCCACCAACCAAACACATTATTCAGGCAGACAAATACTAAAAGTACATCTTCAATTTTTATTTCAATTTTTATAATCTGCAAGCAGCAAAACAATAATCTAAATTCAAATTCGCTAATAAGAGTCACGAATCGACAGACTTTTCCATAAAGCGTGGATTCTCACAAATTTACAGACTTGCCAATAAAGCGTGGGTTCTTTGTTTTGATACCCCGTTTTTCCAATTTTATGCATTCCGCCTCTGTGCACTCTTGGATGAATTCTCCACGACGCCACAGGCCACTGCGAACGCTTCCATCGGCGAGGCGTTCTTCGCCATAGCCGTGAGCCGAGCCACGCTTGAATCGTCCTTGGTAATTGCTGCCATCCTTGTACTGGAGTCTGCCCTGTCCATAGTATTCGTCACGTTTCCAATCACCCTCGTAGTAGCCTCCATCAAAGGTATACTTTCCGAATCCTTCAAAGCTGCCCATGCAAAAGTCGCCCTCATAGACGGATCCATTGTAGAATTTGAATTTGCCAAATCCGTGACGATTGTCTTCAAAGAAGTCTCCTTCGTAGACGTCGCCACTAGTAAAACGATACACTCCCTTTCCGTGACGAGCATCACCCACAAAATCTCCTTGGTAGGAGTCACCGTTGGCATTGAGCAGGGTTCCGTGTCCAAACCAGCGCCCCTTTCTCCATTCGCCTGATAATTGTGAATAGTGTTTGATTTAGTGAGCAAAAAGTAATAATTTGCTGCCAAGTTCATACTAAATTGGTACCACAACAGCCAGTCAAATACTAATAATAACAAGCAAGTACTAATATACTACGTACCTTTGTAGAATCGTCCACTATCGTATTTCATGGTTCCAAAACCATTCGGGTCCTTGGCGGGTCCAACTGTTCCCGTATACGTGCCACGATCTCCATACATGTCAACAATGATCAACCCTGAGACTTGTTTCAGTTGCGATTCGTCATAATCTTGTCCATTGTCGTCTTCGTGTTGCATATTGTCCGCCTCATCATCTTCTTCATCATCATCAATATTGGTCATGTCCATGTATTGCGATTCACTCAAATCAGAATGATCGTCTTGATCTCGAACATTTAATTCCAAAAGAGACATGTGCCCGGTGACTCCAAGATTCACGTCGACCTTGTCTTGTGTGGCAAATTCCACCATACTCGAGTGACCCCACTTCGGATCGACTTTGTTCGTAGCAGCGTTGTTGTTGTGTACCTCGGGAGCTGGGTTCATTTCTTGATTACTCGATCGAATATCAAAGACATCGTCAGGAGATGTGGGAAAATCCATGACATCATCCCCGACGACAGCAGCATCTGCCGATGAATCTGCCAAGATATCGTTGACGGACGCAATGGAAATTTCTCGATTGCTGTGACTGTTATTGTCCTGTTGTTGTTGTTGTTGTTGTTGTTGTTTTTGTTCTTGCTGTTGCTCTGTTTCTTCATTGTCATGATTCTCACGATTACTGTTTTGACGGTGCGATTCCAAAATAATTTCCATGGCCAAATTGGCGGGTAAATTGAATTTTTTTCGTTGAATCGTAGCCAGGTCGTCACCACATCCGTCTTCAAAAATGGCATCCAAATCTGGCATAGCATGCCGTTCAAAGGAATGATGACTTCCATCCAAGGCAATTTCGGTACTGGAACGCGACTGTAAGTGTTGCAAAGACAGTTCAACACGACCATTCCCGGAATGACCCTGACCCTGACCCTGACGTCTGTTGTTGTTGCTGCTGGGTGTCACCACATGATTATTGTTATTATTATTACTACTATTATTTGTTGCAGCAAGTGAAAAAGAACAATTGCTATCATGACGTGTCAATGGTTGTCGAATGCTACTGTCCACAGATCGCTGACTGGTGGCACGTCGGGGAACTTTGCGACGCGATCGTTGCGAAGGTACAGAACGGGTCGTCGGCGTCTTTGATGGTGTAAGTCGTCGCGAAATACCAACTTGACCATTGTTGTTGTCGTTGTTCTTGGGTTTGGGAATCGAATGATAAACCGCCCCGGCAGTATTGCTGCTAACAGGGTCCTTCTGACCGACGGATTTGACCTGAGTGTTGTTGTCACCGTCATTTGTAATATTGTTGTTATTGTTGTTATTATTGGAAGCCACATGCTGCAAAATGGTCCTACACAATTCTTGCGTTGTTTGCGATTGTTCCTGAAGAGATTTTTGGAGTTCCAAAATAAGTTCGTGTTGTTTCTCCAGGGTCGTCTGTTGCTGTTCTACTCTGGTGGTCAATTGACGCATATCTTGGAGCATCAATCGTGTCGTGGCGGCCGTCATCAAGGTTGTACGAGAATGTTTAGACATGGCCGGAATCGGAATTTGATCAGAAGGAATGCGAGGAGAGTTGTTGTTGTTCTTGTGATTGTGGTTAGTGTTACTGGAAGACAACGACGGCGAAACAGCAGCAGTCGTTGATTGGACTTGCAACCATCGTCCTAAAATAGATTCCAATAAGGCTTGTTGTTGTCGTCGTTCATTCAAAATGCTGTCGTCTTGGTCATCATCGTTATTCCCAGTGTGATCAGAAGGTTGCTCCTTGGATTCATCTCCGCTAGAATCAGTCGTGTTGTTGTTGTTGTTGTTGGCGATCAAAAATGGTTCGGCAGCAGCTCCCAGCAAAAACGACGACGATAACAGGGTGGCGTAATTTCCCAATGGCATCTTCTCGTCGGAGCATAAATGACATTGTCTCAAGCACGGCGCTCCTTCTTCTAGCACCAATACGTCGGGATGGATTGAACAACAACCATCATCACGTATATTCAACGTTTTTTGCAGCAGCGTATTCATCACGAACTGTGTTTGCTATTATTTTGTGCGCTGTTGTTGTTTGCGTTCTAGATTTTCCAAATAATTGTCAAGAAATTGAACTAGAGAGAGAGAAAACGTAAGGATTTCCTACCGCTGTTGTTATTGTTAAGGTTCTATATCTCTTTTTTAAAAGGACGAAGGCAATGACAAAAATATTTTACTGTGTCTTGTGGCAGGGTTCTTGTTGGCTGGCTTGTTGTCTCATCTTGTTGGCCAATTTATTTCACTAGCTAGCTTCTGCTGAGATTCAACGCGCCGTACAACCTCTCCTCTACAGTAGTAGACTAGTACCACGGTAGTAGAACTACTGTAGCTAGTACTACTAGGCCTAACTACTCCTGGCTAGTCTCTAGTACTGTAGACTACTACAACATGTAGTAGTAAAAGACGACATCTGGATTTTCATTGGAAGTTCAGTCAAGTCAATGGTCACAACAATCGCTACTGTTTTTCCACACTGCACAGTAGTATGGCAACCAATCTTGCTTGCTTTGGATTTCGATGATTTTGTCAAGACGAGTTTCTGAAAGAAAGTGGGACCTACCCAAGTACTAGCAGTACCAGGTACTATCACAGTATGATGCCGAAAACAAGACAGAGACAGAGGTTTAATTATTAATAATCTGATCTTACTTCCGAGTGGTTCTTAGTACCTGGTACCAGGTAGTACAGTAGCTACTACTCCTAGCTAGCTATTGAGTAGTCTGATACCAAAGTAGCTACTAGAGTATGAAAATTCAGTGAGAACTCGGACTGAGATGGATGAGAACAAAGAGCAAATCTGAAGCCAACTAGACTACCAGAATACTACTGGTAGACTACGATACTGTATCTATTATTCCAATCCTCCGTCCATGAATGTCACACCAAACTCAACATCAATACCATAGTATCTAAGATGATCAAGCTAGCTCGGCCAAGAAGCACAAGCGCTGGCACCAGCAGCTGAAGCCTTTCGTGGCCGGTGGCCGGTGACCGGTGACCAGGATCAGGATGGATGACCAAGAGCAAACTCTAAACGGCAATGCGTCGTACATGATTTGCATGCGTACGTGCTTCTATCGGCTTCCGTTAGAAGGCAATTACAAATCACAGTGATAGTCAACTCTTAGAAGGTGGCTTCACTCCTGATTAGACAAGGCAGCCCTTGAAGCAGCCATTTTGATATCGTTGCAAAAGCTAAAGTTCCAAGTCCAGTGAAAAGTGAAAACTCGCTCTTTGTTCTTTCAGGACGTAGTTTGGGAAATTTTTGATAGGTTGTCTAAATATACATGGTTGCCGATAGACGATAGTAAGGCTTGGAAATGGCGACATTTGAAAACAGCTACAGTACCAACTATAAAATCCTTTCTCATGATTCCTACGAAAACAATGTCTGAGCTTTTTGATCCTCTCTCGTGGTTCGCCTCACACAAGGTCAGCTTTCTCTTCTTCGTCTTCGGAAGATACTTCTGTGCTGACTGTTTGATCATCGAATGAATTTAGATCCTCGTCATCAACCGCCGCCTGGTGGAACAAACCATTATCATAGCAGAAATGCGACTCGGAATTGTCCCCTGTTATTAGACGCGAGTAGTCGAGGGATGCACAGGTGATAGCGCGGCACTTGCTGGTGCACCAGAGAGGCTGATAGTCTGACGTTATCATCGTAAGTCTGAACTCGAAGCCGGTTCGTTCAAATTGAAATCGGAGCATTTCCAATCGTATTTCACTCGGCAAAGCGATTAGGGCATTCTTCAATTCGGCCAAGGTCTTTCCGTGGTCATCAAGAAATCCAGAGCGATTTTCACACCCCTCTCCAAATGAGGTGTGAAAGTGTCGGCCTTCTACCAATGCAGTCCATTCCCCACTCACAATCTTGCGAGCAAACAGAGTACGAGTGTACCCAATCACACCATGATACTCACTGGCGACTTCTAAAAGAAGATCTAAAATTGCACAAATAGAACCGCAGCTATGTCGTGTTCGACGAAGAGTCGGCGGACCTGGCTCAAACAAAATCTCCTCCAATAGATGACAAGCGAGAACAATCATACCAAGATCATCATCATTACTGGCTAATCCTGTAGCAGTCGCCAAATGTAACCAGCGACAGCTACAGTCACACCGGAAGCGCGACAATTTGACTCCTGCAGCATTGGACGGAACCGCCCAACCACTTAGGATGCTATTATTGCGGTGGTAGCAAATATCCTTACCGAATTCTAGTGGCTTTGCAAGTATCTCCTTCCAAACTTCAACTTCAGTTACACAAGTGACAACATAAAACGTCTTCTGGCTACTTGCGTTGAAGAGATTGTCTAGCTTTGAGGCATCATTACCATCTTTTCCCAAATCAGGAGCAACAATACCAAGGTAATCTTCATAGAAAGAATCTTCCATGGGCATGTCGCTGAAGCTTTCATTTTCGTTAATTAGAACCTTCGGGCAGTGCTTGAAGACACAGACAGACACAGCACTGGTGCGTGGGTAGTACAGCAGCTTCACAATCATAGACTTTGTACGAGAGCCATCCTTCATTTCTTCCAGTGGCACTTCCTTCTGAAACGCTATTGTTTCCATTTTATCGCTGTCGACATTGCAATAATACCATTCGCTGTAGCCCAGCTGCGTTGCTGCTTCATACACGTGCAAAAATTCAGGGCAAAGTGCTGGCCCGTGGCAATTTTACCCTCGGCCTCCTCTTCCGTCAACCAGGGCCATTCTTGTTCAAAGATATCGAAGGAACGACGTGACATTCTCATTCTCTTGAGATTCGAATACGAAGATACTGCTGTGCACTCTCTTGTCTGCTAGGATAGAGCGAACAGAAAAAACAAATGTTCTCTTTGCAAGCTAAAGTTTTTGGAACAACCCTCAGGCAATGCGGCCGATAATGCGAGCTACATTTGTGAAAAATATCCGATGTTGGCGTTGCTGACGTTGACTTTACCACAACGGATAAAATTATTAAGAATTTTTGTTTAGTGCTGACCTCGTAAGATCCAGTATCCGGGATTTGGATTCGCGACTGCCGGGATAATGATAATACACAGCAATGTTGGGAATAGATAATTTTTTACTATTCCTGCTAGACCCTAGTAGAGACACGGGAACATAGTTTTTTTATCTTCAGCATCTCTCGCTTGAGTTTTGAGATCTTTGAGTGCTAAGCCCGTTTTTCATCAGTTGAGGATTTTATGGCGTCGCGTTTGTTGAGACGGAACAACGCTTGCGTACTCAACGCTTTTCTCCTGACCATTTTCTTTCACATTCTGTTCGGTACCAATAGTAAGTTTTCGCTTCATTGCATTCTTACCAAGCTTTTGCAAGGTTTTCAATGTGCTATTACAAGACATATTCCGCACGTTGCCAATACAAATCAGTTCATATTTGGCTCGTGTCAACGCAACATTTATTCTCCGATCATCCATCAAAAAACCCGCTCCGTGTCTCGCACTTGTTTCAGAACTGCAGCTTCGCACGAAGGAAAGAATCACTAGGTTAGATTCGCTTCCTTGGCTGGCATCTACCGTTGCAACAAGAACACTACCCATGCCCCTCGCGCGCAAAAGACTGCTGATCAGTGCAACTTGAGCTTGGTAAAAGGAAATAACGCGAATGCTTGTTGACGAAGACCAGTTGGTGTCATGTTGTGCTACAGCCTTCGAGCGAAACGTTTCGATCCACTCCACTACGGCCATTGCTTCGGCTTTGTTCTCGTAAGAACCACGGTTGGTCTGCTTCTCCCGACCTTGAACCTGCTGAAAAATAAAAGATTGATCGTCCCTCAGAACTTTCACAGGGGCAATGTACCTGCGGCTCTTGACATGAGCACTGTTCTTCAATTTACCCCGATAAAATCGTTTGGATGGGAACTTGCTGATTTCTTCTTTCATACGGTACTGCTTTGTCAGCATAATGTACGGGTACTTGCAGTCAACCATA
>Ga0210054_1004455_pt1 | contig 10212 bp, 11 predicted proteins | sample CryGeymeta201516_FD_185470 | JGI IMG/M metagenome (GOLD analysis project Ga0210054, IMG submission 185470) | Groundwater microbial communities from Crystal Geyser aquifers in Utah, USA - Crystal Geyser metaG 2015-16 (SPAdes) (version 2) | ecosystem: Environmental > Aquatic > Deep subsurface >...
GCCAAGGCGCCCGGTGCATGCGCAACATCCTCGATCAACTTAATTCCCCTCTCTTGGCATAACGCGGAAATTGCCGGCATATCACAAGGGAATCCGGCGTAGTGAACCACAATTACTGCTTTGGTATTAGGCGAAATCCTCCGCGCAATGCTTTCGGCCGAAACATTCCAATCCGCAAGCGATGCACAATCTGCCAATATCGGCTTTGCGCCGACCATGCGCACCGAGTTTGCATCAGCCACGAAAGTCAATGCCGGGATAATCACTTCATCATTCACACCAACATCCAACGCCAACAGGGCCATATGCAGTGCCGCCGTACCATTCGCCACCGCCACACAACGCGCCCCAGAACCAAGATACTCGGCAAACGCATTCTCAAAACTAACAATGCGCTCCCCCATCGTGAGCCAGCCACCCGCTACGACATCAGCCACCGCATCACGTTCACGATTATCAAAGTTGAGTTTGAATAGTTGCACCTTCCACATAGTTCATACACCTCTGTTAGCTTATTTATAAACAGCCACCTTGCTGCCCAGTATTCCACGAATTACACCAACTAAAAATCCCGCATTGGCCAAACAAAAACTGTATGCCAAAGACACTCCTGGCACTGGCAATCGCAACGCACCTAGCAAAGCAGCCACCATAAACAGCATGCCCGGTAACGCGGCCAGCATACCAAGATATCCCTGCTGAATAACAACAACACTGCCGATCAGCCACATCAGCAAGAATAATGGCGAAAGCCAGCGCAAAATCTTATGCGACCACAATGCAAATGCAATGTGAGGATGGCGCAGCGGGTTGAGCAAATGCGGATAGCTCCAAGTACCCTGCCAGTTGCGCAATGTCATTCTGACGCGAGTCCTGAATTCCTTTTTCGGGTCATGCTCCATGCGATCAAATGCTAGCGCATTGTCCGCATGGACCATCCTGAAACCCTGATCCACAACATCAAGCGGAATCAAGCAGTCTTCACCCACTGTTGCCTGCATCGGGCGGAACAAGCTGCGCCGTATTGCCATGCAAGCCCCCGAGGCCACCGCCATAATACCTAGCTCACTTTCAAGTTGCCTGATTTGCAACTCTTGCCGCCAATAGAAACCCTGGCTACGCGAGACACCGTCCTCTGTTTCTGTCAAGAATAGCAAATGTCCATCTACTCCCCCTACTTGCGGATCGTTGAAGACACGCGCAACTTCTTTCAGGAACAGCGGATCAAACTGGGTATCAGCATCGGTAAATATGATGATTTCGCCGACTGCTGTAGCAATCGCCTGATTCTGTGTATCTGTTTTTCCTTTCCTTTCTACAGGGCGGAAGAGACTTACCCGAGAATCCGCCAATCCTCTAACGATGTCATCCGTCCCATCGGTGGATCCATCTGATGCTATAAGTATTTCAAGCTTGCCCTGAAGATATTCGCAGGCAAGAACATTTTGAATACGTGCCTCAATACCTTTGGCTTCGTTAAAAACGGTAATTAGCACAGTAACTGACGGTACGGCAGAATTAGTATTGGCACCCACTTTGCTCGAATGATGAAAATTGACGAGAATCTTTAGAAACGCAACATAGCCGGAGTACAGATATGCCAAGGCAAAGAAACCAGAAATAGCAAACAGAATCATGTGGTGCTCTTCTGGGCAAAATACACAAAATGTGATCGTAACAGTGGGAAATACGATAGAAGCTCGCCCATGAAATACGATCTTGGGACGACCAGTCTTGCAATAGGTGGTGCTAACAACAAACTTTGATAATGAGCATTAATCGCATTTGGCCAATAACTGCACAGCGAACTATGGGTTACTTTTCGTACATTCAGGTTACTAGGGTTGTTGTATCGGAAATCAAAAACCATAAGCCAGCCACCCGGCTTCAACAAATTCCACATCTTATTCGCCAGAGACACACGAGATTCCTCATCAAGAATTGATGAGAAAACTGTATTAGTTGAAATTAGATGGAAATTTTCATTATTGGCAAAGCTGCAATCCCCCAAATGCCACTTAATCTCAGGTGCGGAAATTTGCCGAGCGATCTCTAATCGATCGGGTAAAAATTCAGTGCCAGTTAAACGGTACGGATCCGCCCCCCACTCCGTCAGAGTTCGCAAGAAAGCACCCGTGCCACAGCCAATATCCAAAACATCGATTTGCGACAAATCACCACCAAAGGCTTCGCCTAACAATCTGCTAATTGCTAAGTTGCGCGCAGCATCTTGTTGCCTTACCTCTGGTCTGTGCCAAGCATATAAACCACCTCTGCCAGCGCTGTCTCTATCGGAGTAGACCTTACTTATTCGATCACGTTCGCATACTTCCGGATTTCTGTGCATGCTTTCCCTTTCTCAACTCTTCCGCTCGAATCTATAAGTCCAAATTGTCATTAGGTTACTAAAGAGTGTTTTGACTAGGCCACCACCCTCACCCTTTATAAAGAAGAAGATGCCCATAGATAACATTTGGAAAATTAAGGAAATTGAAACTGAGGCCATCACCACACTTCTCCCAAAAACACCGAAGTATGTATGTAGGTATCTCATTATACTTTTGTAACTTTCAGGACTCACGGCACGGTATGTTTTCTTGTATTTTTTATCTTTGAAACTGGCACCAGCATAGTGCAGTATTTCAACTGCATCAACGAAGCCGATCTTCCACCCAGCTCTTTTTATTCTGATGCACCAATCGACATCCTCTAGGTACATGAAATATCCCTCATCAAGCTTACCCACTTCCTCTATTACACTCCGTCTAACTAAAAATGCCGCTCCTGATATGTATTCATAGCTAGGATCTTGATTACTCGTATCAGTAAAATGCGCACCTGAATTTAAGTATGAGTTGATTGAGTCTCCAAGAAAGGGGCCAAGTCGCGCAGTAATGTATCGAAGCTTTTTTCTAGGAAAGAAGTGCTTTATTCCCAGAAATCTAACTGCATACATCCAGGGTGTGGGTATCGGTGACGGAGAATGCTGTGGGGTGCCATCAGGGTATACAAGTCGTGGGCCACAAGCGGCAAATTCAGGATGATCATCTAGCCACATCGTCAATGCTTCGATTTCGTTAGTTTTTAACAAAGTGTCACTGTTCAAAAGAAAAACATACTCAGTCGTTACATAATCAATGGCTTGATTATTCGCTTTCGCAAACCCGAGGTTGAACTCATTCTCGATAATCACAAGCGGGCTCTCGCGGGAACAAAACTCGTTACGCACACGATTAGCAGAATTATCAACTGATGCGTTATCTACCAATATCACTGGAATGGTTTCAGGAATTGATCTAATGCATGCAACTGTCAAATCTGCCGTATTGTAATTTACTACTATGACAGTCGTTTTTTGCCAAGCTTGAGCGCTTTTCATCTTTTCGCAATTCCTTTTTCCTTGTTACAAACATAGCTCCCCCTCTCCAATGCCACATAAAGTAGCCCAGCCATTGCCATTAAATGGAAAGCCAAGACAAAAGGCTGAAAAGCCAAAAGAACGAACAGTCCGATTAAGAAGGATTGGAAAGCAACATTCCCTTGCTTCCATGCAAAGTAAAAGCAGAACATATACAAGGCAAATCCAACCAGACCTGTCTTGAATAAAACTAGCACATGATAGTTGTGTATAAACTGTTTGGGGGTGTGTTCAAGTCCATCCTCAAAACGCTCATACGTTTCTATTGGTGCTGAAAACCCCCTTCCAAAAAATATAGTTACCATGTTTACTGGCCACTGATTAAACGCATCCTCAATCTCAATCAATCTTAAAGAACCCACTTCGCTTCCCACTTGCGTTTCCGTCTGCACTGCACGTGCCTCAATGACAAACATAGCAGCCTCAAACTCCTGCTGATACTGTTCACGCACGACCACTATGGCAATGATGGCAAGTATAAAAGTAAATAGGACCCCCTTAATTAGAAGTCGAGAATGGTACAACACGAAAATTGTGGAAATTATCAGCGCTATCCAAAGTGATCGGGTCAGGCTTAACAAAGTAATCCCAACCGAGAGTGCAAACACAATCCCAAAGTATAGACGCCACACACCCCTGGACTTTATTGAAAAATATAGAGCGGCCGTAGAGAACAAGCTTATCGCTGCATCTACGGGCCGTTGGACGAGTATTCCACCAACTTCCGTATAAGAAGAATGGTCGGAGAAACCATATGAACCATCCCAAAGTTTTCCTGTTAAATATAGATAGTAGATATACAGCCCACGTATAGTAAGGGCTAGAACAAATACAAAGATTAATTTCGGAATTGAATCCTTGAACATCCGCCCACACAAAATGAACATTACAACTTCAATAAATGGAAAAAGGAATTGAATACCCGCCTCGATATCTTGATTGGTTAAAAAATCAAGAAATAGCGCACTCAAAATATATGTACATAAAACTAGAAATCCAATAAAACTGTAGACTCCCACCCGTCTTGTTTGGCTAAGAAAATAAATAATTAGAGCCAAAGCGCTTAGCGTGAATAATATTAAGGATGCCTGTAGCCTAGTTAAGAAAAACATCAACGGACTGAAAATAATAAAAATATTTACCAGAAAGATGGCCCTTGCAATTGCCTGAATTGATTTGCGTCCCACATCTGCGAGGATAAAGCTACCCATTGAAGCATCTCTGGGTAAGCATTCTGTGGTCATCACCCCTGTCAATGCGCATGACAAGCACGCCACCCTGCAATTGCTGCATAGCAACGAACGGGGTGTATGTCGGCTCTGCCCACACCTGCCAGAAGTGATTTCGCAACAGCAGGTTGGCCAAGCGGGGACAAGGAAAAAACAGCAGGAAGTCGAGTGTGTGCGCCAAGGTCTCACTTACCTTTCTGTTCATCAGGCGCCTCTTCGGCTTTGCCAAGGCCAGCTATCGCGGCATGATGAAGAACGGCAATCGCCTGCTCGTCGTGGCGGCGCTGGCGAATCTGTTCATAGCGCGACACCGTCTGTTGCGACTTCCGCAGGAGAGGTACGTCTGATGAACGGAAAATCGACCGGAATGGTCGGCGAAATGACCCCTGACGGGGTGATTTCCGGCCAATTTGAATATCCGCAACTGAATGTGGGTGCGCCGTTCTCACTTGTTGTTACTTGTTCAGACCTTGTTTAATGAAATAAGATGCATGCATGCATGCATTTAGCGCTAGCGAGAGAGATGCTACCCATGCCGCACCATGCATCCCATATGCAGGTATCACAATCATATTTGCAATGACATTTGCCAGCAAGCTCACGCCTGTCAGTGATGCACTCACCCATGTTTTATTCAATGAAAAAAATATATGTGCAACGACGCCGGTCGCGGCCATGAATGGCAAGCCCAATGCCAGTATCTGAACAAGTTCCCCGGCAACCAGATATTGATTTCCAAATACGAGTTGCGTGATCTCGGCGGCAAACGACCAGAAGAATAATGCCAGAATGCCAGACATTCCCGAAACAATGAAAATCAAAGAATATGCATCTCGTTTGATCACGTTTCTAGTTTTCACAATCCTCGGGAAAAGCGCCGTAATCATCAATCCCGCCAATAGTGCTCCGCCGTCAAACAGCTGATAAGCCGAGGTGAAATAGCCAACCTCTTCATAGGAACGATAGGTCTCAAGTATTATCGTTCCAGCCCGATGAAAAATGACGACAACGACATTGATCATCAAGAATGATAAGGAGCTCTTCAGCAAGCCGATCTTACTTGGCCAATATCCAGCCGAATCCAGTCCATTGAAATTGGCGCGATATATATAGATCCCAATACCGGCGCTTATCAACACGCTGACAGTCCAACTAGCTGCAAGAAAGACGGGATTGCTGGTTGTATAAAGGGCCACCAATGTTCCGCCCAAGAATACCGCATACATAGCGCCGTCCAATACTGTAGTCCAGCGCATTTGCTCCAGCCCTTGGGTGAGCGATCGTATGGTTGAATATACGGCCCTAGGCATCATCGACAGACCAAGCACTGTCAAAATCAGCAATAATTCTTCTTGGCCGCGACGCAATATGAAAATTGCCCCGCACCCCAAGGCAATACTCAATAGACCTAAATATGTTCTGAGCAGAATCACATTTGTAATATCCACTCGCCCAAAGCCTCCTCCCGCGACCCCTTTCATTATCAGGGTGTGAAATCCAAAATCTCCTAATAGATGCATTAAAAACAGGATGGTAAAAGCATAGGAGAAGATACCCCATTGTGCGGGCCCAAGCGCCCTTGCAGCCAAAGCCATGGCGATCAGAAAGAGAAGCTTGCTGACAACAACCGATGCAAACAGATGCAATACACCGCTTAGCAGTCTGCGATCAAAATATTCAGACGGGAACAGATGCCTGAACTTAGACACTGTCATATCCTAGCTTTTTCATCCAAAGCGCCCCCTTGACCTTTGAATAGAATTCCATCAACTCAGGATCGCGTTTGAATGAGAATGCTCTACTTGGATTTGCCCGGCTCGCCACTTCATTGAGCAATGCAACATTTTTTTCAAGTCCGCAGAATTCCACAATCGAGTTCAATATTGGATGCGGATTGCTCAAAAAGTCTTCATAGCGGATGTGAAGAATCCCTCCCCCCCCGACAGCCTGGCCAATTGCAAAAGCCTGAGCAATATATTCTTCCCACAAATTGAACCCACCGCGCAGTTTGCATACTCTGGGCGATGAGTAGACTGAATCAAGTTTGGGGGGTGTGCTTAATTCTCGCTCTCTAAGACTTGCCGCCACATCAACGCCATTCCGGTAAATATGCACAAATCGCGCTTGTGGAAACAGCTCTTGCCATATGGAGGCTGTGAATGTGTTGCGCGGGTCTTTCCAGCCCCACGGCCCCTTGATGTTATTTATCGAATTTGCCGGAATGCACCCCATGTGCCCAAAAAATAATGCTGAATTTGGCCAGCCCAATTGGCTTCTTAACTGACCTACGACCATCTTCTTCTTTTGTGGACAATCGTCCAGCTCAAGTATGGGCTTGGGATTATCCCATCCACAATTGCACACTTTTTCGATAAACAAATTCTGTTTATGAAAAAAATATGCCTCATCATTCCCTCTACTCCATCCCGTATTTAGTCCCATCGAACTAAGAAATGAGGTCAGCATGGAAGTACCTGAGCGGTGCATTCCAATGAATATGATTGGGTAAGTGTTGTTGTCGTTTCTCATGCTAGATTTCTGAACGGGCGCTACGCCCATTTTGTTCCCCGGAATATCTTGTGATGATGAATTCCAGCTTTGTGCTTCAGGACGTATTGCATGAGTTCGGCAAGTACGTCATCGGTCAGGAAATTGGGCTTTAGTCCCAACTCCAACAATCCGGTGTGCTTTGGATTGTAGTAATGCTCTTCTTTTTCTTTGCGCGGATTCTCTATCGAATTGACTTTCACATTCAGGCCAAGTTTATTACCGACGGATTGGACTTTATCTGCCAGCTGGTTGACGCTGAATATTTCTGTGAATTGATTGAATATGCGTAGCTCGCCTTTATTGGCCGGATTCTCGAGAGAGAGTCGAATGCAATTCAGTGTGTCCATAATATTCAGGTAACCGCGCGTTTGCCCGCCTTTGCCATAGACGGTCAGCGGATAGCCTCCTACTGCCTGCACCACGAAACGGTTCAGCACGGTACCGAAAAGTTCGTCGTAGCTATAGAAAGGTAGCAGATTTTCATTACTCCTATTCTCCGCTGTGAACAGTCCATATACCGGTCCTTGCATCAGGTCAGTGACCCGTAGCCCCCATGTGCGAACATAAAACCAGAGCAGATCGGTATCCATGATCTTGGTCGTGTGGTACAGGCTTCCCGCTTGGCGCGGATAAAGAAACTTGTCCTGGCGGCCATTGTGATTGATCTCCAGCCAGCCTTCTTCGATATCGATATTGGGCGTACCGTATTCCCCCATAGTGCCCAGCTTGACCAAATGAGCATTCGGACAGAACTCACGCACCGCGAAAACAATGTTCGCTGTCACTGTGATGTTATTTGTCAACGTGAGACTGGATGTCTCGCGTCGCAACATGGAATAGGGCGCCGATGGTTGCTCGGCATAGTGGACAATGGCCTCCGGCATGAACTCCTGAAACACCTTCGCGGTGAAGCTCCAGTCGGTGAGATCACCGATAAACACTTTCATCGATATGCCGGTTTCTTCTTGCCACAAACGGGCGCGCCCATGCAGGTTTGGAACGCTAAAGAGTGTTTCCACATCTTCTTCGCGTGCAAGGTTGCGTCTTAGATAATTATCCACGACAGCCACTTCATGGCCGTGCTTGGACAAATGCATTGCTGTAGGCCACCCCAAATAACCATCCCCGCCAAGTATCAAGACTCGCATTTCTTATTCCCCTTCATTCAACAAATTGTTATTCAGCAGATAGGCGCGCAGCTCCTCCTTGCTCATAGGCTGTTCGACAGATGAGTTGTATGGATTGTCAACTCCGGTTCTGATCATGTTTTCGTAACGATATTCCATATTCTCATATACGTTCGAGAACGCCGGTTTCACCACGAAATAATCTTTAAGCTCGATAGTCCGACGAGTCTCTTCGTCGTTCATCAACTCCTCATACAACTTTTCCCCGGGTTTACTGCCAATAACTTTGATCTCGATCTGTTCTGGCTTGTAGCCATAGCGCGGCGCCATCTCTTCGATCATCACATGTGCCAGATCTACAATGCGTGCGATCGGCATTTTGGTGACAAACACCTCCCCCCCTCGCGCCAAAACAGCCGAATTCATCACCAGTTTGACGGCATCGGACAATGTCATGATAAAACGTGTCATTTCAGATGCGGTGAGTGTAACTGGTCCTCCTACTGCAATTTGCTTCTTGAATAAGGGAACCACCGAACCGCGGGACCCCAAAACGTTGCCAAACCGCGTTGAGGAGAACATCGTACCTCCATCACGGCGATGTGCATTGGCAGCCGTGATCAGCCGTTCCCCCATCAATTTCGTGGTTCCCATAACGTTTGTCGGATTAACCGCCTTGTCAGAGGATGTGAATATCACCCGCTCAACGTTATTTGCCAGTGCGGCATCGATTACATTTTGCGTCCCCAAAATATTGGTCTGAACAGGGTCTCGCGGTGATTGTTCGCACAGGATCACATGCTTCAGTGCTGCCGTATGGATGATGCAATTTACCCCAACCGATTTTCTTTTTAGCTTTTCAGAATCGCGAATATCACCCAGAAAGAGTTTCACTTTCTTGTTGCCGCGATATTCCTCGCACAGAAAGAAAAGTTCACTTTCGTTATTGTCAATTCCGATAACTTCAACAGGCTCCAAAGCAATCAATTGGCGAAGCACTTCCTTGCCTACCGTACCTGCCACACCTGTTATGAGTATCGTTTTATCTTTCCAGAAGGATATGGTGTCCATATTTTCAACTCTCCTAATTCAGCTAAATTTAAAGCTCTTATTGACGACGAATTACAGCGCGAGTTGCAAGCAGCTCCATCACTTGGTGCACGCACTCCACCAAGGACTCATGCCCCGTATCGACTGCCACTTCTGGGGCAAGCGGTGCTTCATATGGTGAGGTTATTCCAGTGAATTCAAGTATTGCGCCTTCTCGAGCTTTTTTATACAGACCCTTCACGTCCCGGTTTTCACATATATCGAGGGGGCTATTGCAATAAATCTCCAGAAAATCCCCGTGCTCGACCATGCCCCGCACCCTTTCTCGATCAGCCCGGAAAGGCGATATGAATGCGGTAAGTACGATGACGCCGGCTTCCAAAAAAAGTTTTGCCAATTCACCAACTCTACGGATGTTCTCAATTCGGCCTTTTTCCGAAAAACCGAGATCACCACATAGTCCATGACGCACATTGTCCCCGTCCAACACAAAAGTGCGGCAGCCCATTTGGTGCAGTTCTTCCTCGACGGCATGGGCCAGCGTGGATTTACCCGCCCCGGAGAGGCCGGTGAACCAGAGGATGGCACCGCGATGGCCATTCTGTGCTTCGCGGCGCGCGCGGGTGACCGTGGCGTGATGCCAGACGACGTTGGTGGAGGTTGGGGGTTGGGTGGTCATGTCGGTTGGTTTGGTTTGGTTCGTTGATTATACTGCCCTTCTCCCCTAAGGTCAGGTTCAAGGTTCAAGGTTCAAGGTTCAAGGTTCAAGGTTCAAGGAAATCGAAGGCCGGGCGGTTGTACTTGTACCTTGTACCTTGAACCTTATCCCTGCTTTGTA